>Ga0209677_100781_pt1 | contig 16045 bp, 15 predicted proteins | sample AraplaCvi_mCL_r2_2_FD_184285 | JGI IMG/M metagenome (GOLD analysis project Ga0209677, IMG submission 184285) | Arabidopsis root microbial communities from North Carolina, USA - plate scrape CL_Cvi_mCL_r2 (SPAdes) (version 2) | ecosystem: Host-associated > Plants > Roots > Endosphere | place: USA... | reverse complement strand
GTCTCCCTCTGGTTATGGCTGCGGGCATTCCTCTTACCCGCGGGTATTCCCGCCCGCCCGCCTGGGCGGCCGTGTCATGTCATCGCATCGACCATGCGGTCGAGGGCGATACGCATCTGTTCTGTTTCGCGGAAGGTGCACATGCGCAGGAAGGCGCGGGACGATTCACCGAAATGGTATCCGGGCGCTAGGCCGACGCGCGCCGTCTCCAGAATGCGCTCGCAAAGTACGGTCGCATCGGCTTCTCCCTGCAGCGCGAAGAAGGCGTACATGCCGCCACGTGGCTTTTCCGGCAGGATGATGCCCGGTATCTGCGGCAGCTTTTCATAGGCAAGGTCGAGGCCGGCCTTGATCCTGCCGCGGATCTCGGCAACCAGCGGCTCGCCTTCGCGCAGTGCCGCCGCTGCTCCCGCCTGGACCATGGCCGATGTGCCGCTGTTGACATATTGCGTCATCGCACCGAGCTGGTCGGCGATCGCCGACGGATGCGTCAGCCAGCCGACGCGCCAGCCGGTCATCGCCCATGCCTTCGAAAAGCTGTTGATGGCAATCACACGATCGCCGTCTTCGGCGACCTGCAGGATCGAGGGCGCGATTTCGCCCTCGAAATAGAGGCGGGCATAGACCTCGTCGGAGATGATCCAGATGCCGGTACGACGGCTGAAATCCAGCAGGGCCTGCATCTCCTCGCGGGATGCCGTCCAGCCGGTCGGATTGGAGGGGGTCGACAGGAAGATCGCGCGGGTACGGGCATCGCAGCGGGCAAAGAGCTTGTCGAGGTCGAGGCGCCAATCGGTGTCGAAATCGAGCGATACAGACCGGGGCTCACCACCGATCAAATGGATGGCGTTATGAATGTTTGGCCATTGCGGCGCCACGTAGACGACATTGGTGCCGACATCGACGAGCAGTTCCAGCGCCATGTAGAGCGCCTGCATGCCGCCGGGAGCGACCGTGGTGCGCTCGATCGGGATGGGGCGTCCATGCCAGTGGGTCTGATATTCGGACAGCGCCTCGTTCAGCGTCTGGAGGCCGCGCATGTTCGGAACGTAGAAGGTCGCACCATCGTCCAGCGTCTTCTTTGCGGCGTCGCGGATGAAGGCCGGCGTCACGATGTCGCCTTCGCCGAACCATAGCGGGATGACGCCGCCGAGTTCGCGGGCACGCTTGGCGAGCACGGCAATATTGTCGGTGCGCATGTCGCGGATCTGAGCGCGGATGCCTTCGAGGGCATCGCGGCCGCCGAGCGCGTTCGGCAGGTTATGCTGCGGCAGAAGAGACAAGGAACTTCCCCTCGGAATTCGGTGTCGAAGGGACGATGCGATTGCAGAGGCCTGCGCTCGGATTGCCCTTCATTTTCGAATGGTTATCCAAAAACGAGTGCATTTCAAGGATAAAGTTTAAGCTTAAAAAGTCCGCCCCTTCATCCGGTTCATCTATGGGTGGCGCACATCTTAAAGCTACGGAATTGTTCATTTTTCCGCGACTCCCAAACTACTCTTGTGCTTCTTCGCCTCGATGACACCGGCGGTCAGGCCGGCGCCGAGATACATCGTGTCGCTGGCCAGCAGGAAGAAGCTTATCCCTGCCGCCGACCACGTGCCGACGTCGTCCGGTGTCGGGCGGAAAATGCCGACCGCGCGGCCGGCGGACAGGGCTGTTTTCACAATGGTCCGGATGGCCGCATCGAGCTTGTCCTTGCCTGCCGGACCCATGGCATCGATCGAGACCGAGAGATCGCCGGGGCCGATGAAAATGAGATCGACGCCGTCGACTGCGGCAATATCGACGATATTCGCCAGCCCTTCAGCCGTCTCGACCTGAATGGCCAGTACCAGCTCGGCATTGGCCTTGGCGAGATAATCCGGGATGCGATAGCCGTATGCGGCCGCACGGCCCGGACCGACGCCGCGCGCACCGAGCGGCGGATAGCGCATGGCCCGAACGGCAGACCGAGCTTGCTCCGCCGTCGAAATCCGCGGCACCAGAACGCCGGCTGCTCCTGCATCCAGCACGGCGGCGATGTCTTCCGCCGCGTGGCCCGGCACACGGACCATGGCGGGAACGCGATGGACGTCGGCGGCGCGGATCAGATCCTCGATGCGCTCGCGGCTGATTTGCGAATGTTCCCAGTCGATGCAGAGGAAATCGACGCCGGAAGCGGCGATGACTTCGATGGCGACCGGATGCGGGATGGCCGCAAACGTGCCGATCAGCAGCTCGCGCTCGATACAGTTCCGGCGGAAATCGCTCATCCTTTTCCTCACATTTCAGCGGTCATCTCAATGAGGGATAGACCGAAAAAACCTAGCTGCGAAGCGGCAATCTGCTCTCAACTCAGGCAGCGTTCCGTGCCGTTGCCGGTTGGGGTCGACGGCACGGAGGCATTGCGGTGGCGGAGTTGTTCGGGCGCCGCCATCGCTCATGGGCGCGGCTTATCTGCGTCGCGCCATGATCTCAGTCAGGACGGAGTCGAAGCGGGCGATCTCTTCGACCTTGTTATAATGCACCAACGACACGCGGATGGCGCCTGTTTCCATGGAAAGACCGAGGCGTTTCATCAGACGTGGTGCGAACATATGGCCGTCGCGCAGGCCGATGCCGGCTTCGCCCATCTCTGTGGCGAATTCCTGCGGCGTGATGCCAGGCATGTTGAAGCAGATTGTGGGAACGCGCCGCTCGAGGCGGGCCTCATCCGAAATGCCATATATGACGGCGCCGTGGCGCTTCAGGACCGCTATCATCTCCCGAGAGAGCATCAGCTCATACTGGCGGATCGCGCCCATGGCCGCAGCTAGGGCTTCCCGACGGCTATGGTCGCCGGTCGGGAGGAAACGCCGGCCGAGGCCTTCCAGATATTTGACCGCGGCGTTCATGCCGGCAACATTCTCGTAGGTGAAGGTGCCGACCTCGATCTTATAGGGCGGCACGTCAGGAATGAAGTCTTCCTTGAATGTGGGAAGCTTGACCAGCGCGTCGTAGCGGCCCCAGAGGAAGCCCATGTGCGGCGAGAAGTTCTTGTAGCCGGAGCAGACGAGATAATCGCAGCCCCAGGCCTGAACATCAATCAGGCCATGCGGACCGTAGTGAACGCAATCGAGAAAGGTCTCGGCGCCGGCCGCATGCGCCAGTTTGCAGACGGCGGCGACATCGACGATCGTGCCGATGGAATGCGCTGTCACGGTGCAGGCAACGAGGCGGGTCTTATCGTTCAGGAGCGGCTTCAGATCCTCGGGATGCAGCGTGCCGTCCTCACGCATGCGCCACCATACGATCTTGGCGCCGTCTGCTTCCAGGGCGAGCCAAGTGGCGATGTTGGCATCGTGATCCATGTCGGTGATGACAATCTCGTTGCGCTCGCCGAGAAGCTTGGCGATGCCGAGGCTCACCAGGCGGATGAAGGAGGTGGCGTTCTGGCCGAAGGAGATTTCTTCCGGTCTGTAAGCATTGACCAGCATGGCGACGCTTTCGCGTGCTTCATCGAGATTGCGGTCGACGCCCTGGCTGTGCTGGTATTTCGCCATGCGCTGGACGTTGAAATCGATCAGATGGTTGGCGACCGCATCGACCACCGTCTGGGGGACCTGCGACCCGCCTGCATTATCGAGAAAGACGAAGTCGCCGGCCTTCTGGATAGCCGGAAACAGGGCGCGGATCTCATCGACCGGAAAGCTGTTATGACCGGCAAATTGCGACGTGGAAGGGGCGGAACTCATGGGGATCTCGCTCTGAACGATGGGATTGAAATCTGTATTTTGATCATTTGATCACAAAATACTTTAAGGTTCAACCAAATTTCGCCTGACGCCGGCCGCAAGTTAATTGTCGACGGTTCGCAGGTTAGCGGCGGGATGCCGAGCCGGATCCCTTGCTTCGTGGCTCGTCCTGCGTGACCGGGCAATAATCGCGCAGAATTTCGTGTGTGCGGCGAATGTCGGCGACGACCCCGTCGCGGGCAGCGGCAAAATCGCCGGCCTTCAGGGCCTCGACAATCGGAACATGCTGGCCGGCGGGATCAAGCTCCCCGCTGCGCATCAGGGGCTCGACCGAGGCGGATAGCATGCGCATATAGGGGCCGAACCGCAGCCATAATGTTTCGATGAGCTGCAGCAGCACTTCCGAGCCGGAGGCGCGATAGATTGTGAAATGGAACTGCTGGTTCTTCGCCATCAGATCGTAGACATTGCTGCCAAGGCCGATTGCGTGTTGATCGACGGCGATGCGCTCGAGCGCGGCGATGTCGGTCGGGGTGAGATTGGGTATGCCGAGCTCAGCGGCCAGCCCTTCCACGGCGATGCGGGCGCGGCAGAGATCATCCAGTCGGGCAAGTGTGACCATCGGAATGCGGGCCGAGCCGTTGGCGGCGACTTCGAGCGCATTTTCGGCGGCCAGCCTGCGCAGGGCTTCGCGGACGGGCATGTTGCTTGTGCCGAAAGTCTCGGCGAGCGAGGCGATGGTGAGCGTCTGGCCGGGATCGAAATTACCGGCCATCAGCGCGTTTCTGAGCTGCTGGTAGACGCCCTCCTGGATCGTCGTTCTGGAGGACACCGGTTCCAGGGCTATGCGCACGCTCGTTTCCTTTTCGCTTGGGGACTCATTCATGGTAGAACGAAGGACAGGCGAATGGAAAGAGTTTCGCGGAGAAGTGCTCATGCTTCCTCCGCTTCCCAGTCTGCTTCGTCGGCTGCGGGTGCCGCTTGATCGCTCGCCGTCGGCGACTTTCGCAGACCAAGGCCGACGCCGATCAGGGCGAGCGCGCCGCCGATGGCATGATAGGAATGCAACTGCTCTCCGAGAAGCGCCCAGGCAAGTGCCGCGACCACGATCGGCAGAAGATTGATCAGCAGCGAGGTGCGGCTGGCGCCGAGTTTCTGGATGCCGATCATCCAGCAGAGCGGGGCGACAAGCGACGTCGGGATCGCCGCATAGAGGATCAGCGGCAGATTGGCCGTCGTGACCGGCGAGATGTCACCCATCAGGAAAACCGGGATCAGCAGCAGCGTCGAAAAGCCGATCTGCCAGAAAAGCTGCTGCCAGATCGGGATCGGCATTGCCCAGCGTTTCAACATCACGCCATAGAGCGCGTTCGACAGCACGGCGATGATCATCAAGCCGTCGCCGATATGGAAGCCGCCATTTATCAATCTTGTCGGGTCGCCCTGAGACGTCAGATAGATGAGCCCGATCAGCGAGATGGCGCCGCCTGCGAGGCTGGAAGCGCTCAATCTTTCTCCGGCGAGCAGACTAGCGAAAAACGCCGACAGCAATGGCATCAAGGCGAGCATGACGCCCATGTTGACGGCCGAGGTGGTCTTGGCCGCCTCATAGGCAAGGCTCTGGTAGATCACCATGCCGAGGGCTCCGAGGATGGCGAGCTTCAACCAATGCTCGCGTACTAGCGCGCGGTTGCGCCATGCCGCTCGGCCGACAAAGGGCAGGAGCACGACGAAGGCGAGCAGCCAGCGATAGAAGGAGATGGAGCCGGGCGAAATCAGGCCGGCGGATGCCTTGGTGACGACGGTATTACCGGACCAGATCAGCACGGTGAGCAGCGGCGCAAGTCCGGCCACGCTGACGACGGATGCGGATGAGTGCGGCTGGGTGCTCATGGAATGGTCTCCCGACGTCATTCTGGCTTCTGTACTAAACGAGGCATGGCGGACATCGTTCACCACTGGGATATCCTTCTACTCTTTGTCCGAATTTTGGTATATAACGAGATTAGGACAATCGGTAGCGAAATGAGGACATGCCGGACAGGCTTCCACGCATTGAGGGCGATCCGCCGCGCCCCGTTTCCTTTCGGACGGAGAACTATAGAGCGGGCACGGTTTTTCCGAGGAAAAGCCAGCCGTGGGGTGAGCTCAACTATGCGCTGGTCGGCGTTTGTGAGTTCGATATTCAGGGCGTGCCCTATCTGTCGCCGCCGCATTACGCCATCTGGCTGCCGCCGGATACGATGCATGGGGCGCATAACCGGCATGACCTGCGCTATGTGACCGTCTATGTCGAGCGCGCCCTCTGCGCCGATCTGCCGGGCGAACCTTCGACGCTGAGCATCAGCCCGCTGCTGAAGGCGATCCTGGCGGATTTCGCGGCACGGGATATCATTTTGCCTGAAACGTCCGAGGACTTGCGGCTCGCACAGGTTCTGGTCGACCAGATCCGCCTGGCGCCACGCTGTGAAAGCTATCTGCCGCTTTCCGACGACCCATTGCTCGGCCCGGTGCTCAGCGCGTTGCAGGCCGATCCGGGCGATCGGCGCTCCCTGGCGGAATGGGCGCGCAGGATGGGGACGACCGAGCGTACGCTGTCGCGTCGATGCCAGGATGATCTCGGCCTTTCCTTCAACGAATGGCGCCAGCGGTTGAAGCTGGTCGCAGCCCTGGCGCTGATCGAAGCCGGCGAGCCGGTGCACCGGATTGCATCGCAGCTGGGCTACAGCAACGCCTCCGCCTTCATCGCCATGTTTCGCCGGTTGACGGGCACGAGCCCGACACAGATGCGATAGGTTTCATGGCTCGATCAATACGATATCGAGCCTGCACAGCTGTTGCGGATCGGCCATCGCATCGATGGTCGTGACCATGCCGTATTCGTTGACGGTGAAGTGAAGGGCGATACGCAACTGCCCCCCGATAACCACGATGGCGCCGACCGCGCCATCGATGACGGCGAGCCGGGCTGCCTGCGCGCGGCCGTTGAAGGTTTTGGCGACATCGACACGCCCGCGGATTTCCCCGACTGATCCCATACGCGCCGCAACGGCATCCGGGCGGAAGACTGCCTCTGGATCGAGAACGGCGAGCAGCGCGTGCATGTCGCCGCCGCGCGAGGCGGCGAAGAAGGCGTCGACGACATGCCGCTGGCGGGCGAGGTCGGCTTCCATCGCGACAGGCGTTTCCTGCACGCGATGGCGGGCGCGGCTTGCAAGCTGGCGCGTCGCAACCGTGGTCCGCCCGACGATCGGGGCGATGTCATCAAAAGACACATCGAACATGTCATGCAGAACGAAGGCAAGCCGCTCGGCCGGGTTGAGCTTCTCCAGAACGACCAATAGAGCAAGGCCGACGGAATCGGCCAGCAGCGCATCCTGCTCGGCCTCGTGGGTCACTGCCGGCTCGGGGATGAGGACCGTCAACGGCTCCTCGCGACGCGATTTGCGGGCGCGCAGCAAATCGAGACAGATGCGTGCGGTGACCGTCGTCAGCCAGCCGCCGAGGTTTTCGATTTCGGACCTATCGGCCTTGAGTAGACGGAGCCATGCTTCCTGCACGGCATCTTCCGCCTCCGTCCGCGAGCCGAGCATGCGGTAGGCGACGGCGCGCAGATGCGGCCGGTTCGCCTCGAATTTTTCAGCCTGCCAGTTTTTTCCGTCCATCTGTCACATTCCCTCATCGTGTTCCGTCAAACCCATGACGAATGCAGTCCGGCCGGTGTGACACAAGATCGACAGGAAAATTCATCGTCAAGATCGAGGCCATCGTGGCGCCCGAACAATCAGAGGACAAAACATGCAAGCTCGTATGCAGAACCCCGCCGTCATCCTGCCGGAAACACTGCAGACCCTTTTGGCCGTCAGCGCTTCCATTAAGGATCGCGGCCTTTCTGAAAACACAATCGACCTCGTGCATCTGCGCATCAGCCAAATCAACGGCTGCAGCGTCTGCACCGACATGGGCTTTCGCAAGCTGCAGAAAGCGGGCGAAACGATGGAGCGCATCGTCGGCGTCTCCGCCTGGCGAGAAATGCCCTATTTCTCGGACGCCGAGCGTGCGGCCCTTGCGCTCGGCGAGGCAGTCACCCGGCTTGCCGACCGGCCGGATGCCGTCAGCGACGAGGTCTGGAACGAGGCTGCCCGACACTATGATGAGAAGGCGCTGTCCGCCCTGATCGTTGCGATCGCGATCGACAATGTCTGGAACCGGTTGAACGCAACGGTTCGCCAGCAGGCGGGAGCCTCCTGGAACTGAGCAGTCGCGAGAACCTGGCCTTCTCCCCTCAGATAGGCAGAGCAATCGTATATGAGGTGAGGTCGTTGCCGCACAACTCTTCTCCCCTCGGGGAGAAGGTGCTTACGGTTGCCTGCTCAAATACGGTTGCCTGCTCAAATAAGGGAAGGCAGTTTGCTATCTCAGGCTTCTCCCACCCGCGAGGTGATCAGCAATTTCGCCAGCCAATCGACGAAAACGCGCACCTTGTTGCTCAGGTGCCGGTTGGGCGGATAGACGATGTGCATGGGCAGCGCGGGCCGGGTCCAGCCGGTGAAGATGGGCACCAGATCGCCCTTGGCAAGCGCCTCGCGGGCCATGAAGCTGGGAACCTGTGCGATGCCTAGCCCGGTCAGTGCCGCTTGGATGTAGCTGCGGCTGTCATTCACCGAAAGGATGTAGCGCGGGGTGATTTCCAGCGACTCGTTGCCGTGTTCGAAGATGAAAGGGATAGTGCGGCCCGTTTGCGCGCGGAAATAGCTGACCGCATAGTGAGTCGTCTCCAGCTCTTCCGGGCGCTCCGGGATGCCGTGCTTTTCAATATAAAGCGGCGCGGCGCAGGTGACGAAGTGGATCTCGCCGACGCGGCGGGCGATCAGCGACTGGTCGCTCGGCATGCCGGCGCGCAAGGCGCAGTCGACATTCTCGGCCAGATAGTCCACCAGTCGGTCACCGACACCGAGGTCGATATGAATATCGGGATAGCGCTGGTGGAAATCACAGAGCGCCGGCATCACGATCCTCTCGGCGAAGGCGCCGGCCATTTCGACGCGCAGGCGGCCGCTCGGCAGGCTCTGCGAATTGCTGATGCTGCCGTCCAGTTCCTCGATTTCCGAGAGGATCTGAATGGCGCGCTCGTAATAGAGCGCGCCGTCGGTCGTCACCATGACGCGCCGGGTCGTCCGGTTCAGAAGCTTGGCGTGCAGATGCGCCTCAAGCGACTGGATGAGCGTCGTCACCGTCGCTTTCGGCATGGAGAGGGCCGCGGCGGCGCGGGTAAAATTACCCGTTTCCACCACACGCGCGAATGCCCGCATTGCTGACAACTGGTCCATTCCATGATGCCCCTCGACCACAACGAAAAGGGGTCGATTGTTTGTGATTGTGAATAGTCTGATCGAATATAGGCTACTTATTCTCGGAACGGAATAACAATATGTTGTCTGTGTAATTGTTGCAATGCGGCATGGGGGCGCTAAAGACCGCATTATCGGGAACATGGTCACAGGGCATGATAAAAGCCTCTGAAAGTGATCATATTCACTCGAGCAGATAGGATTTGGGTCGATGAGTGCGCCGTGGAAAGATGTTGTGCTGGAAAACGTGCCTACGGGGCCGGTGGCAGCTCGGATCTATAACGGCGAAGGTTTGAAGAAGGCGGCACCTCTCGTGCTCTATTTGCACGGCGGCGCTTTTCTGGACACCAATCACGCAATCGACCGGCCGGTGGCCGTAAGCCTCGCGGAAGCCGGCGCGATCGTGGTTGCCGCGGACTATACCAGCGGCAATCAGAATGCTTTTCCGCAGGTGCTCGAATGCGCCTACGGGATTCTGGCCTATCTCGGCAACAAGCGAAACATGCTTGCGCTGGGTGGAGCGAAAAAATCACTGCTGTTTGTCGCCGGAGAGGAATCGGGTGGCAATGTAGCAGCAGGTGTCGCTTTAAAGGCACGCGATCAGATGCCGGGTTCATTGGATGGACAGGTGTTGATATCGCCTTTGCTCGACCCCTTCATGGGATCGAAATCTTTCCTCCAGGCGGAGGAAAGCGGCATGCGCGAGCGCTGGACGGAGGGTTGGAACCGATACCTGGGTTTCCTGGGCGGTGTCTGCCACCCCTATGCGGCGCCTCGATACTGTTCGCGGCTTTCGGGCCTCGCGCCGGCATTGGTGCTCACGGCCGAGGACGACCCGCTCCGCGACGAGAGCATGGAATACGGCAGCCGGCTGAAAGCGGCCGGCGTCCGTGTTCGCCAGCAAGTCCTTCCCGCCGGGACAGGCTGGCCCACCCTCTACGGCGGGCAGTCGAAGGACAGGCCCTCGTGGCAGCAAGATGTTTGCTGTTGTTTCAAGGGCTTTGTCGAAGAAGTGCAGGCTTGATCGACTACAGCATCCCGATCGCGAGGGAAATCGCGGAATTGGACGGGATGTTGGAGGCAGAAAGCCGGAGTGATCTTCGCGCGGATGCGCAGTGCTTCGGACCCCAGACTGTATTGAGATATTAGGAATTTTCGGTCCCGTTTCCCAAGGCGGTGCCAAAGGAGAGAATAACATGAAGTCCAACGGTAAGCGCTGGGCCCTGTGGGGCGCCGGCATGGGTGTCGCTGCGGCTGTTGCAGGCGCAGCTTTCTATCTTGAGCTGCCACGCGGCGCTCAAGCAACCGAGGCGGCTGGCCCGGCGGCAATGCCGCCCGTCCCCGTCACCGTTGCTGCGGTAGAGCCGCGTGACATCACCTCCTGGCAGGAGTTTTCGGGGCGGCTCGAAGCCATTGACCGGGTTGAAGTCCGGCCGCGTGTGGCCGGCGCAATTCAGTCGGTGCAATTCCGCGAAGGTGCCCTGGTCAAGCAGGGCGACCTGCTGGTGACGATCGATCCGGCAACCTACCAGGCGGCCGTCGCCCAGGCTCAGGCCCAGGTCGGAGCGGCAAAGGCCAGGCTTAACCTGACCAAGGTCGAAGTCGACCGCGGTCAGAAGCTCTTCGAGAACAAGACGATCTCGCAGAGCGACATGGATACGCGCGCCAGCAATTACGCCGAAGCGGATGCCAATGTGAAGGCGGCGCAAGCAACCTTGCAGACGGCGCAATTGAACCTCGACTACACGCAGGTTCGCGCTCCGATTTCCGGCCGCGTCGGCAAGATCGCGGTTACCGTCGGCAATCTGGTTGCTGCCGGTTCGTCCTCGCCGGCGCTGACGACGCTTGTTTCGGTCGATCCGGTCTACGCGAGCTTCAATGCAAGCGAACAGACGGTCACCCAGGCTCTGGCCGAACTTCCGGACACCAATGGCGCGGCGCCCCCGGTCGAGCAGATCCCCGTGCAGATCGGTACAGCGAACGACAACGGCACGCCAGTCAACGGCAAGCTGCAGCTGATCGACAATGAAGTCGATACTGCAAGCGGCACCATCGCCGTTCGCGCCGTCTTCGACAATCCGGGCGGCCGTCTTATCCCGGGCCAGTTCGTGAGGGTGCGCATGGGCCAGCCAAAGGCCGAGAGCAAGCTCCTCGTCAGCGAGCGCGCGATCGGCACCGACCAGGACAAGAAGTTCGTCTTCGTTGTTGGGGCCGATAACAAGGTTGAGTATCGGCCGATCAGTCTCGGCGATACCTCCGACGGCATGCGCATCGTCAATTCCGGCCTGAATGCCGGCGACCGGGTCATTATCAACGGCCTGCAGCGGGTTCGCCCCGGTGCCGTGGTCGATCCGAAGCCGGAAGAGAAGGTCGCCGCGAAGTAATCTGCGCGGCCGGAAGGCGAAATCTTCCGGCCGCTATTCCAATGTTTCGATTTGCAATGCTCGTGGCGCCTCGGTGGGCCGCGGGCACGGGCCTCGTGTCCTCTTGATTCACCCCCTGGAGAGGGTTCTGCCATGAACATCTCAAGATTTTTCGTCGACCGTCCGGTGTTTGCCGGAGTGCTATCGGTCCTCATCCTGGTCGCCGGCCTGATCGGCATGCGGCTGCTGCCGATCTCCGAATATCCGGAGGTCGTGCCGCCCTCGATCGTCGTCACGGCGCAGTATCCGGGCGCCAATCCGAAAGTCATTGCCGAAACGGTGGCGACGCCGCTGGAAGAGCAGATCAACGGCGTCGACGGCATGCTCTACATGAACAGCCAGGCGACCTCGGATGGTCTGTTGACGTTGACGGTCACCTTCAAGCTCGGCACTGATCCGGACAAGGCGCAGCAGCTGGTGCAGAACCGTGTCTCGCAGGCAGAACCGCGATTGCCGCAGAACGTCCGCGACCTCGGCATCACCACGGTGAAGAGCTCGCCTGACCTGATGATGGTGGTCAACCTCATCTCGCCCGACAATCGCTACGACATCACCTATCTGCGCAACTATGCGACGCTGAACATCAAGGACCGTCTGGCCCGCATCGAGGGCGTCGGCCAGGTTCAGGTGTTCGGTTCGGGCGATTACTCGATGCGCGTCTGGGTCGATCCGCAGAAGGCCGCCGAGCGCGGTCTTGCCGCCAGCGATATCGCAAACGCCGTCCGTCAACAGAACGTCCAGGCCGCCGCCGGTATCATCGGCGCGTCCCCCAGCGTTCCCGGTCTCGACGTCCAGCTTTCCGTCAACGCCCAGGGCCGTCTGACCACGCCGGAAGAGTTCGGCAACATCATCGTCAAGAGTGGCGCAAACGGTCAGATCACGCGTCTGCGCGATGTCGCCCGCGTCGAACTCGGCGCGTCGGACTATTCGCTGCGCTCGCTGCTCGACGGCAAGCCGGCGGTCGCCGTTCCCGTCTTCCAGGCCCCGGGATCGAACGCGATCACCATCTCGGACAATGTCATCAAGACCATGAACGAGCTGCAGACGGCGATGCCCGATGGCGTCAAGTATGAGATCGTCTACGATACCACGCAGTTCGTGCGTGCCTCGATCGACAAGGTCGTCCATACCCTGCTCGAAGCCATCGCGCTGGTCGTCGTCGTCGTCATTCTGTTCCTGCAGACCTGGCGTGCCTCGATCATTCCGCTGATCGCCGTTCCTGTCTCGATCATCGGTACTTTCGCGGTGATGTATGTCTTCGGCTTCTCGATCAACGCGCTCAGCCTCTTCGGCCTGGTGCTGGCGATCGGTATCGTCGTGGACGACGCCATCGTGGTCGTGGAGAACGTCGAGCGCAATATCGAGAACGGCCTCAGTCCGCGTGACGCAACCTATCGCGCCATGAAGGAAGTCTCGGGTCCGATCATCGCGATCGCTCTCGTGCTGGTCGCCGTCTTCGTACCGCTTGCGTTCATCTCCGGTCTGTCGGGCCAGTTCTATCGTCAGTTCGCCTTGACGATCGCCATCTCGACGGTGATTTCCGCGTTCAACTCGCTGACCTTGTCTCCGGCTCTGGCGGCTCTTCTCCTGAAGGACCACCACGCGCCGAAGGACATGCTGACGCGGGTGATGGACGTGACATTCGGCTGGTTCTTCCGCGGCTTCAACAGGGTGTTCAACCGTGGTTCGAATGCCTACGGCAAGGGCGTCGGCGGCATCCTGTCGCTGAAGAGCCTGGTCATGGTCATCTATATCGCTCTGATCGGCGCAACCTACTTCCTGTTCCAGACCGTTCCGGGCGGCTTCGTGCCGCAGCAGGACAAGCAGTATCTGATCGGCTTCGCGCAATTGCCTGATGGCGCGACCCTCGACCGGACGGATGACGTCATCCACCGCATGAGCGACATCGCCATGCAGCAGCCGGGCGTCGAGCATGCCATCGCCTTCCCGGGCCTGTCGATCAACGGCTTCACCAACTCGTCCAACGCCGGCATCGTCTTCGTGACCCTGAAGGCGTTCGAGGAGCGCACGACGCCGAATCTGTCGGGCGGTGCCATCGCCATGCAGTTGAACCAGAAGTTCGCCGGCATCCAGGACGCCTTTATCGCCATGTTCCCGCCGCCGCCCGTTCAGGGTCTCGGCACGACGGGCGGCTTCAAGATGCAGATCGAGGATCGCGCCGGCCTCGGCTACCTGGCGCTTGACCAGGCCAACAAGGCATTCCTCGCCAAAGCCTATCAGGCGCCGGAGCTTACCGGCCTGTTCTCGAGCTACCAGATCAACGTGCCGCAGCTTTATGCGGACCTTGATCGCGCCAAGGCCGAGCAGCTCGGCGTCTCGGTGACGGATGTCTTCGATACGCTGCAGATCTACCTGGGTTCGCTCTATGTCAACGACTTCAACGCCTTTGGTCGTACCTACAGTGTGCGTGTGCAAGCCGACGCCCAGTTCCGTGCTCATGCAAGCGACATCGGCCAGTTGAAGGTCCGTTCGGCATCGGGTCAGATGATCCCGCTGTCGGCGCTCTTGAAGGTCGAGGCCAGCACCGGTCCCGAGCGGACGACGCGTTACAACGGCTTCCTCGCCGCCGATATCAACGGTGGTCCGGCTCCGGGCTTTTCGTCCGGTCAGGCACAGGCGGTCGTGGAGCGTATCGCCAACGAAACCCTGCCCAAGGGCATCAGTTTCGAATGGACGGATCTGACCTACCAGCAGATCCTGGCCGGCAGCTCGGGTATCATCATCTTCCCTCTGGCCCTGCTGCTCGTCTACCTCGTGCTGGCTGCCCAGTATGAGAGCGTCACGCTGCCGCTTGCGATCGTCATGATCGTGCCGATGGGCGTGCTGGCTGCCTTGACGGGCGTCTGGTTGACGGGTGGCGACAACAACATCTTCACGCAGATCGGCTTGATGGTGTTGGTTGGCCTCTCGGCGAAGAATGCGATCCTGATCGTGGAATTCGCCCGCGAGCTGGAGTTGGAAGGCCGCAAGCCGGTACAGGCCGCTATCGAGGCCAGCCGCCTGCGTCTGCGCCCGATCCTGATGACCTCCATGGCCTTTATCATGGGCGTCGTCCCGCTCGTTACCTCCACCGGTGCCGGTGCCGAGATGCGTGCGGCCATGGGCGTGGCGGTATTCGCCGGCATGATCGGCGTGACCTTCTTCGGCATCTTCATGACGCCGGTATTCTACGTGCTGATCCGCAATCTGACGGGCAACCGTCCGCTGAAGCAGCACCATCACAACGACAACGACCATTCGGCCGAAGTGCTCCCGATCGCCGCCGAATAGGGCGGTACTCCGGTGCCGGATACGTTCACGGGCGGGACCGCAAGGTCCCGCCCTTTTTGTTTTTGTGCTGCCACTTTTTCACTCCTGCCGCTTCGATCATCTGATTTTTTGAAGAATTTGCCGCATGCGCGCCGATTTCTTTTGCATGCTGGCACCATAGGTTTATCAAGCTCTTGGACGAGTTGATTGACGTGCGTCGGGCAAGAGGAGTTGCTCTTGACGGTCGAGGCTCAAGGAGGATTGCGTGCATGACGTCCTTGCCGAATCGATCGGCATAATCGGTGGCCGCGCGCTGGCGGGGCCGGCACAAATTTATGTCGGAGGACGCTTGCCATGAGCGGCAGAAAGATCGCCTTTCTCGGAACGGGTCTGATGGGAGCGCCGATGGCGCGGCGGCTGCTGGCCGCCGGCTTTCCGGTCACCGTCTGGAATCGCGACCGTAGCAAGGCGGATCCCTTGGCGGATGATGGCGCGACCCTCGCCGCCACTGCCGCCGAGGCGGCGCGGGGTGCATCGGTGCTCTTTACCATGCTGACCAATGGCGGCGCCGTCAGCGAAGTCCTGTTCGGCAGCGGGGTGGCCGACGCGCTGGAGCCAGGTGCCGTTGTCATCGACAACAGCTCGATATCGCCGGCGGTCGCGCGTGAACACGCATTCAAGCTTGCCGAACGCGGCATTCGGCATATCGATGCGCCGGTCTCCGGCGGTGTGGCCGGCGCTATGGCCGGAACTTTGGCCATCATGGCCGGTGGCGATGCCGATATCATAGACAGCGTTCGCGATGTGATGGCGCCGCTCGGTCGCGTGACTCGCGTCGGGCCGAGCGGCACCGGCCAGCTTGCCAAGCTCGGCAATCAGCAGATCGTCGCGGTGACGATCGGTGCCGTCGCGGAAGCGATGTTGCTGGTCGAAGCCGGTGGTGGATCGCGCGAGGCGTTCCGTGCCGCCATTCGCGGTGGTTTTGCTGAAAGCAGAATCCTGGACCTGCACGGCCAGCGCATGATCGAGCGTAATTTCGAGCCGGGTGGAACGGCCCGCAACCAGCTGAAGGATCTCGATACGGTTCTTGCTGCCGCGCAAAGCCTGTCGCTTCACCTGCCGCTGACTGAAATCGTCAGGACCGAATTTGCCGAATTCGTTGAAAATGGCGGCGGCGAACAGGATCACAGCGGTTTGCTGCAGCATTTGGAAGACAAGAATGCCCGAGGAAAGGCTTGAGGAAAAGATGAGCGATAAGGCTGCATCCAGGCGTCGCCTGCGTTCC
>Ga0209677_100780_pt1 | contig 16057 bp, 9 predicted proteins | sample AraplaCvi_mCL_r2_2_FD_184285 | JGI IMG/M metagenome (GOLD analysis project Ga0209677, IMG submission 184285) | Arabidopsis root microbial communities from North Carolina, USA - plate scrape CL_Cvi_mCL_r2 (SPAdes) (version 2) | ecosystem: Host-associated > Plants > Roots > Endosphere | place: USA... | reverse complement strand
CATATATTTATTGGGAAGGCACGATCGGCCGCGAATTCACGGAAGCGCTGTCGGAACGGGCGCGCGCCGGCGTCAAGGTGCACGTGCTGCTCGACTGGATCGGCAGCATGAAGATCAGCGAAGCCTCGCTCGACGAGATGCGCAAGGCCGGCGTCGAGGTGCACCGCTATCACAAGCCCGTGTGGTGGAAGCTCGCGCGCCTGAACAACCGCACGCACAGGAAGCTCCTGATCGTCGACGGCAAGGTCGGCTTCACGGGTGGCGTGGGCATCGCCGACAAATGGCGCGGCCACGCGCAGGATCCCGATCACTGGCGCGACTCGCATTTTCGCGTGGAGGGCCCCGTCGTCGGCCAGATGCAGGCCGTCTTCAACGACAACTGGACGAAGGCGACGGGCGCCGTGCTCGACGGGCCCGACTACTTCCCCGCGCTCACGGCGAAGGGCGACATGCCCGCGCAGATGTTCTCCAGCTCGCCCACGGGCGGCAGCGAGAGCATGCACCTGATGTACCTGCTCGCCATCACGGCCGCGCGCCGCACGATCCATTTGTCGAACTCGTATTTCGTGCCGGACGAACTGGCCATCAAGGCCCTCATCGCGGCGGCGAAACGGGGCGTGGACGTGCGCATCATCACGCCCGGTCCCGTCATCGATTCCGACGTCGTGCGCGCCGCGTCGCGCGAGCGCTGGGGAGAATTGCTGGCGGCCGGGATCAAGATGGCCGAGTACCAGCCGACGATGTACCACGTGAAGGCGCTCGTCGTCGATTCGCTGCTCGTCTCCGTCGGCTCCACCAACTTCGACAACCGCTCGTTCATCCTCAACGACGAGGCAAACCTGAACGTGCTCGACGCCGGCTTCGCCAAGCAGCAGGAAGCCGTGTTCGAGGACGACTGGAAGCACGCGCGCCCCATCACCTTGCAGGCATGGGAGAACCGGCCGCTCTCGGAAAAAATCGGCGGCAAGCTGGCCGACCTGATCGGGGCCCAGCTTTGATCGCACAGGACACGCGATGAAACCCGCCGCAAGTCGCGAAGCGGCTCAAGGCCGATGGCCTCGAGCTCGATCCGGCGAGCCTCACACGGCTGACCTTCTCAAGGAGATGAGCGTGTCGTGATCAGTCGGTTTCGGCTTTAAAGCGCTGCAGCGAGTTTTCCAGTTCGGCCATGCCGGCCGGCAGGTCGACGGTCGCGCCCAGGTCGCGCATCGTGCTGCCCAGCGCGTGCACCGTGCGGAACAGGTGGTGCGCGCGGCACTGTTCGCCCATCTGTCCGATGCGGACGATGGGCAGGCCGAACGAACCGGAGATCTCGACCTGGTAGCGGCTGGAGATCGTCGAGCACACGGCCTGGCTCGTGACGCCGTCCGGCAGGGTGATGCCGACGACGGAATTGAGCCGCGATGCCGCCGGCGCGAACAGCGACAGGCCCATCGCCTCGATGCTGTCCTGCAGCGCCGTCGAGCAGCGCAGGTGGCGCGCGAACCGGACCGGCAGCGTTTCCTCGCACACGAGGCGCAATGCTTCGTGCAGTGCCAGCACGCCCGACACGGGCGCCGTGTAGTGGTACGACGCCTTGTGCCAGAAATTCTCGGCCAGCAGCGCGTCCAGGCACCAGTGCGTATTCGGCGTCGGCCGTTCGCGGATGCGGCTCCACGCGGCGTCGGAGAACGCGAGCAACGAGACGCCGGGAATCGACGACAGCCCTTTCTGGCCGCCCGTGATCACGGCATCGACCTGCCAGTCGTCCATCTCGAACGGGGTGGTGCTCAAGGTGCACACGGCATCGACGATGACGAGGCAGCCCCGCGCTTTCGCCAGCCGCGCGATGGTCTTCACGTCGGCGTTGAATGTCGTGTTCGACGTTTCGCCCTGCACGAGCGTCAGGCAGTGCGGCCGGTGCTGGTCGAGCAGCTGTTCCAGCCGTTCCAGCGACATCGAGTGCGGAAAGATCTCGTTCATCTCGACGACGTCCGCCCCGGCACGGCGGCTCATTTCCGCCATCCTGCCGCTGAAGAAACCATTGCAGATCGAGAGCACGCGCGTGCCCGGCCAGATGAGATTGCAGATCGCCATTTCCATCGCGGCCGAGCCGGGACCGGCCACGCCCAGCACCCAGTTGGAGCGGGTCTGGAACACGTACCGCGCCATGTCCTTCACCTGGCCGATGATCTTCGCCATCGTCTCGCCCAGGTGGTTGATGACGACCGAATTCGCGCGCGCGACCGCGCTGGGGATCGGCACGGGGCCGGCGCCCATCATGAGCAGGGGATCGTCCGGCAGGATGTTGGTGAGATGTTCCACCTGCGGCGGCAGGATGTCGTGGCGGGTCGGCTGGGGCTGTGTATGCATGGAGTCTCGTCGTTGTGTTGGCAGTCGGACAAGTGTATCAAGTATTTCATCCGCGCCATCTGCAGCTCATCCCGCGCAATGTGCAATTCACCCCATCGCACCTGTGCCACACGCGGGCATCCCTCTACACTGCCCGCACATCGAGAACAAGGAGGCTGCAATGAAACGAATCTGGATCTGGTGCTGGGCCCTGCTCGGCATCGCGTGCGCGGACGTGCGCGCGCAGGACGACGCGTGGAACAAGGCCCGCGCCATCGTGGCGGACCTGGACAAGATCGTCGCGCCGCATGGCGTGCAGGAGTCGTACAAGACGCGCATCGGCGGCATCGACCAATGGCTCACCGTGCGCGGCCAGGAGCGCGACAACCCGATGATCCTGTTCGTGCACGGCGGACCCGCAGCGCCCGTCACGCCTACGTTGTGGCAGTTCGAGCGTCCGCTCGAGGAATACTTCACCATCGCGAACTGGGACCAGCGCGGCGCGGGCAGGACGTATGGCGAGACGGCGCCGGAGAAGGTCGCGGACACGATCCACATCGACCGCTACGTCGACGACGCGATCGAGGTGGCCGAGCACCTGCGCCAGCGCTACGGCAAGAAAAAGCTGATCCTGATGGGCCACAGCTGGGGCACCATCGTGTCGATGAAGGCGGCGCTGAAGCGGCCCGATTTATTCTATGCCTACGTCGGCATCGGCCAGGTGATCAGCACGCGCGAGAACGAGCGCATCAGCTTCGAGTACGCGCTGGAACAGGCGAAGCTGCACAAGAACGAGGAAGCGCTGCACGACCTGGAGTCGATCGCGCCCTACCCCGGCAACCTGCCGATCACGCGCGAGCGCATCATCGTGGCGCGCAAGTGGCCGCAGTACTACGGCGGCCTGAGTGCGTGGCGCAGCGAATCGGCCTATTACTTCGACGGCCCGCGCCTGTCGCCGGACTACGATGCGAAGCAGGCGCACGACATCGACCAGGGCAACCTGCTGACGCTGGGCCGCATCCTGCCTGAATTCGTGCAGGTCGATTTCTCGAACGTGAAGCGCTTCCCGATCCCCGTCGTGATGTTCATGGGCCGGCACGACTACACGACGCCGACGGCACCCACCGAGGCGTGGCTCGCGCAGGTGCAGGCGCCATCGAAGCAGGCCGTGTGGTTCGAGCGTTCGGCACACATGGTGCCGTGGGAAGAACCGGGCAAGACGCTCGTCAGCCTGTTGACCTACGTGCGCCCGTTGGCGCAATAACGTCCGCGGTCGGTGGGCACGGGGTGCCCACCCTACGGCTGGCTCAATCGTAGGGTGGGCACCCCGTGCCCACCACGGCGCATCCGCGCCGCATCAATGCGTGAACTCCGCCTGCACCGCCTCGACCTTGTTCAGGCGGCTGTTGCGGATGCCGTAGCCGAAATAGGTGAGCACGGCCACCGTCATCCAGATGGTGAAGACGGTGTACGTGGTGCTGGACAGCCCGAACACGAGGTACAAACAGGCGACGATCGACAGGGCCGGCACCAGGTAAGGCCCGAACGGCACGCGGAAGCCCTTGCGGCCCGTGTCGCCCTGCTTGCGACGGATGACGGGCACGGCAATCGACACGACGATGAACGCGACGAGCGTCCCCATGCTCACCATGTCCCACAGGAAGGTCGAGTCGACGAGGCCCGCGACGGTGCCCACGGCGATGCTAACGATCAGCGTGTTCGTCACCGGCGACTGCGTGCGCGGATTGACGGTGCGGAAGGCTTGCGGCACGAGGCCGTCCTTGGCGATGGCGTACAGGATGCGCGTCTGGCCGTAGATCGTCACGAGGGTCACGGAAAACACGGAGATGACGGCGCCGGCCGACAGCACGAGCGCCGGCCACGCCTTGCCCGTCACGTTCTGCAGGATCACGGCGAGGCCCGCTTCCTGGCCCGCGAACTGCGTGGCCGGCTGGGCGCCGAGGGCGGCGATCGCGACCAGCATGTAGAACACGGTGACGATGCCGAGGGCGGCCAGGATGCCGATCGGGACGTCGCGCGTGGGATTCTTGGTCTCTTCGCCGGCCGTCGCGATGGTGTCGATGCCGATGAACGAGAAGAACACGGTGCCCGCGGCCGCCGTCACGCCCGCCAACCCACCGATACCGTGGCCGTTGGCCGGCCAGACGAACGGGTGGAAGTTGCGGATGTCGAAGCCGGACAGCGCGATCACGGAAAAGAACACGAGGATCGCCAGCTTGATCACCACCATGATGGCGTTCGTCGTCGCCGATTCCTTCGTGCCGCGGATGAGCAGCACGCAGCACAGCACGACGAGCAGGATCGGCGGCAGGTTGATATGGCCGGCGTGGAATTCGACGCCGCCCGTCTTGCCCGCCACGACCATCGGCGAGCGCAGCGCGTCCGGGATCTGCCAGCCCAGCGCGTTCTGCAAAAAGTTGTTCAGGTAGTCCGACCAGCCGATGGCCGTCGCGCTGGCCGCGAGGCCGTATTCCAGCAGCAGGCACGCGGCGACGACGAAGGCGCCGAACTCGCCGACGGTGGCGTAAGCAAACGAATACGAGGAGCCCGACGCCGGCACGCGGTCGGCCAGCTCGGCGTAGCACAGCGCCGTGAGACCTGCCGTGAGGGCAGCCATCAGGAACGACAGCACGACGGCCGGACCGGCCTTCGGCACGGCTTCCACCATCGTGAAGAAGATGCCGGTGCCGATCGTGGCGCCGACGCCGATCATAGTCAGGGGAAATAAGCCCAGCGTGCGGCCCAGGGCGTGGGCATGGCCGTCTTCGAGTTTGTGCTCGGACGTCTTGGTGCGGATGAGCTTTTGGCCCAGGGTCTGGTTCACGGCGTCTTCCTCTTGGCGCGCGCGGGTAGCGCGCTGTTATCTATCCAAAGTCCGCGATTATAGGTCCACTTTCCGTGCTGCTATCAATGCGGAAAAAAAATACTTCATTTAAATATGCATTTTTAATGCAGATTTATGTAGAATACGTCCAAGCGGGTAGAATACACTTGTACCCACTGAGCTTACCCAATGCGACTCACCCGATTCTCCGATATTGGCCTGCGCGTCCTGATCTACCTGGAGCGTGCGGGAGAACGCCCGCATCCGGTGACGGTGGCCGAGATCGGCAAGCAGTTCGACATTCCGCTGAACCACCTCGTGAAAGTGGTGGGGCAGCTGGCCAAGCTGGGGTGGGTCCAGGCGACGCGTGGACGCAACGGTGGCCTGCGTCTCGCGGCCGATCCGGCGACCCTGACCATCGGCCAGGTGTTGCGCAAGCTGGAAGGCGAAGACAACGAACTGGTCGATTGCGAGGGCACCGACTGCGCGCTGAAGCTCGATTGCCAGCTGCGCGGCATGCTGCGCACCGGCATGCGTGCGTTCTACGACGCGATGGACGGCTACACGCTGGCCCACGCCACGGCCGGCAACACGGGCGAGCAGGTCATGCGCATGCACCGCATGTTCTGGGATGGCGGCGCGGTGAAAAGCACTCTGCCGGCGCCTGAGCCAGTGAGTGAGGATTAACTTAGCATTAATGGCAACGCCCGCCGAGCGGGCATTTTTTGAATCTTAAATCTGCATTTTAAATGCATAATAAAAGGAACCACCATGATTTCGGAAGCGTCCCGTCCCTACATCGATGCCAGCGTCCCCGTCCTGCGCCAGCACGGCCTGACGATCACCAAGCTGTTCTACACGAACATGCTGGGCGCGCATCCTGAACTGACCCGGATCTTCAATATGGGGAACCAGGCCAGCGGGACGCAGCAGCAATCGCTGGCGTCGGCCGTGTTCGCGTACGCGGCCAACATCGGCAATCCGGGCGCGCTGGGCCCCGTCGTCGAACGCATCGTGCACAAGCACGTGTCGGTCGGCATCCGTGCCGAGCACTACCCCATCGTCGGCAAGCACCTGCTGGAATCGATCGCCGCCACCTTGGGCGACGCCGCCACGCCGCCGCTGCTGGACGCCTGGAAGGAAGCCTACAACTCGCTCGCCAAGCTGCTGATCGCGGCGGAAGCCAAGTTGTACAACACGGCCGGGGTCGAGCCGGGCGAGACCCGCCCGATGCGCGTGACGGAAGTGAAGACCGAAAGCGTGAACGTGTTGTCGATCCGCTTCGTGCCGGCCGACGGCAAGCCGGTCCCCGCATTCAAGCCGGGCCAGTACGTGAGCGTCGCCGTCGACCTGCCGGGCGGCCGTCACCAGTTGCGCCAGTACAGCCTGTCGGACGCGCCGGACGGCGAGAGCCTGCGCATCTCCGTCAAGCGCGAAGACGGCGTCGACGACACGCCGGCCGGCGAAGTGTCGAACTGGCTGCACGCCAACGTGAAGGTCGGCGCCACCTTGCAGGTGTCGCATCCGTTCGGCGAATTCCTGCCCGAGACGGAAGGCGACAAGCCGCTCGTGCTGCTGTCGGCCGGTGTCGGCATCACGCCGATGGTCGCGAGCCTGAAGCGCGCGGCGCACGTGAATCCGCAGCGCCGCGTGATCTTCGCGCACGCCGCCCGCGACGCGGGCCACCACGCGCTGCGCGCGGAAGTCGACGGTTTGAAGGCGACCATGCCGAACCTGTCGGTCGTCACGTTCCATGAGGATGCGCAGGGCGCGGCGGGCGTCATCGAAGGCCGCATGGACGTGGCAAAGCTGCCGGCCTGGCCGCGCGAGGAAGCGGAAGTGTACCTGTGCGGCCCGCACAAGTTCATGCAGGCGCAGTGGCTCGGCCTGCTGAACGCGGGCGTGCCGGCGGGCCGCCTGCACCGCGAGGTGTTCGGGCCGGAGCTGCTCGATCACCTGCTCTGATCGGGCTCCCCGGCGGTCTTAGCGCTGCCCCAGCCGCGTATCGCCAAACAGCTGCTTGAACTCATGCGGCTGCGAGCGCCAATACTGGGGCGGCGCGCTCACCGATGCCCCCAGCTCCGCCGCCGCATGCCACGGCCAGCGGGGGTCGTACAGCATGGCACGGGCCAGCGCCACCATGTCGGCCTGGCCCGTCTGCACGATGGTCTCGGCCTGCTTCGCCTCCGTGATCAAACCGACGCCGATCGTGGGCATCGCCGTTTCCGCCTTGATGCGCGCGGCGAACTCGATCTGGTAGCCCGGCCCGACGGGAATCTTCTGCTGCGGCGACACGCCGCCACTCGACACATGGATGAACTGGCAGCCGAGCTTCTCCAGCTCGCGCGCCAGCACGATGCTCTGCGCCAGGTCCCAGCCGCCGTCGACCCAGTCGCTGGCGGAGATGCGCATGCCCACCACCATCTCCGCCGACACGGCCGCACGCACCGCGGCGAACACTTCCAGCGGAAAGCGCATGCGGTTCTCCAGCGAGCCGCCGTAAGCATCGTCGCGCCGGTTCGACAGCGGCGACAGGAACTGGTGCAGCAGATAGCCATGGGCGCCGTGGAGTTCGATGGCGTCCAGGCCCAGCGCGTCGGCGCGGCGCGCGGCCGCAATAAAGCCCTCCTTCACGCGCGCGAGCCCGTCGGCATCGAGCGCCTGCGGCACCGCATCGCCGTCCGCATGCGGGAGCGCGGACGGCGCGACGGTCTGCCAGCCATGCACGTGATCGGGCGCGATGCTCGCCCCGCCCAGCCAGGGCACTTCGCTCGATGCCTTGCGGCCAGCGTGCGCGAGCTGGATGGCGATCTTGATCGGGGAATGCTTGCGCATCGCGTTGACGACGGGTTCCAGCGCGGCCGCGTGGTCGTCGGACCACAGGCCCAGGTCGGCGTAGGTGATGCGGCCCTCCTCCGTCACGGCAGTCGCCTCGATGATCAGGAGGCCGGCGCCGGACAGCGCGAGGTGGCCGAGGTGGATCATGTGCCAGTCGGTCGCGAAGCCCTGCTCGGCGGAGTATTGACACATCGGCGCGATGGCGATGCGGTTGGCCAGCGCGAGCGGGCCGAGTTCGATCGGTGAAAACAGCTTGCTCATGGGTAGACGCTCTCCCTTTGGTATGCGAAATGCCGTAGGGTGGGCACCCCGTGCCCACCAAATGCATGCGTTAAGGGACAGTCTACCGCGCGACGCACAAGCGCGTCGTTCATGACAACGGAAACGGTGTAGTACGCGACCGTTATGGTGGGCACGTGATTGATGCCCCCGGCATCAATCACCCCACCCTTGTATCTTGATCGAGTTGATGGTTAGCTACCGTCAACTGAGGTGAAGACCAGCTTGAGTCCACCCTGAAGGCAGTGACCTTGTGGCGTAGATTAAGCCCTTCACCTCTCCCCACCCCATTACTGAACACTGGACGGTATCCAAGGGCGTCGACCCTGCATGTACAAGGCGAGTGTGGGAGTGGACGAGGGACAATCAAGACTACAAGGAGAAACGATGTTTTATCTTGGTGTGGACGTTTCCAAAGCAAAGCTCGACTGCTTGCTCCTCGACAGCACGACTGGCAAGGTCAAGTCGAAGTCCATTCAGAATACGAATGCCGGCTTCAAACAACTGATCGAATGGCTGGCCGAAAAGAAGGCACCTAACGCGCATGTCATCATGGAACCGACCGGGGTGTATCACGAGCCGGCTGCCCTGGCATTGACCGACGCCGGCCTCATGCTATCGCTGGTCAATCCAGCCCAGCTACGCCAGTTCGCCCAAGGTCTGGGCGTCAAAAACAAAACTGATAAAGCCGATAGCAGTGTGCTGGCGCGCTACGGCGAAACTTTGAAGCCCGAAGCATGGCAGCCGCCCTCGAGGTCTGCTCGCCACCTCAAGGCGCTACTGGCCCGCCGCGACGCCATTGCAGACGATTTGCAGCGCGAGCAAAACCGTCAGGAAGCCATTGAGTTCGCGATATCGCCGGACGAAGTCAAGGAGTCCATCAATCAATCTATCTCGTTTTTAAAGGCCGAGCTCAAGCGGTTAGACGAAACAATCAAAGAGCATATCGACAGCGATCCTGATCTGCGCGGCAAAAAAGAACTGTTAGAGACGATTCCTGGCGTAGGTGAACGGGTATCGAGCAACCTGACCGCACTATTTTCTGCCAAAACTTTCGACAGTGCTGAACAACTGGCTGCCTATCTCGGTCTCGTGCCAGTACAGTGGGAATCTGGTACGTCGGTGCGAGGCCGTCCACGCCTGTCCAAAGCAGGCCCATCGCACCTTCGCAAACTGCTCTACATGCCCGCCGTCGTGGCGCGGCAGTGGAATCCGCACATCAAACTATTTAGCGATCGCCTGATCGCCAAAGGCAAGAGCAAGATGGCGGTAATCGGCGCCTGCATGCGCAAACTGGCCCACCTGTGTTTTGGAGTTGTACACACGGGTAAGCCATACGACCCGAATTACGCTATGTGATGCTTGACGGACGAGACGGTATCTACGCCTTTACCACCATGATCCCGGCCCGCAACCCCACGCGCACGTCTGGATTCGGAAACACGACACACTCCTCGTCGTGCTGAACGGTATAAACGGTTTCGCCGTCGCGCGCGATCACGTCACCCTTTTTCAACGGCGTGAAATTCTCCGTATCGCGCCCGAAGCTCATGGTGAACGCATCGGACAGCTTGGTGATCGACTGCGCCGTATTGAACACGATCGGCGCCTTGCCCTCGCCCGCCGTCGAACCGCGCAGCAGGCCATGCAGCGCGTCCGCCATCGCCGCGAACTGCGACAAATCGTTCCGGCCCAGCGTCCCGATGCGGCCCAGTTCCACGGTGGTGCCCGCAGTGCCGTGGCGCTCGGCCGTCCAATAACTGTACGTACCCGCGGATGCCGGGTTCATGATGACGGCGTCGATGCCACCGAGGCCCAGCCACGCGATCAGTTCGCGGCGGGGCGCATCGGCAATCAGCTCCGGCACGATGGCGAAGCGCGGATAGCGCGAGGCACGGATCGCCGTGTGCAGGTCGAGGTGCCAGCGGCGCGGACCGCTGCCGTCGAAGAACGCGGCGGTGGCCGCGATCAGCGTGTCCGCACGGCCGGCTTCGAACGTGCCGGCCAGGTCGCCCCGCTGGTCGCGGAACATGCGGTTCAGGTCCGCGTCGATGAAGCGCTTGCCGGCCGCGATGGCGTCGATGTTCCCGACGCACAGCATCAAGTCCACCGCCAGTTCATGCGGCGCACGCGACAACGCGTCGATGGCATAGGCGACCATCTCGATCGGCCCCGTCTCGTCGCCGTGCACGCCCACGGACAGCAGCACGGCGGGACGGTCCGGCGTTGGTGCCGCCACCTTCACCGTCAGCACACCCTTCGCAGGCTGGCCGACCGTGAAGCCGGCGCCCGCGAACCGGGCGGCCACCTCGCCGAAGTCGCCTTCGGCCAGCGCCCGGATTTCCTTCGGCAAGGTGGCCGTCATCGCTTACGCCAACGTCGCGACCGAGGCCGCGGCATTGCCCGCTGCGAGGCGGTCGGGGCTCGAACCTTCCGACAGCGACCACACGGCCAGCATCGCCTGCTCCAGGTCCGTCGGCTGGACATAGCCGCCCGACAGGCCCATCGCCGCCGTCAGCTCGCGCACGGCCGCCTGCATGTCGCCGGTGGCGCGGCTCGCTTCCAGCACTTCCAGCAACAGGCGTTGCTGCGTGCGGCGCAGCGCTTGCAGCGCGTAGTTGCGCAGCTGTTCCTGCGACTTGCTGACGGCCGGCAGCTTGAGGCCGCGCTCCAGCGTATCGATACCGGCCTGCGCGCGCAGCAGCATGCCGACCTGCAGGAACTCGGCCAGCGACATGCCTTGCGGACGCTGCACCGACACGGCCGCGAACAGGAACGCAGCCAGCGATTCGACGGTGTCGACCGCTTTCCACGCCTGCACGAACGACGACGACAGGCCGGCATGGCTGTCCGCTTCCGACTTGGCCGGCATCAGCTGGCGCAGTTGCTCCGGCTGGGCGAACAGGTTCGACAGCTCTTCCATGCCGCCGGCACCGGCCTGCTCCGCAGGCAGCGACAGCACGCCTTCGATCACGGTGCGCAGCATCACGCGGGTGCGCGCATCGACCGTCTGCGACACGTCGCGCGGCACGGCCAGCGCATCATGGTCCAGCGTCTCGAACACGGGCGCCAGGTGCAGCGCGGCCCAGGCCTGGCCCCACGCTTTCACGACCTCGACGTCGTCGATGCGGTGTTCCAGCGCCAGGTCGCGCAGCATCAGCGGGCCGCAACGGTTGACGGATTCGTTCGCGAGCACGGTCGCGAGGATCGCGTTGGACAGCGGGTGCGCCAGCGGATCGCGCGTGGCGACCAGCTGCGCCGGGAAGTACGGGCGCAGGATGGTCTCGGCCCACGGCTGCTGGGTCAGCGGCAGGGCGGCCAGCAGGCGCTTGAAGCGGTTCTTGACGTTGGCGACGACGACCGCCAGTTCCGGCGTCGTGAGGCCCAGGCCCAGTGCCTTGCGGCGCTGCAGTTCCGTCTCGCTCGGCAGCTGTTCCAGCTCGCGCGACACGGCGCCTTCCGCCTCCAGGCTCGCGATCAGCGCCGCGTAGCCGTCGACGACGGCGCTGTTGCTTTGCGCCTGCGCCTCGCGCACCAGCAGGTGCGTCTGCAGCGTGTTGTCGCGCAGGACCAGCTTCTCGATATCGCCCGTCATTTCCGTCAGCAGGCGATTGCGCTCGCCCTCGTCCAGCTGGCCCGCGTTGACTTCCGTGTCGAGCCAGATCTTGACGTTCACTTCGTGGTCGGAGCAGTCCACACCGGCCGAGTTGTCGATCGCATCCGTGAAGATGCGGCCGCCGGCCAGCGCGAATTCGATACGGCCGGCCTGCGTCGCACCCAGGTTGCCGCCTTCCGCCACAACCTTCACGCGCAGCTCGTTGCCGTTGACGCGGATGTTGTCATTGGCGCGGTCCTTCACCTGCGCGTGGCTCTCCGTCGACGCCTTGATGTAGGTACCGATGCCGCCGTTGTAGAACAGGTCGACCGGTGCCAGCAGGATGCGGTGCATCAGCTCTTCCGGCGTCAGCGACGTCTCTTCGATGGCCAGCGCTTCGCGCACTTGCGGCGACAGTTCGATGTGACGCGCGGTGCGCGGGAACACGCCGCCGCCTTCCGAGATCAGTTCCTTGTTGTAGCCCTCCCACGACGAACGCGGCAGCGCGAACATGCGCTCGCGCTCGTTGAACGACACGACGACGTCCGGATTCGGGTCGAGGAAGATGTGGCGGTGGTCGAACGCCGCCAGCACTTTCAGTTGGCGCGACAGCAGCACGCCGTTGCCGAACACGTCGCCCGACATGTCGCCCACGCCGACCATCGTCACCGGGGTCGTGTTCATGTCGTGGCCCATCTCGTAGAAGTGGCGCTTCACGGCTTCGAACGCGCCCTTCGCCGTGATGCCCATCTTCTTGTGGTCGTAGCCGTTCGAGCCGCCCGATGCGAACGCGTCGCCCAGCCAGAAGCCGCGCGAGACGGCGATGCTGTTGGCGATGTCGGAGAACGTCGCGGTGCCCTTGTCGGCGGCGACGACGAGGTACGGGTCGTCCTGGTCGTAACGCACGGTGTCCGTCGGCGGCACGATCTCGCCGCGCACGCGGTTGTCCGTCACTTCCAGCAGGCTCGCGATGAACAGGCGGTAGACGGCTTCGCCTTCGGCCGCCACGACGTCACGCGCCGCATCCTTCGGCATCTGCTTGCACACGAAGCCGCCCTTCGAGCCGGCCGGCACGATGACGGCGTTCTTGACCATCTGCGCCTTTACGAGGCCCAGCACTTCGGTGCGGTAGTCTTCCATGCGGTCGGACCAGCGCAGGCCGCCGCGCGCGACGGGGCCGCCGCGCAGGTGCACGCCTTCGAAGCGGCGCGAGAACACGTAGATCTCGCGGAACGGCCGCGGTTCCGGCACCAGCGCCAGATGGCTCGTGTCCAGCTTGAAGATGATCTTCTCGCCGTCGTTTTGATAGTAGTTGGTGCGCACGGTCGCCATCACGAGGTCGACCAGTGCGGCCATGATTTCCTCGGTGTCGGCGTGGTTGACCTTCGCGAGGCTCGCCTTCAGGGTGGCCAGCTTGGCGTCGCCCGATGCGCGCTCCTCGCTTGAGAGCTTGGGATCGAAGCGCAAGGTGAAGCCTTCGACGAGTTCCTTGACGAGGGCCGCGCGGGGACGCAGCGTCTCCGCCATGTAGCGGGTCGAGAACTTGCTGCCGGCCTGGCGCCAGTAACTGATGTAGGCGCGCACGAGCTGCACTTCGCGCATCGACAGGCCACCTTCGATCGTGAGGCCGTTCAGGCGGCCATCTTCCGCTTCGCCGTTGAACAGCGCGGCGAACAATTCGTCCGCGACGTCCGCGACACCCGGCTTGGCCAGCTTGGCGGCGGAATCGGCGTCGACGATCAGGCTCGTGATGTAGCGGCGGGTGCCGTCGGCCGTATCGATCCAGAAGCTCTGTTCGCGGTCGATGGCGACGCCGGCGTTCTGCAGCGCGGGCAGGATGCGCGACAGCGACGGCATCGTGTTCGCCGAATACAGGCGCAGCGACGTGACCCCGGCTTCATCCGTTTCGATGCGCACGGACACGTGGCCCTGCTGGCCATTTGCGATGAGCGCCGTCACGTCGCGGAAGGCGATTTCCGGCGCCGTCGCCGCGACGTAGTTCACCGGCAGCGTGGGCAGCAGCTTGCGCAGCGCGTTGCGGGTCGGGACGTCTTCCACGGTGTCGGTCAGCGCCGTGTAGCGGTCGTGCCAGCCGTCCAGCACGGACAGCAGCGGTTTCTGGATGTCGGTTTCCAGGTCGAGCGGATAGCGCGCGGCCTGGGCGATCAGGTACACGCGGGCCAGCGGACCGTCGGCGACGAGCGTCTGCGTGCGCACGTCGACGGCGCCCGAGCTGTCCTTCAGCGCCTGCGCCAGCGCGGCGACGACGGCCGCGCTGTAGCGCTCGCGCGGCAGGTAGACGAGGACGTTCAGGTGGCGGTGGTACACGTCGCGGCGGGCGAACACTTTCGCGCGCGGCTGCTTGTACAGCGAGACGACGGAGCTGCACACCTGGGCGAGCCATTCCGGATCGGCTTCCAGCGCTTCCGTGCGCGGCAGCGATTCCAGGATCTCGAGGAATTTCTCGGCGCGGAAGCCTTCCTGGCGCACGCCGGCGATGGACAGCACCTTCGCCACGCGGCCGCGCGCGAACGGCAGGCGCGCCAGCGGCGTCGACGTGGCGGCGCGGGTGAACAGGCCGACGAAGCAGTGTTCGCCGATCGTGTTGCCCTGCGTGTCGGTGTCGCGCACGCCGATGAAGTCCAGCGGCTGGTCGCGGTGCAAGGTGCCGGCCACGTCGGCCTTCACGATCGACAAGGTCTCGTCGCGCTTGGACAGGATCTCGAAGTCGCCCGGGATGTTCTGCAGGCAGGTGCCGTACACGGGATGCGCGGTGTCTTGCAGGACGCCGATGCGGCTCGGGATGTCGCGTTCGAGTTCGCGCACGCCCGGCTTCACGAAATAGTAGGCGTAGCCGAACGGTTCGAAGCCTTCGTTCTTGGCCCAGTCGAGGAATGCCGCGACTTCCTGGCCGGACGGCGTGCCCTGGGCCGCCGCAGCGGCAGCAACAGCCGTCATGCGGTCGGCCATGGCGACCGCGTCACGGTGCACGGTGGCGGCGTCGCGCGCGACCATCTGGATGCGGGCGATGAGTTCGGAGAGTTCATCCTGCGGCAGGTCTTCCGCCAGCAGGCACAGGACATACGATTCCAGCGGCGCGCCGGTCTCGCCGACGGCGACCACGCGGCCGGCTTCGTCGCGGCGCACGGGCAGCACGGCATTCATCACGCCCGACGCGACGACGCGCTGGCGGCGCAGCGCCATCACGAACGAGTCGACGAGGTAGGGCATGTCCTCGTTCAGGATCAGCAAGGCGGTCGACATGCCGCTGCGCCCGTCCGTGGCGCGCATCTGCGCGATCTGGCAGCCGGCCGTCGTGCGCTGCGCCACCTGGGCGAATGCATCCCACAAGATGGCGGCGAGGTTGCGCGGGTCGATGCCGGCAAGGTCGTCCTCGTCCAGGGCACCGATCCAGGCGCCGATCAGCGCGCCCACTTGTTCGGGGGCGTTGGCCGGCTTGTTCTCGTTGACGAGCGCCAGGGTCTGGGTGCGCAGGTCGTGAGGCATGTCTTTGTTCATTTGCTTCTCCAAGCTGATAGTTGCGCCGGGTTCGTCACGGCTTGTGGCCACATGTTCCCGGCTTGTATGGACAGGGTTGTCCCGTCCAGATTCGTGCTTCCTGCTTCTTATTGCCGGAAACTATTCTTTACTTGTAGGGTGGGCTCCCCGAGCCCACCAAACGCACCGTTCACGCGAGATCATACAACCCCGGCAAGCCGAGGATGCGTTCGAGGTCCTCCAGTGCGGCCGCGCATTCGATTGCCAGTTGCGGGTCGGCCAGGTCCTTCGGCTCGACGCGGTCGCGGTAGTGGCGCTCGACCCAAGGCACGAGGCGCGCATACAGGTCTTCCGTCATCAGCACGCCCTGGTGCATGGCGGCCGCTTCCTCGTCCGTGAGCACGACGCGCAGGCGCAGGCACGCAGGCCCGCCGCCGTTGCGCATGCTCTGGCGCAGGTCGAATTCGACCAGCTCGTCGATGGGGCCGCCGGACGCCACCAACTGCTCCAGGTAGCGCGCGACGGTGGGCGTCTCGCGGCATTCATGCGGCACGACGAGGGCCATGCCGCCGTCCGGCTTGGACAGCAGCTGGCTGTTGAACAGGTAGCTCGCCACCGCATCGGCGACGGGGACGACGCCCGTGTCCACGCGCACGGCGCGCAAGTCGGTA
>Ga0209677_100779_pt1 | contig 16087 bp, 10 predicted proteins | sample AraplaCvi_mCL_r2_2_FD_184285 | JGI IMG/M metagenome (GOLD analysis project Ga0209677, IMG submission 184285) | Arabidopsis root microbial communities from North Carolina, USA - plate scrape CL_Cvi_mCL_r2 (SPAdes) (version 2) | ecosystem: Host-associated > Plants > Roots > Endosphere | place: USA... | reverse complement strand
TTGTAAAGCTTGATGACGACGGGTTCGCGAGATCGAAGACCGGGACGTCGGTTCCGGAACTCGGCAACGAAAACATCCGCCTGCTTACCTTCGTCGAGTTTCAGGACCGACCAGTCCCCCTCCGTGCCGGCTTGCGTGTATTCCCGCAACACCTGCGTTGCCTGCGCCAAGCTTGGAGATCGACCCATCTCTTTGGCCACGCCGACTTGCGGATCCCGCCGCCGAAGTACCATGGAGAACGCGGTCCATCGCGCTGCCGCGGCGACCGTATTGCCGAGCAGGACGCCGTAGGCGGCTCCGACCATCCCCCATGCGCTTGTCAGGTGCCACACTAGAAGCATCGTCAAAATCGCCGCGCCGGAGACGGTATAGAAAATCTCGCGCGTACATTCCATGCTCGCCAGTGCGTTCGTGGCCGGCATCCCCAGACTGTTCGCCAGCAAGGCCGCAGCGAGCGCGACGAGAACCTGTTTCCTGCCCTCGAATGCGGCGCCGTGGTAGAGCGTCAGCAAGACAGTCTCACCGGCGACGGTGATTGCAGCACAGAAGACCAGCATGGCAAGGCCAAGCAGGACTGCATCCTGAACGGATTGGCGCCACAATTTGCCGCCACCTCCGTCCTTGAAAGCGAGGACAGCGCTTGGTGTCAAAACGTTGCCGATGCCAAGAATCAAGGGATTTGCGATCGAGACGACGCTTAGGCAGGCCGCATAGACTCCCGTTGTGGCAGCGCCGGCGATCCAGGCAAGCAGCCAGATGGCGGCGTATCCTTGCACCAGTAAGGCGACCTGGCTGCCGAAGAGCCACTTGCCGAGAGACCAGCTTTTGCGGATAGCTCCCCCCAACCTGGCCGGTAACAGTGCGATGTCGTGACGCGACAGATATATCCAAATTGCCACCGCCGGTAAGCAAGCGATGCCAAGCACGAGGCAAGCGGTGGCACTCGACATCCATCCGTTTCGACCGAACCAGTAGAGCAGACCGAGTTGCACGGACGCGACGGCGGCATCGAGAAGGGCAGCCTGGGCCACCCGCAGATGCGCAAAGGCAAAACGTCTGAAAAACTCACGCAACAATGCAAAGGGTACGATCGTTGCCAGCGCCAAGACCATCTTTGCCAGGTCGGGCTCTGCACCTCCCGCGCTCAAGCCCACACCTGTCGCAGCCAGAACCAGCACGACAACGGCCGCAAGCAGACCGCTCTGCATCAGAGAGCCACCGGCGCTCTCGGCTGGCGTGCCGACGGTGCGGTGACGCTGGATCGTGTATGGAAGCGAGATTAGCGCCTCCTGGATGGTAAGGGAGGCAACCAGCAGAGAGATGCCGATAGAGTAGATTCCAAGTTGGCTCGGAACTGTCCAACGCGCGACGAAGATGGTCGATACGAAACTGGCGCCGCTGACGATCGCCTGATCGATCAGCGAGATGACGTGCGGCCCAGATGCCAGCCGCCAAACGCGCTGCCGCAGCGCCTGACCGCTAGCCGCCGAACTATGCTTCAGCGCGAAATCCACGCTTTTCCCTTCCGGGGGTCGCCGCCCTGACGACGAGTTCGCTGGCGGCAAGGATCATGAAGCCCGGTACGATATAGGCGTACCGCCGCCAAAGACGTCGCGGTTCCGAGCACAGTCGGAACAGCCACTCGAGCCCGTGACGCTGCACCCATTTCGGTGCCTGGCGTTTCGTTCCTGCCAGGAAATCGAATGCCGCGCCGACTCCGATCATGACGGGCGCATCGATGCGTCCGAGATGCGCCGCCATCCACCGCTCCTGCTTCGGTGTGCTGAGCCCGATCCAGACGATGTGCGGCCGCGCGGCATTGATCATAGCGATGATTTCTTCGTCCTCCGCAGGCGTGATCTCGCGAAACGGCGGGCAATATGTGCCGACCACTTGCAGTTCGGGCGTGGACCTGATCAGGGTTTGCTTCAGTTTCTCAGCAACTCCGACGCCGCCGCCATAGTAGAACTGCCTGTAACCGCGCCGGCCGGAGATCGCAGTCATTTCCCGCATCAGGTCGGGTCCGTAGACCCGCTGTGTTCGCTTGTTGCCGGTTAAACGCAGAAAATGCACGAGCGGAACGCCGTCAGGCGTCACCATGCCGGCCTCGTTGTGGATCTTGCGTAGCGACGGGTCGCGGCGGCATTCCATGACGCCGTGAACTCCCGTGATGCAGACATATTCGCGACGTCCCTCGGCGATCCAGTAATCAATGACCGCGGTCGCGTCATCCATGGTGACAGCGCTGACCTTGACGCCGAGCACGTCGCCGCGGTCCGTGTGCTTACCTGCCGTCACGCTCACGAGGATACCTTCCATACCAGTTTGTTTACCTCGGTCGGATTGGCCAGCAGGTTGTCAAAGTAAGCGATCGTTCTGCTAAGGCCATCCTCGATGGTAACCGTAGGCGCCCAGTGCAACAGCTCGCGAGCGCGCGAAATGTCTGGACGGCGCTGACGAGGATCGTCTTGCGGCAAGGGCCGGAACTCGATCCGCGACCGCGAGCCCGTCAGGGAGATCACAAGCTCAGCCAGCTCGGACATGGTCATTTCGACGGGATTGCCGAGGTTGACTGGTCCCTCGATATCCTGCGGCACGTTCATGAGCCGTGTCAGTCCATCGATGAGGTCGTCGACATAGCAGAATGACCGCGTTTGTCTCCCTGCCCCAAAGATTGTGATGGGTTCGCCATTCAGCGCCTGCACGATGAAGGTGGAGACGACGCGCCCATCCTGCGGGTGCATGTTCGGGCCATATGTGTTGAAGATGCGTGCGACGCGAATGGCGAGCCGATGCTGCCGCCTATAATCATAGAACAGCGTCTCGGTGCACCTTTTGCCCTCGTCATAACAGGCGCGCGGTCCCGATATGTTGACCGTGCCGCAATAATCTTCGGTCTGAGGGTGAACGAGTGGATCACCGTAAATCTCGCTGGTGGACGCCTGCAGGATCCGGGCGTGCAGTCGCTTGGCGAGGCCGAGCATGTTGATCGCGCCGAGCACACTCGTTTTCGTGGTCTGGATCGGGTCGCGCTGATAGTGGATCGGCGACGCCGGGCAAGCGAAATTATAGATCTCGTCAACTTCGACATAGAGTGGGAATGTCACGTCGTGCCGCATGACCTCGAAGGCCGGTTCATCCAAGAGCGGCTCGATGTTGTGACGCATGCCGGTGAAAAAATTGTCGACGCAGAGCACTTCACAATTCTGCTTGAGCAGGCGTGCGCAGAGATGCGAGCCCAGAAATCCCGCACCCCCGGTCACCAGAACACGTTTTTTCACGACACACCTCCTCTCTCTGCCAAGTCTCTCTCTGCCAAGTCTCTCTCTGCCAAGTCCGCTCAAATCCGCTAGCCGCACTGCGGCATTTCACATCCTGATGGAAGCGGGGGCGTGTCAACAACCGCGCACATGGATGGCGGCCAAACGCATGAGAGCTATCGGGTCCGAACCCGATCACCTCCCAAGGGGGTAACTCCGGCGAGCTTCCGGATAGCCCCTATTCCTCGAAAGCGTAGCGCATCCGGCCAACTAGTCTTGCGGCTCACGGACGTCAGAGCCGATGCGAGGCTGGCCGACAATGCATACAGATTTCCTGGACCACGATCGCGAATTAGCGAGGCCAGCAGGCAGGGGCGTGACGGCCCGATTCCGACAACTCTTGCCGGCGCTCTGCCTCGCCATCCTCCTGGTGCCTGTCTCGTCGCGGGCCGAAGATGCTGGCGGCCGCTCCTACGGACTGGCTCCAGGCGACCGCATTACGGTGACCATATTCGGCCAGCCTGAACTTTCAGGCGACGTTGTCATCGATGGTGGCGGCACCATCACGATCCCTCTCGCCGCTCCAATCGAGGTCAAGGGTCTGACGGCGACCGAATGCCAGAAACGTATCGCCGAGCAACTTGTTGCCGATGGCATACTGCGGACGCCCGCGGTCAGCGTTCGCATTAGCGAACTGCGTCCGCTCTACGTGCTGGGCGACGTGCGGCTACCGGGCGCCTATGCCTTCCGTTACGGCAGCACGACCCAAAGCGCGGTGGCACTTGCCGGCGGATATGGACTCGGCGAGGTGCTGCGCCAGACCGCCATTTCCGAATACCTGCAAGCCGAAGAGCACGTTCGTCAATTGACCCTGCAGAAGCACACGCTGCTGATCCGCCGAGCCCGTCTCGAAGCCGAGCGCGACGGAAAGGATACTTTTTCGCCGCCCGACCTTGCCAATGCGAATGACGAAAAGGACATCTCCGTGATCGTGGAGAACGAAACGGAGATCTTCACGACGCAACGCGCCATCCTGCGCAGCGAGATCGATCTGCTCCGTTCGCAAAAACCGATTCTCCAGAAGCAGATTGACGCCAACAACGAAGAGGGCGACGCCGGAAAGAAGCAGCTCGAGCTGATCCAGCAGCAAATCGCGCGCTATGGAAATCTCCTCAAACAGGGCTTGGGGCTCCAGAACAACGATTTCCAGTATCGGGTCCTCGAAGCGAACCAGGAAGCAGCTGTCTGGAGGTCATTGTCGGAGGTTTCGCGCCTGAAAGTGGAGGCGGGAAACCTGGACATGAAGATCGAGGAGGTCGAATCGACATTCAAGCGGCAGGTGGCGACAGAACTGCGCGAAACACGCGACCGCCTCAATGAACTGGAGGTGACCCTGCCGGTGGCGACAAGAATCCGAGACGTGAAGCGTCAATACACCGGCGGTGCGACAACCCAAAACGCCAGGCACTTGATTCATATCACGCGTGTGCGGGATGGCCAATCCGTCGTTCTAGATGCCAACGAGACGACGCCACTCGAGCCCGGAGATGTCATCGAAATCAAGAACGAGATGCCATACATCCCGCTGCGAGACGAGGCCGCCGAGACGCCGCTGAAGCCGGCGTTCCCGATGACCAAGGAGGCCCGCGACCAGAAAACGGTCAGCCCGGTCTCGAGATGATAGCGAACAAATCCGATCGTCAGCCGAAAGATCAACGAACGCACGCTCAACATGCGCAGCCCGCATCTACTACGCCATGCGGACTACCACGTCGTTGCAGTCGTTACCGGGGATTAGCGCGCGTAGAATGCGGGTGTATGAAGGGTGGCCAGCGGAGGAGATCGAAATGCGGAATGGCAAAACGGCGTTGGTGACCGGCGCTGGCGGATTCATCGGGCATCATCTGGTCAAATATCTCATCGGACATGATTACGTCGTCCGCGCCGTCGATCTCAAATATCCCGAATTTGAAGCTACCGAAGCCGATGAATTCACCGTCGCGGATCTGCGTGATTACGACGAGTGCCTTCGCGTCACGAAGGGGGTCGATGAGGTCTATCATCTCGCAGCCGACATGGGCGGCATCGGTTACATCAGCGCGTTCCACGCCGAAATCGCCATCAACAATACGCTGATCAACGCCCACATGCTGCAGGCGGCGCACCAACACGGCGTCAAGCGATTCCTGTTCTCGTCGTCGGCCTGCGTCTATCCGCAGCATCTGCAGAAGAAGCCGGATGTCGTCCCGCTACGTGAGGAGGATGCCTTTCCTGCCGATCCGGAAGAAGGCTATGGCCTTGAGAAGCTCTACACGGAGAAGCTATGCCAGTACTTCACCGAGGATTGGGACTTCCCAACGCGAGTGGTCCGTTTCCACAATGTCTACGGACCGCTGGGAACATACGACGGCGGTCGAGAAAAGGCTCCGGCAGCGCTTTCACGTAAGATTGCTGCGCTCCAGGACGGGGCAGAGTTGCTGATCTGGGGCGACGGCAAGCAAACCAGATCCTTCATGTATATCGACGATTGCGTCGAGGGCATCTACCGCGTCATGCGATCTGACTATAGCGCCCCGCTCAATCTTGGAACGGACGAGCTGGTCACGGTCGACGAGCTTGTCGATATCATTTCGGAGATTGCCCACAAGTCAGTCATAAAGCGCCATGACACTTCGAAACCACAGGGCGTGCGCGGTCGCAACAGCGACAACTCGCGACTAAGGGAGATCCTCGGCTGGGAGCCGAAGACGCCGCTACGCCACGGGCTCGTTCCTACCTATCGTTGGATCGAGCAGCGCGTGTCGATCGAACAACGACCTTCCGGGATTGCGGCCGAATAGCCGCGGCGCCCCCTGCGCTGACGGTGGGGGCATGCATCAAGCAGTTCCAACGGAAACAGCATGGCGGATCATGGTCTGAACCTGCATCCAGCAGACGGCGCGCAACTGCGCTCCCGCAGCCGACGAGACCGCGATGTCGGGCTCGCCCATCCGCACCGAAAGTCGATCGTTGTGGCCTTCCTGATTGCCGGCGATCTGGCCGCCGCGCTGGCTGCAATCTCCTGCGCCGTTCTTCTGATGCGGATCGCGGGACTTCCGTGGCAACAGCCTCAGCATGTCAGCGTTCTGCTCCTCGTTCTCGCTTTCTTCGCGGTCGGGCTTTACACCGGATGCGGTCCGGGACCTTACGAACGCTTTCGGCAACGCACGATCGGAATTGCAGTCTTCGTAGCTGTCTGGACTATCGGGACGATGGCCGAACGCAACATTTTCGATCTCTTGGTCCCGCAGGTTCTCACCGCGACCTGCCTGCTGCTCGCCGGCCACTACGTGGAAGCTGTCACCCGCGCGGTCCTGATCCACGCCGATTTGTGGGGAGCTCCGACCGTTCTCATTGGCGCAGCTGACGAGTGCCGAGCGCTTGGCCGCCTTCTGGCTTGCAAGCCCGAACTCGGCCTCAAGCCGATCGCATTGATCGAGGCCGCGGAGGCCATGCAGTCGGAAGGCGGGCTGTTCACCTTGCCCGTCATCGGAACCACGATCGACATCGCCTGCATTGGACCAAGGGCCGAAATCGAGGTCGCGATTTTCACCAGGGCGAGCGAATTGGCAGCAGTCCCGCGCGATTGCCCGGTGTTTGCGGGACCTTGCCGCTTCATGCTGCTTGAGGACATTCATAACCTCCAGGGACCGTGGGTCCGCACCTGGACCTTGGAGACGATGATTGGCGTCGAGATTCGACGCGATCTCCGCTCAAAGCAAAGCCAGCTACTCAAGAGAATATTCGATCTCCTGATCGCTGTTCCCGCAGCGCTGCTGGTGCTGCCGGCGATCGCCCTGGCAGCGCTGCTCATCAAGGCTGTCGATCCCGGACCCGTGTTCCACATTCAAAAGCGCGTCGGGCGCGACGGCACGGTCGTGGCGGTGCTCAAGCTGCGGACGATGTACGCGGATAGTGAGCGGCTGCTGGAGGAGCACCTGCGGTGCAATCCGCAGGCGCGTGCCGAGTGGCAGCGATTTTTCAAGCTGCGCCAAGATCCACGGATCCTGCCGATTATCGGCAGCTTCCTGCGTCGCTCCAGCGCTGACGAACTGCCGCAACTCTGGAATGTCATACGCGGAGACATGAGCCTGGTAGGTCCACGTCCCCTTCCCCCCTATCATGCCGAGCAGCTCGACGCGGAATTCAGGTTGCTGCGGACCAGCGTCCCGCCCGGGATCACCGGCCTATGGCAGGTCTCATGCCGGAGCGACGGCGATCTGGAGGTTTTGCGCGAGCGGGACCTCTACTATATCCGTAACTGGTCGCCATGGCTCGATTTCTATATCCTGCTGCAGACGGTGCCGGCGGTTCTCATGGCCAAAGGGGCGCGTTAACCAGGCGACCTGCACCTTTGCTGGATCAGCACGGCTAAGCAAAGCGGTGGTTGGCAGTGACCATCGCTACCAGCTCACTCTCACCAGGGCTGTGACATCTCTTTCAATTTTCCGCGTGAAGGTCACTGATGCAGTGATCCGCGGCTGCGGTCGCCGAGACCTTTCGGCTGACTTGGCGCTTTGTCTTCCGTCCGATCTTAGCGTCGCGCTAACGCGAGCCGCCGTCCGGAACTGATCTCAAACGGTCATGACAGCGTACCAATCCTAAACGGTGGGCTGCTGAAGCCGGCGTGGCGATGTCCTCCCCCCGGGCCCTCTACAGAGAATCCCTGATTAGCGCGTCGGATATCTGCATATAAGATCACATTCGGCATGGCCGGCTGCCAATACGAGTTGCGTGCCGAGCTGCCGATATCCGACCGGAAGGCCATCCTGCGCTATGGCTCCATCGCCGAACCAGACTGATCAGAAGCCGTCGCGCAGCGCGCCCCGGCATCTTTGCATCACCTGCATCGTTTGGACGTGCCACCGTAGCGCTCGGAGCCATGATCGCCGGATAATTGCCGGCGGCGGCATGCTCGTGCTCGCTCTTGCGTGTCAGCCCCTTCGAGTTGTCCGACCGATGAGCGACGCGACGACAGGACAAGAACGACTCCGCGAGGTCATGATCCGCAGGCGCTGTTCGGCGTCCTCGGCATCGCACTCGCCCTGCCCATGGTCGCCATCGGCCGGGCCGCGATCATCATGTTCTAAGTGGGGGATTACTTGGCGATCCCCCGACCAAACCTTCAACAAAGGACGATCGCGAAAGGTGACCTATGAGCGATATTGAAGCCGAGCGGCACGATGGCGCGGAATCTTCGCCGACCCGTTCAGCCGCGGTTCGCTTTCTGTGGCAACAACTTCCCTACATTGTTGCGCTGGCGCTCGCCATTGCGGGCGTCGCCTATACCAACGCTTCGCACCAGCCTCTCATTCGGTACTGGGAATTTCTGGCGCTTGCCATCGGTGTCGTCTGCATTATCAACAAGTGGCCGGAGATCAATCCCAGAGAGGCCCGCTGGCGACTGATCTGGACCCAGGCACTGCACTGGGTCGCGGTGCTGATTGCGATGAACATCATGCTGGCATCGGGTGTTCAGCAATTGCTCCCGACCCCGGCAACCAGCCTTGTCCTCCTCATCCTGCTCGCGCTCGGCACCTTCCTGGCAGGCGTCAGTCTCCTTTCGCTGCAAATCGCCTTCCTCGGCCTTGCAATGGGCCTTGCGGTTCCCGCAATCTCTTGGCTGCAGCAGTCCGTCATTTTCTTCCTGCTCGGCGCTGCGTTGTTGATCGGCCTCGGTATCACGTTCTGGTTGAGGCCAGGACAGTAGGGCCAAGAACCGCGCCCAGCCGAGGCAAAAGCCCGATGGAGGCCTGGACCCTGCACTTCCGACCTATCAAGTCTCCTTTGGAGGAGCTCGCAGCGTGGGCACAATGAAAAATTCGGCCTGGCGCATCCGACGACAGATGCTGTCGCTCTGCGGTGTCGGAATCGTGTTGGGCGCGGTGTTTTTTGCAGCCTCGCTCACGCCGACCCTCGTTCCGAGAAGCTATATCACCCAGGGAGCCCTTGCAGGAACCGCCTTTGCGATCGGTTACGCAGTCGGCATCTTCTGGCGTTGGCTATGGCGCTACCTGGAACTGCCAGAACCCTCGGCGCGCCTTCGATCAATCACCAACGCGGTGGTCGCGGTGGTCGGCTTCGCGGTTGTTAGCATATTCCTGTGGCGGGCTGCGGAATGGCAAAACTCGGTTCGCGCTGCCGTGGGGATGGCTCCGGTCGAGACCGCTCATCCCCTCAAGGTCTGCGCGATTGCGCTGAGCACGTTCGCGGTTCTTCTGGCCCTGGCGCGGCTGTTCCGGCTCGTGACCCGCTTCTTTTCCTCGCGCATTCGGCTCTTCATTCCGAGAAAGGTTGCACATGTCATCGGCGTGCTTGCGGCGGCGGCGCTGTTCTGGTCGATCGCCAACAATCTCCTCCTGCGCGCGGCTTTTCGCGCGCTCGATTCGTCCTTCCGTGAATATGATGCGTTGCTTGAACCTGAACGGCCGCAGCCAGCCGCCTCCGGAAAAACAGGAAGTTCGGCGTCCCTGGTGAAATGGAATGAGCTCGGTCGTGCTGGCCGCGAATTCGTGGCGTCGGGACCCGCCGCCGAAGATATCAGCGCATTCACGGGGCAGCCCGCGCAGAATCCCGTCCGTGTCTATGTCGGCTTGCGCGGCGCCGATACGCCGCAGGCTCGCGCAAAACTGGCGCTCGACGAGCTCAAACGTCAGCGCGGTTTCGATCGCTCCCTCCTCATCATCATTACGCCGACCGGCACCGGCTGGATCGATCCTGCAGCCATGGATTCGGTCGAGTATCTCCATTATGGCGATGTTGCCAGTGTCGCGATCCAATACTCCTATCTCAACAGCCCGCTGTCGCTGCTGTTTCAGCCCGATTACGGCGCTACCGCGGCGCAAGCCCTGTTCGCGGAGATCTACAGCTATTGGACGACGCTACCGAAAGATAACCGCCCCAGACTTTATCTGCATGGCTTGAGCCTTGGAGCCATGAATTCGGAAAGATCGGCGGAGCTGTTCGAGACGATCGGAGATCCGATCGCAGGCGCACTGTGGAGTGGACCACCATTCGAGAGTCGCATCTGGCGCTCGCTCACCGCGAACCGCAACCAGGGCTCCTCGGCCTGGCTCCCTGAATTTCGTGACGGGCGCTTCGTTCGGTTCATGAACCAGAATGGAGCACCGGTGCCCGGTGATGCGCCCTGGGGACCGATGCGTGTCGTCTACCTGCAATATGCGAGTGATCCGATCGTCCTGTTCTCGTACCAAGACGCCTACCACCCTCCGGCATGGCTGAAGCGGCCGCGTGGTCCGGACGTTTCAAAGGATCTGCAATGGTATCCAATCGTCACGATGCTGCAGATTGCTCTGGACATGGCCGTCGCGACCAGTACTCCGATCGGCTATGGCCATGTTTATGCGCCGGAACATTATGTCGAAGCCTGGATTGCCGTAACAGACGTCCGGAGCTGGTCACCAGAAGCACTCGCAAGGCTCAAAGATCATCTAAAGAGGGCTGCGAGGAGCGAGATCGACAAGCCGACTGACGACAATCCCTATGCCGACCGAGGAGGGTAGAGCTGCGTTTTGATCTCTTGGTCAACCAGCTTGGCCCTAACCGCATGACGCGCCGGTCCGGTGACCGAATTTACGCCTAATCTATCCATGGCCTGGCGCCCGATGAGTTTCCGCGGCTTTTTACGCTCGGATCCAGAATGGCGCGAATGCCCTTGTTGCCATACCTCTCGGTCGCGAGCTTGAGGACGCCGTGGTCTCTCGTGTCAAATGCACGTCAAGAACGCTGGGCTACATAGGACGACCAGCCATCGCGCACCGGACCTGCCGGCGTATTCTCGCCGTGCGCAGGTTTCCGCCAACGCCCCTCGCAACCGGTGCCTCGCCGTTGCAATCCGGAACGGGTATGACCAGCCTGCCATCTGAGCTACGCGCGACGATTGCCGATGCCGATCGACTTGGCACCTCGGCGCGCAGACACCGCCTTTCACTCATTGCCCTTGCTGCCGCCTCCGGCAGCGCCGGGCTCGGCTACGAGATCGTCTGGATGCGCCAGCTTAGCCTGGCGCTCGGCACCGAGATGATGGCCGTGCTCGGTTCGATCGCCGGATTCTTCGCCGGGCTGGCGCTCGGCGCGTTCGCGCTCGACGGCCTCATTCGCCGCGCCGCCTCCGCCCGGCAGGTCTATGCGCTGCTCGAAGCCGTCATCGGAGGTTGGGGCGTTTGCGCCATCTGGCTGTTGCCCGCGGCAGGCCGAACGCTGGCACGGCTGCTCGGGACCGAACCCTCGCCCGTCCTGCTGTGGACCGGCAGCTTCGCGCTGCCGACACTGGTTCTGCTTCCGGCAACGGTCGCGATGGGCGGCACGCTCGCCGCGCTCGAACGGATGCTGCGCGAGGCCACGGCCGACGCACCGGTCACTGCTGCCGTCTATGGCGCCAACACCGCGGGCGCGGTCGCCGGAACGCTGCTGTCGACCTTCCTGTTGATCCCGGCATTCGGCCTGTCGGCGACGCTGCTCTGCCTTGCCGCCGTCAACGCGTTCTGCGCGATCGCTGCGCTCGCGATCCCGTCAGGTGGGCAGAGAGGTGCGATTGCTGCCAGCGGGACGTCGCAGCGCAGAGCGGCCGACATCCGCCTCGCAGTGACGCTGTTTGCGACCGGCCTGCTCGGCATCGCCTTCGAGATCCTGATTGTCCGCCTGGCGGCGCAGGTGCTGCAGGACACCGTCTATACCTACGCCAGCCTGCTCGCCGCTTATCTGCTCGGCACGGCAGCCGGTGGAGCGATCTGGCAGCGAATGCGGCGCCATGCCGGCAAGGCTGGCCTCGGCGCGCTGCTCGCCATCACCGCGCTAGCCTGCCTGCTGACGGCGTTCCTCATACCCCATGTGATGCGCGCCGCCGACACTGCGCTGCAGGCCGGCGTGCTTGGTGAGCTGGCCATTGCGCTCATTCTGTTCTTCGTGCCCGCGATGGCGATGGGCGCGCTGTTTGCACACCTCGCAGAGGACGTGCGCGACATCAGGGGCTCGCTCGGCTGGGCGGTCGGTATCAACAGCATCGGCGCGGCGACCGCGCCGATGCTGGCGGCCCAATTCCTGATTCCGGTCCTCGGTGCATGGACCGCCCTCATCGGCGTCGGACTAGGCTATCTCCTGCTGTCTCCGCTTCGCCGCGCCGCCCTGCTGTGGACCGCAATCCCTGCCCTCGTCGCCCTGGTGCTGCTTGTCCTGCCGACGCCAACGCTGGTGAAGGTGCCGCCCGGCGGCAGGCTGCTCGCCGTTCGCGAAGGTCCGATGGCGACGGCAAGTGCGGTCGAGGATGCGGCTAGCGTGCGCTATCTCGAGGTCAATGGCCGCTCCCGCATGGGCGGCACCAGCTCCGTCCGCTCCGACTCTCGCCAGGCGGTGCTGCCGCTGCTGTTGCATCCGGCGCCGCGGCGCGCGCTGTTTCTGGGCATCGGCACCGGTGCCACCATCGTCGGCGGCGCGCAGATGCCCGGCATCGACATCCGTGGCGTCGAGCTTTCACGCGAGGTGGTTGACCTGCTGCCATGGTTCGGCAATCCCGACGCAACACAGAACACGCCGCCGATCACGGTCGGCGACGCCAGGCGCTATGTCGTCGCCGAATCCGGCCGCTACGACGTGATCGTCGCCGACTTGTTCCACCCGGCGCTCGACGGCAGTGGCGCGCTCTACACGACCGAGCATTTCGCTGCCGTGCGCGAACGGCTGGCCCAGGACGGCGTGTTCTGCCAGTGGCTGCCGCTCTATCAGCTCGATCAGCCATCGCTGCGCGCGATCATCCGCAGTTTCCTCGCCGTCTATCCCGATGCATCGGCCTGGCTCAACCATTACAGCGTCCGCACGCCGATGCTGGCGCTGATCGGTGCAAGGGATCCGCACCCGCTCGATCCCGATGCGCTTGCGGCACGATTGAACGATCAAGCGCATCGGCCGGTGATGCATGGGCTCGGGTTCGATGCGCCGATCGACGTGCTCGGACAATATCTCGGCGGATCGAACGCGCTTGCGACATTCGCCGGCGACGGTCCGGGCAATACCGATGACGATCCGTTTGTGACCTATGATGCGCGGCGCAACGTCGAGGCGCTGTCGGCGCCACCATGGTCGCTGCTGCTCCGCCTGATCAGGAGCATGCCGGCCGACTCGGGCGAATTGCTGACCTCGGCGCAGCGTGATCTGTGGCGCGCCCGGCTTCAGGCCTACTGGCAGGCCCGCAACCGCTTCATCGAAGCCGGCGCGGCGCTGTCTGGCGATCCGCGCGGGACCGCGCTGATCGCGGCGGCCGCGCCTGGTCTGCTCGATGCGCTGCGCCTCAGCGCAGAATTCGAGCCGGCTTATGGGCCGCTGATGAGCATGGCGCGATCGCTGCGCGCCGCCGATCGCACCGCCGCGCAACACCTGCTGGAGGCGATCGATGCGGCCGCGCCGTCACGGCACGAGGCGCGCGATCTGCTCGCCCGCGAATTCGCAAACTGATCGCGAGGCGTTACGGCGTGAAGGTGACGCGGTAACCCCAGCAGTCCAGGTGATCGGGGATGGCATTGAAGGCGATCGTGATTCTCTGTTCGCCCTGGTTGCGCGGGACCTCATGGTACAGATAGCTCGGAAACAGCACGAGATCGCCGGGCTCGGCCTCCGGCAGCAGGTACTTGCCGGCATTGTAGGGGCCGATCGCGGCACTGCGCGTGTGATGCCGGAACGAGAAGTCGTAGCCGCCGGGCGGCCGCACGAACACGGTGCGGCTCGCCGGATGCGACGGTGTCAGATAGAAGATGCCGGAGATGAAGCTGTTGGCGTGGGCGTGCAGGGTCTGGTTGCCGCCCGTCTCGAGCATGTTGGTCCACATCTCCTTCACCGTCCAGCGCAGTTTCTCGCCGAACAGCAACTCGCCGAAATCGACCAGCTTCGGACCTGCGAGCTCCGCGATGGTCTGGAAAAGCTTGTTATTGCCGGGGTCAGCAACTTCCGTATGAAACAGCTGACCTGAACGCAGATTGTTTTCGATCTTCGAACTGCGAATGGCGGCGACGACCGCGTCCTTGAGCTCGGGACTGAGCAGCCCGGGAGAGCGCATGAGCGGAATCGGGAAGAGCGGCTCGATCTGGTCCATGTCTTGAAGGTCCGCGCGCATATAAACGTTGTCGGACCATGTGCGCAGGAGCATGACACGACAATGACAAGGCCGCAGACGCTGGGACCTGTCAGTGCGACGGCACCTCGTCCGGGCGCAGCACGTTGAGGCGTTCGCCCGGCTTGAGCTGATGGCGGCGCTCGCGCAGCTCGTCCGTGGCTCGCGCGACCGCATCGAGGCACTCGTCGAACTCGCCATTGCCGGCTTCCACCAGCGCCTGATGCAGGTCGCGCTCGGCGAAATAGCGCGACGCATCGTCGGCGGGCAGCGCCGCCGCGACACTTCGCGCCTGTTCGACGGCTGCAGTACAGGCCTCCCGAGTCGGCTCTTCCGCAGCAGCCTTGATGCCGCCCAGAACAGCCTGCGCGGAGACGAGCACGACCGAAGTCGAGATCAGGTATCGGCATCGTCGCAAGACCAGGCACTCCAAAAAGAGGAGCGCCGGTCCAGTGCGGGCCGGCGCTCGCAGCAATGACCGTCCGGCGGCGGTCAGCCGCCGGACCAGTTCTTAAGTCTCAGCGATTCCAGGCCCACTGACCCCAGTGACCCCAATAGCCCCAGTGCTCCCAGCCATCCCAGTGATGAAAGTCACGGGCGAGCTTGCGCGCGAGCTGAGCATTCTTCTCGACGAGCAGCTCGGGAGTGCTGAACGGCCGGATGAAGATCGGATTGCCGTAGAACCACACGTTCGAGTAGGCCTGAACGTCGTAGGTCACCTTCTTGACGCCGTTGACGGTCGACAGATGCGCCGGACAGGCGGCATCCGTGCAGCTGACGTTGGCGTTGTTGATGTCGACCAGCGGATTACCGGCGCTGTCGGTGACATTCGGCGTTGCGACCGGAATGTTGGTGCCGCGGGCACGGATGTAGAACGGCGTCCTGCCTGCGGTGAAGGTCGTGCTGAAGTGGAGGCGCGTCGAACCGTCCCTGAGCTTCTCGCCCTGCATCTTCGTCGCGCTGATCTGCTTGGCGATCTTGGCCGACGGATTGTAGACGATCGCAGCACCGGCAGTGCCGCCAGCATTGGCGACCGCATAGCCCGCCGCTCCCGGCGCGATCGGGCCGGTGATGTCACCGGTGATCAGATCGACGTGGTCGAGCGACGGCTTGTTCAACGGCTGCTTGATGCCGACCTGCGTCAACAGCGGGTTGTTGAAGCTGTACGGGCTGTTGTTCTTGGCCGGGATGGTCATCTGCATCTCGAGCACGATCTTCTCGCCGGGGTGGACCACCAGCGTCTCGCCCATAGTCTTCCAGTCGAAGTCCCACTCCCCCTTGGCGCGGAACATCAGGTCGGGCCCGACGATGTCTGCGTTGACCGAGTAGGAATTACCCGAACGCATGCCGTCGATGATCGACTGCGCACGGAAATTATCGGCATTCGGCACGTAGAGCTTGGTGTATTCGCCCGGGATGAAGTCCGAGGTGGTCGCGGCATCGCGCGCACCAAAGGCGCCGCGGTTGTGCCAGTCGGAGCTCACATAGACGAACGTGTTGCGGCCTTCGCCGAGCAGGCCGTCCCAGAGGCCGCCAACCTTGGCGGTGTAGATGCCGGCCATGCCGTAGGTGCCGCCGCCGACAGCGGTCGAGGTGTAGGATCCGGAGCCGCCCGACGTGCTGCCCTGCGCCATATGGCCAGGCGATTCGATGCCGAACGCGACCGTCG
>Ga0209677_100778_pt1 | contig 16092 bp, 11 predicted proteins | sample AraplaCvi_mCL_r2_2_FD_184285 | JGI IMG/M metagenome (GOLD analysis project Ga0209677, IMG submission 184285) | Arabidopsis root microbial communities from North Carolina, USA - plate scrape CL_Cvi_mCL_r2 (SPAdes) (version 2) | ecosystem: Host-associated > Plants > Roots > Endosphere | place: USA... | reverse complement strand
ATTGCCAGCCATCACGATCATCTGCGTGCCGAACAGCCAGGCGGGCGCTTCGTTCCACCCCGTAAAGCTCCAGAGCAGGTTCAGCAGGCTGCCGCAGAGCTGCAATCCGAGCCCGAGCCAGATCAGCTTTTCGAGCGAGTGCCTGGGCGCGAAGCGCACGCAGAGCAGGTTGCCGACGAGATAGGCGAAACCTGTCGTCGCGAACCACGCTCCGTATTCGGCGCTGGTCCGCCCCATCTGCGTCACCACGATGTAGGGACCGCCGCCGGCAAAGGTGAAGATGATCTGCGAGGCCAGCACCTGGCACATGACATAGCCGACGAAGGCGCGGTTGCGGATCAGCATGCCGACGTCGCCGCGAAAGCCGCTGCCGGCCGCGCGGGTGCGGCGCGTCTCCGGCAGCGCGACCGCGATGCCGATGGCGACGATGATCGCGGCAATGGTGATGGCGTAGAAGATCGCGCGCCAGCCGAATGCGGTCTCGATCAGGCCGCCGGTCAGGGGGGAGACCATCTGCCCGATCATCAGCGCGGCGACCACGAGGCTGATCATGGAGGCGACGCGGTCGCGCTCGTAGATGTCGCGGATGATCGCGCGGCTCACCACCATGCCGGCGGCGCCGCCCAGTGCCTGGAAGAAGCGCGCGGCGATCAGTTGCGGCAGAGTTTGCGCGAAGATGCAGCCGACACTGGCTGCCACCATCAGTGCGAGGCCGCCCAGCAGCACCGGGCGCCGCCCGAACCTGTCCGACAGCGGCCCCATGATCAGCTGCGAGAGCGCGATGCCGACCATGTAGAGGGACACGGTCATCTGCGCGATCGAGATGTCGCTGCCGAAATTCGTCGCCAGCACCGGCAGCGCCGGAACCAGCATGTAGAGCGAGATCGGCGCGATGCCGGTCATGACGACCAGCAGCAGCAACACCACGCGCGAGGTCGCGATGTTTTTCGCCGTTTTCGGCGGTTTGCTGATCATGCCGTGCATGCGTGCCCGTTTCGTCGAAATCCGAATCGGACTGTAGCTTGCTCGCGCAAGACGGATATCGGCGTTTCGGAATGCGGCTATACGGATTCCGGGACGGTTATAATTGCAGCGTGATGGCGACCGATTGGGCGTGTTGCTAGCGCCGCATGACCGCTGTGCTGGAGATGCAGCCTTGCGCAAATCGCGTAGCGCCATGCGCGCTACGGCTTCAGCTCCGCCGTGGCCTGATCCAGCCAGGCCCTGATCGCCTCGTCCAGCGCCGGCCGCACCTCGGCCCGCACGCGGGCGTGGTAGGCGTTCAGCCAGTCGAGTTCGTCCTTGCCCAGCATCGCGACATCGATCAGCCGGCGGTCGATCGGCGCCAGCGTCAGCGTCTCGAACGCGTTCATCGGCTTCTCGGCGCCCTTGATCTCGGCTTCAACCACCAGCTCGAGGTTCTCGATGCGGATGCCGAAACCGTCGGTCTTGTAATAGCCGGGCTCGTTGGAAAGGATCATGCCGCGCTTCAGCGGCGTGGTGCCGAGCTTCGAGATCCGCGCCGGCCCCTCGTGAACCGAGAGATAGCTGCCGACGCCGTGGCCGGTGCCGTGCTCGAAATCGATGCCGGCGGCCCACAGATATTGCCGCGCCAGCGTGTCGAGCTGCGCGCCGGTGGTGCCGTCGGGGAAGATTGCGCGCGCGATCGCGATATGGCCGCGGAGCACGCGGGTGAAACGGTCGCGCATCTCGGCCGTGGGCTCGCCCACGGCCATGGTGCGGGTGACGTCGGTGGTACCGTCTTCATACTGCGCGCCGGAATCGATCAACAGCAAATCGCCGGGCACGATCCGCCGGTTGCTTTTGCGGGTGACGCGGTAGTGCACGATGGCGCCATTCGGGCCGGTGCCGGAGATGGTCGGGAACGACACGTCCTTCAGTGCGCCGGTGTCGCGGCGGAACGTCTCCAGCGCCTCGACCGCGTCGATCTCGGTGAGCTTGCCGCTTGCCGCCTCCTTGTCGATGAAGGCGAGGAAGCGCGCCAGCGCGATCGCGTCGCGCCGGTGCGCCGTCTGCGTGCCCTTGATCTCGGTCGCGTTCTTGACGGCCTTGAGCAGCGCAATCGGATCGTTGCCGCGGACCGGCTTGCCACCGGCGCCCGCGATCAGCCGGCTGAGGGCGTCGGCCGCGGTGGCATTGTCGAGCGCGATCGCCGCGCCGCTCCTGGCCAGCGCCATCAGCGTCGGCGCCATCGCATCGGGCTCGCGCACGTCGGCGGATTGTTCGAGGTGATCGCGCGTCAGGTTCGAAAGCTTGCGGTGGTCGATGAAGATGGTGGGGCGGCCGTCCTTGGGCACCAGCGCGTAGGACAGCGGCAGCGGCGTGTGCGCGACGTCGGCGCCGCGGATGTTGAAGGTCCAGGCCACGGCATGGCTGTCGGACAGCACCAGCGCATCGACACCGAGCCTGGCGATTTCGCTTCTGATCTGCGTGAGCTTCTCGGCCTCGGCGACGCCGGCATTCTGCAGGCTATGCACGGCGACGGGAGCGAGCGGCGGCTGCGGCCGGTCCTGCCAGATCGCATCGACTGGATTGCTGTCGACCGCGACCAGTTCGGCGCCGGCCTTGGCGCAGGCGGCGGCAAGGCGCTCGGCTGCCGCAAAAGTGTGCAGCCATGGATCAAATCCGAGGCGGTCGCCGGCCTTCAGGTGCGCCGAGACCCAGCTTTCCGGCGGCGGATCGATCAGCGATTCCACCGCCCAGACCCTTGCGTCCACCTGCTTGCCGGCCTGAATCGTATAGCGGCCGTCGACGAAGACCGCGGCTTCATGGATCAGCACCACCGCCAATCCCGCCGAGCCCGTAAAACCGCTCAGCCAGGCCAGCCGCTCTTCCGAGGGCGGCACATATTCGTTCTGCTGCTGGTCGGCGCGCGGAATGACGAAGCCGGTCAGCTTGCGGCGGGCGAGTTCTTCGCGGAGCGCAGCCAGGCGGGCCGTCAGTGCGACGCCGGCCTCGGGCTCCTCGAAAGTCTGGAAGTGCGCTTCGAACATGATGGGCTCAGTTTAGGATCATGGGGATCAGTCCGCAATGTAGACGCAATTGAGGTCGCATCTGGCACGGACTGTGCTTGAAAAAGTTCCATTCGAATTGAGTGGAGTACAGGATGCAGCAGTTGCGCTTCGTCCGGATAACAGGGAAATTCGAGCAAGTGGTTCATCTCAACGGCGAGGGGACACACGATGCCAGCGTTCACGTTTGAGAAGATTTCGCCGCCGGTCCGCCGCGCACCGGCCGCCACGACTCCGAAGAAGCCGCGCGGCCTCATCAGCCAGGTGATCGACCGTTTCGCCGAGCGCCGCGCCAGGCGCGCGTTGCAAGGCGAGCGCGCGGTGCAACGGGACGACAAGCCGGCGGAGTAGGGTTACCCCACCTTCCTCAGCAACAGACTGCTCCATCCCTCGATCCGCAGGTGCCGCAGCGGAACGATGCCGCGCGCGCGGTAGGCGGCGATCACGGCGGGGGCCTGGTGGGTCAGCAGACCGGAGAGGATGACGCGGGCGCCGGGGGCGAGGTGCCGCGCCATCGGACCTGCCAATTGCCGTAACGGATTGGCAAGGATGTTGGCCAGCACCAGGTCGAACGGGCCGCATCTGGCAAAATCCGGCGCGGCGAAGCCGGTGGCGCGGATTACCCGGACCAGATTGCCAGCTTCGTTCAGCACCGCGTTCTCGGCCGCGACCCGTACCGAAGGCGGGTCGATGTCGGAGGCGAGCACGGCGCGATGCAGCGCCTTCGCCGCCGCTATTCCCAGCACGCCTGTCCCGGTGCCGAGGTCGAGCACGCGTGCAGGCGGGGCGCTTTTCAGGACATGGTCAAGCAACAGTAAACAGCCGCGGGTGGTGCCGTGATGCCCGGTGCCGAAGGCCAGCGCCGCTTCGATCTCGATGGCGAGCTTGTTCGGCGCCACGCGGTCGCGGTCGTGGCTGCCGTGCACGACGAAGCGCCCCGCCGGCACCGGGACGAGGTCTTCGAGGCTCGCCTTGACCCAGTCCTTGGCCTCGATGGTGTCGAACAGAAGCGTCTCGGCGATGTCGTTTCCTGCCGAAGTAGCAATGAGTTCACGCAGCAGCGCCTGATCCGGCGCTTCGGCGAAATGCAGCGTGACGTCCCATCGTCCGTCCGGCTGCTCGAACGCGGCAACCGCCGCGTCGCCCTCGAAAAAGACTTCGGTGAGCACGTCGACGACGCGCTTGGCCGCGGCCTCGGTGCCGATTGAGAAGCTGGCGCGATGAGTGGGCGAAGGCTGCATTCAGAATTCCGTTGATCTTAATTTTTGGAACTTTTGTATCCAAATTTCCGCACAACTTGTGGTTCCCGGGTTAACCTGACCGTAGGTTGTACTCCGTAGATTTTCGGCTGTTGGATCCAGCCAACACGGCTTGAAAATTGAAATGGAGGCGAGTCTTGAAGAGCATGGTTCAGAAGTTCTGGTCGGACGAGTCCGGTGCAACCGCGATCGAGTACGGCCTGATCGCAGCCGGCATCGCGCTAGCGATCATCACCGTGGTGAACAGCCTGGGCACCAGCATGAACGAGAAGTTCGGTTCGATCAGCACCAAGTTGGGCAACTGATCCGGTTTCCTGATCCCAGCAGGAAGCATTTCTTCATAGCAGCTATTTTGGCGCGCGCCCGCAAAGGAAAGCGATTTCCTTGCGGGCGAAGTCGCATCTGGAGCTCCGGTAGTGTCTCAGTTTGAAATTTCTTTGCGATTTTGATCGCTACTCGCATTCTTGCCGTGGCGCACGTAAGCCGGGAGGCGAATAGCGCCAAAAGCGAGAGCCCCTAAGGGAATCGCGAAATACCAGTCAAGGTTCCCAAGACGAGTAGCCAAAATCGCGACGGCCGCACCGACGATGATCGCGGCGGCCTGATTCCACCGGGCACCGATCTCACCCGCTTGCTTTGATGAGCGAAGGTAAACGGCAGCCCCTAGCGAAATAATCGCCACGGCTGCCGCGCCAATAATTGGAATCCACGCGTCTTTCATCTCTTAGTTCCCCTCCCCTTGCCGCTATCCTTCACACCGCTAATCCACAGGGTTGTCCGCAGGGATTTACCAGCCTTCTCCACAGCCTTTTGGGCTGGCTGTGAAGGGTCCTCGTGAGCCTTTTCTTCTTGTTATTGACAGGCTTCTCCACAGCCTGTCCACGCCGTTATCCACGGCTTCCGAACAGGCTGCGGTGATCCTTCAAGATCGCCTGCGCGGCGTTGTGGCCGGGGGCGCCGGTGACGCCGCCGCCTGGGTGGGCGCCGGAGCCGCAATGGTAAAGGCCCTTCAGGGGCCCGCGATAATCGGCATGGCCCAGCATCGGCCGCGCCGAGAACAACTGGTTCAGCGACAGCGCACCGTGGAAGATGTCGCCGCCCAACAGCCCGAACTGCCGTTCGAGATCGAGCGGCGAGAGAATCTGGCGGCCAAGCACGCTGCCGGCAAAGCCCGGCGCGTATTTGTCCACCGTCGCGATCATAAGATCGGCGACCTCGTCGCGATGATCGTCCCAGGACCTGCCGTCCGGCAACTCCGGCGCGACGTGCTGGCAGAACAGGCTAGCGACATGCTTGCCTTCGGGCGCCAGCGTGTCGTCGAGCGTCGAGGGGATCAGCATCTCGACGACCGGCTCGCGGCTCCAGCCCCACGCCCGTGCATCGAGCCAGGCGCGGTCCATGTAGCCGAGATCAGGGGCCAGGATGATGCCGGAGGAGAGATGATCGCCGTCGCCCGATAGCGCCGTGAAGGAGGGCAGGCGGTCCAGCGCCACGTTCATGCGGAAGGTGCCGGAGCCATTCCTCCAATTGCGGATGCGGGCGAAGAAGTCGGCGGGCAGCGCGTCGGCCGCGATCAGCCGCGTATAAAGCAGCTTGGGATTGACGTTGGCCGCGACATATTTCGCGCGGATCGTCTCGCCATTTTCCAGCACGACGCCGACCGCGCGGTCGCGCTCGACGATCACCTCGCGCACGCCGGCACCGGTGTCGATCACGACGCCCCGCTGGCCTGCAGCGCGCGCCATCGCCTGTGTGATCGCACCCATGCCGCCGATGGCATGGCCCCAGACACCCTTCTTGCCGTTCACCTCGCCGAAGGCGTGATGCAGCATCACATAGGCTGAGCCGGCGGCGTAGGGGCTGGCGTAGTTGCCGACGATGGCATCGAAGCCGAACAGCGCCTTGACCAGATCGTGCTCGAAACGCTCGTCCAGCATCTCGCCGGCCGAGCGAGTAAAGAGGTCCAACAGGCTGCGGCTCTGCTCCAGCGTCAGGGTGCGCAGGATATTGCCCGTCTTCCAGGCGTTGATGCCCTCGCGGATCGCGGCCGTGCCGAAGCCGTCGACCAGGTTCGGCGGCGCGCGCAGCACGAACTGCCGCAGCACGTCGGCGATGTCTTCCAGCTCGCGCGAAAAACCCTCGAGCGCGTCCGCGTCATGCGCGCTCAGCCGCGCAACGGACTCTTTGGTCCGCCCCTCGCCGGTGAGCAGATAGCTGCCGTCGGGGGCGGGCAGGAAATTCTGTGCGCGTCGCTCGACGATTCGCAGGCCCTGCTCGGCCAGCCCGAGGTCGCGGATCACCTGCGGATTGAGCAGGCTCACGGTGTAGGCCGCCACCGAGTTGCGGAAGCCCGGATGAAACTCCTCCGTCACGGCCGCCCCGCCGACCACCTGGCGGCGCTCGACCACGCGCACGCGCAGGCCCGCCATGGCGAGATAGGCCGCGCAGGTGAGGCCGTTGTGGCCGGCACCGATGATGACGACGTCGGTTTCGCTCATGATCTCCCTGGCGTCATGTCGGGGCGATGCGAAGCATCGAACCCGGAACCTCGAGATTCCCCGGTGCGCAATTGCGCACCTGTGGTCTGGTCCTTCGGACCATCCCGGAATGACATCTCTATATCAAGCAATCGTTGCTGCAACATCACGAGCCCCTTTATTGCCCGTTCGGGCGCCTTGTGCTCCATTGCGCGCGTCCGGCGCCCGCCGGGGAATTGCTTGCCGGAGCTTCCATGGATTCGATCGTGCAACCCGCCGCCACGGAGCAGCCGTCGTCGTCGCGCAACCGGCTGCTGCTGACGGTCTACACCGCTGCGATCTTCGTCAGTGCGCTGCTGCTGTTCTCGGTGCAGCCGCTGTTCACGAAGATGGTGCTGCCGCGGCTCGGCGGCTCGCCGGCGGTGTGGTCGGTGGCGATGGTGTTCTTCCAGTCGCTGCTGCTGGCCGGCTATGCCTATGCGCATCTGCTGATGCAGACCAGGAATCGCGTCATCCCGGTGGTGGTGCATCTCCTGCTTCTGGTGCTGGCCTTCGTGACCCTGCCGCTCGGCATCGCCTCGGCTTACGGCGAGCCGCCGGCGTCGGGTTATGCGTTCTGGCTGCTCGGACTGTTCGTGGTCTCGATCGGACTGCCGTTCTTCGCACTCGCCGCCAACAATCCGCTGCTGCAGGCCTGGTTCGTCCGCACCGGCCATCCCGCCGGGCACGATCCCTATTTCCTCTATGCTTCCTCCAACATCGGCAGCTTCCTCGCGCTGTTGTCCTATCCGTTCCTGCTGGAGCCGATCTTCACGCTGCACACGCAGAACCGGCTCTGGACCGGCGGCTATGGCGTCCTGATCCTCCTGATCGCCGCCTGCGGCGCGCTGCTGCTGCGCTCGCCGAAGCTCGCGATCGTCGATGCGGAAACCGCGGACGTCGATGCGCCCGCTCCAAGCCTGTTGACGCGGCTGCGCTGGATTTTCCTGGCCGCGGCGCCGTCCGGCCTGCTCATCGCCGTGACCGCACACATCTCGACCGACGTCGCGGCCGCGCCGCTGCTGTGGGTGCTGCCGCTGTCGCTGTATCTGTTGACCTGGGTGGTGGTGTTCCAGTCGCGGCCGCTCTTGCCGCACAAATGGATGCTGATGCTACAGCCGGTCGCGATCGCGGGCGTCGTTGTCCTGCTGGCGTTCGGCGGCGAGCAGAACCTGCTGCTCACGCTCGGCGGTCACCAGCTCTGCTTCTTCGTCATCGCCATGGCCTGCCATGGCGAACTGGCACGGACCCGGCCGGCCGCCAGATATCTCACCGGATTCTATGTCGCGCTGTCGTTCGGCGGCATGGTCGGCGGTCTGTTCGCGGGCCTGGTGGCGCCGTTCACCTTCTCATGGATCGCCGAATATCCCATCCTGGTCGCGCTCGCCGCGCTGTGCCGGCCGCCCGCGAAGGAGCGGCTGGCGGGCATCGTCAAATGGTACTGGCTGGCGCTCGCAGCGCTCGCGGTGGCGCTCGTCGTGCCGTCCACCATGACGGGCGGCCTCTCGACTTGGTTCGAGGATCACCGCGTCTGGGTGGCCGGTGCCGTCGGTGTTCTCGCCGCCTTGCTGGCGCTCGCGCTCAATGCCGGTCGCTGGAAGATATTCGCCACCGTGGCGCTCGCGCTGGCGTTGATCCGGGTCTATCCCGCGGACGAAGGCCGCGTCACGACGGTGCGCAGCTTCTTCGGCGTGCACAAGATCGTGGTGACACCCGGCGGCTATTTCCACGTGCTGATGCACGGCACCACCATTCACGGCGCCGAACGCTTCCGCAACAATGACGGCACGCCTGTCACCGGCCGGCCCGAGCCGATCACCTACTATCACAAGGACGGCGGCATCGGGCAGGCCATCACGGCCATCCGCGAGCGCAAGGGCGTACCGCTGAAGGTGGCTGCGATCGGCGTCGGATCGGGTACGCTCGCCTGCGCGGCCGAACCGGGTGAGGACTGGAAATTCTTCGAGATCGACCAGTCCATGGTCGACGCGGCCAGTGACCCGAAGAACTTCCGCTACATATCGAGTTGCATGCCGGGCCTGAAACCGGTGATTGGCGATGCCCGCCTCACCTTCGCGAAGGAGCCCGACGGTGTCTATGACCTGATCATCGTCGATGCCTATTCGTCGGATGCGATCCCGATCCATCTCGCCACCGAAGAGGCGATGAAGATCTACAAGGACAAGCTCGCCCCGCACGGCGCCGTGGTGATGCACGTCTCCAACCGGCACCTCGATCTCGAGACCGTCGTGGTCGGCATCGCCGATGCCAACGATCTGAAGAGCTGGGTCTTCAACGAGGATTCCGGGCGCGATTCCGATTACATCTTCTCGACCGACGTCGTCATCTCGGCGCGCGAAGAGGAAGATGTCGGCAAGCTCGTTTCATCCAAATCATGGGAGCTGACCGAAGCTGACGACAGGGTGCGGGTCTGGACCGACGATTATTCCAACATACTCGGCGCGCTGTACCGGCGCCTGCGGGACGGGGAGTAGGGCGTTTCGATCTCTCATGCCCCGGACGCAGCGCAGCGCTTCTTCAGCGGTGCGCTGCAGAGCCGGGGCACATGTCGCGGCTTTCGGGTCCCGGCTCTGCGGAGCAGCGTTGCACGCTGCACCGCGTCCGGGACACGAGACTGAGGCTTACGGCTCCACCGGCGTCCCCGCTGGCAACGCAATGCCCTTCTCGCCCGCGACCTGCCGCAGCAGGTCCGGCCGGTCCGAGATGATGCCGTCGACGCCGAGCTCGATCATGCGCGCCATGTCGTCGCGCTTGTTGACGGTCCACACCACCACGCGCAATTCGAGATCGTGGGCCTCGGTGACCAGCTTCTCCGTGACATCGCCAAAATAGGGCGACCAGATTGCGCCGCCCGCAGCCCTGATCGTCCGGGGCAGTGAGCCGCCGTGATCGGCGGGACTGAAGCCCGCCGTCCAGCTGGTGGCCTTGTCGAGCGCGATGGTCGGCGCCGAGCCGCGCTGGAGCGTTAGGTACACGGTCGGAATCTTGGGAGCCTGCTGCTGGACCAGACGCAGGGTCCGCCAGTCGAACGACTGGATCATGACGCGATCGGAAAACCCTTCGGCCTCGATCAACCCGAGCAGTCTTGCGACAAAAGCCTGCGGATCGAGCGCCTCGTCCGGGTGGTTCGGATCTATCTTGGTCTCGATGTCGAAGCGCACGCGGGTGTTGCCGGACTTGCGCACCAGCGCGAACAGCTCGCCGAGGGTGGGAATGCGCGTTCCCGGCATTGCGCGTTGGTCGGGGAATTGTTTCGCGTAAGAACTGTCCGGCCGGATCTGGCCGACGTCATAGGTCCTGACGTCTTCAAGCCGAAGCTTGATGAATGGCGTGCCTGGCGCAGCGATGTAGCCGCCGTTTCGATCTCGCGCGAGATCGGGGTTGAGACCACGCTCATGCGACACGATCACCTCGCCGTCGGCGGTGATGCCGACGTCAAGCTCCAGTGTGTCCACGCCCATTGTCAACGCGTTGGCAAAAGCAGGCAGGGTGTTTTCCGGCAGCAGCGCCCGCCCGCCGCGATGCGCCTCGAGGTCAAAGGCCAAGTCGGATCCCATGGCATCTCCCGCAACCAGAACCGAGAGCGCAGTCAGTATTATCGCTGCACGTGATGTCATCACAGTCCGAGAGGCAGTGGAAAGCACGGCATTAAAACGCATTCTGCGCGCCGGGCCTATTCTAAAGGCTTTCGTGCCTCAATTCATTCCCAAGCCGGCGCATTTTCCTGCTGTCGACAGGTGCGGTGCCTGCCCGTATCTTCCGCGGATTGCCATTTGACGCGCGTGACGGGATTTTCGCATGAACCGCGCCCGCTTGTTTGTCGCATTCTTGCTTGTGGTCCTGCTTTCCGGACCAGCCTTCGCCCAGCGCGGCAACGATTTTGATTCGCTGGTCGCTCAGATGAACGCGGCCACGCAGGCCGGCCGCTGGGCCGAGGGGCTGGCTGCGGCCCAGAAGCTGGAAAATCTGGTGCGCCGCCGGCAGGGCGCCGACAACATGAACTATGCCGGCGTCCTGCACAACGAGGGCATGTTCCTCCATGATCTCGGCCGCTTCCCGGAAGCCGTCGACAAGCTCAACGCAGCGCTCGCCATCAAGCTGCGCAACAACGACGTCGCCTCCACGCTACGCACTTCGAACATCCTGGTCGGATCGCTCGGCATGCTCGAGCGCCGGGCGGAGGCGACCGCGGTCGCCGAGCGGGCGCTCGCGCTCGGCACCAGCGCTTTTGGCCCCAACGACGGCAGGCTCGCCGGGACGCTGTCGGCGCTCGGCGGGCTCGCGCGCGACAACGAGAACTTCAAGGAAGCGGCCGGCTATCTCGAACGGGCGCTCTCGGCCTTGCAAGCCGCCAGCGCACCGCCCCTGGATGTCGCCTCCGCGATGGACGATCTTGGGGATGTCTACGGACTGCTCGGGCGCTTCGACGACGGCGAGCGACTGCTGAAGCAGGGGATCGAGCTGCTCGATCGCAGTTTTGGCAAGAATGCCGAGACCACGCCGAACTACGACAAGATGCTCAACGATCTCGGCAACCTCTATCTGGACGCCGGTCGACTGCCCGATGCCGAGGCTGCAATGCGGCGGGCGCTTGCCATCACGCGAGCACGAAACGGCGACGCGCATCCGAATGTCGCGGCCACCATGGGTAAGCTCGCCACCGTGCTCAAACACGAGGCGCGCCATGCCGAGGCCGAAAAGCTCTATCAGCAGACCCTTCAGGTCTACGAGAGGCTCTACGGTCCCAATCACCCGACGACCGCGATCGGGCTGAACAACCTCGCCAACGTCTACTCGGCGCAAGGAAAGCACGATGCGGCCGCAGGCCTCCAGGAGCGGGTGCTCGCGATCTACGAAAAGGCGTTCGGCCCGGAGAGCCCGGACGCCGGTCGTGCCCTGAACAATCTCGCAAACAGCTACGCGGATCTTGGACGCAATGCGCAGGCGCTCGATCTCTACCGGCGCTCACTGGCCGCCATGAAGCGCAAGTTCGGGGAAGGCAGCGGCCCGACTGCACTGGCGGCGGGCTCGCTCGGACAGGCCCTGATGGACGCTGGCCGCATGGATGAGGCCCGGCCATATCTGGTGCGCTGCCTGGTGATCGACGAGCGCGTGCTCGGCGGCACGCATCCGCAACTCGTCAAGGACCTGCGCAGCATCGCGCTTCTCGACCTCAAGACTGGCAACATGACCGATGCACGCAGCCGGCTTGGTCGCGCGCTTGCGATCGCGCAGGATAGGCTCGGGCCACGGCATCACGATTCCATCGCCACGATGATCAACCTGGCCGACGCCGACCGCCGCGAGGGTAAGTGGCCGGATGCCCTGGCGCGGCTACGGCTCGCTGCAGCCGCGCTGAACGCCGAGAAGAATACGCAGTTCGTCCGTTTTCCCGAGATCGATCCCTGGCTGATCGATGCGATCTGGCGCGTCTCCGACGGCAAGCCCGACAATGCCGCAAAGGACGAGGCCTTCGGCGCCGCTCAGCGCGCGCACGAGACCAGCGCGGGTGCCGCGCTGTCGCAGATGGCGGCCCGGTTCGGCGCCGGCAACGATGCGATCGCCGGACTGGTGAGGCGGCAGCAGGATCTGAAAACCAGCCTCGAAACGCTCGACAAGCGGGTCACCTCCGAACTCGGGCAGGCGGACGGCAAGCGCAACGACGCACTGATCGCCAGCCTGCGCGCGCAGACGGCGCAAACGCGTAAATTGCTCGAAGACGTCTCGGCCCAGCTCGACCGCAGCTTTCCGGCCTATGCTGAATTGTCCAATCCGCAACCGCTATCCATCGCGCAAACGCAGGGGTTGCTGAAGCCCGACGAAACTCTGGTGGCGTTCATCGTGCGCGGTGAGAAGACCTACGCCTTGGCGGTGACCCGTGAGGCAAGCGCGCTGCATCAGATTGCGCTCGGCAGCCGCGAGATCGGCGACCGTGTTGCTCATCTCCGGCTCGGGCTCGCCAATCCCGAGGCAGCCCAATCGTCATTCGACCTCGATGCGTCCTTCGAACTCTACAATGCGCTGTTCGGCCCGATATCGGCCGACATCGCCGGCAAGCCAAAACTGCTGGTCGTCCCGGCCGGTGCGCTCACCAGCCTGCCGTTTCATGTGCTGGTGACCAAGAAGCCCGACACGGCGTCTGCCGACCGCTTTCGACAGGCGGCATGGCTGCTCAATGAGCGCGCCATCACGGTGTTGCCATCGGTGCCGAGCCTGCGCGCGCTGCGCAGCCTTGCCAGGGACTCACGCGCGCAGAAGCCGTTCATCGGATTTGGCGATCCGGTGTTGCGGCGTTCGCCGAGCGACAAGCGCGCGGGACGCAACGTGCAGCCATACCAGAGCTACTATGACGGCACTTCCGTTGATATCGAGCGCCTGCGCACGGGGCTGCCTTCGCTGCCGGAAACCGCGCGCGAGCTCCAGGCCGTGGCGCGTGCCCTCGGCGCCTCGCCGCAGGACGACGTCAAGCTCGGCTCAGCCGCGACCGTGACCAGCGTCAGCACGCTGCCGCTCGATCAATACCGTGTCATCGATTTCGCCACCCACGGCCTCGTTGCCGGCGAGGTCAGCGGCCTCAGCGAGCCCACGCTCGTGCTGACATTGCCGGACAAGCCGACCAGCGACGATGATGGCTTGCTCACGGCAAGCCGCATCGCAAAACTCAAGCTGGATGCGGACTGGGCGGTGCTTTCCGCGTGCAACACAGCAGCCGGCGACAAGCCTGGCGCCGAGGGCCTGTCGGGCCTTGCGCGCGCGTTCTTCTATGCCGGCGCGCGGGCGCTTCTCGTCTCGCATTGGCCGGTCGATTCCGATGCGGCAGTGCGGTTGACCACGGGCGCCTTCTCCGAGCTCACAGCGCATCCCGGCATCGGCCGTGCCGAAGCGCTGCGCCGGTCGATGAAAGCCTTGATTGCCGACCGGTCGTCGTCCCGCAACGCCGATCCTGCCGTGTGGGCGCCGTTCGTGCTGGTGGGCGAGGGCGGCTGACGGCGACCGGGCTCAATTGCCTCAGTTCTGGTAGTAATAGCCGCGCGGCTGATAAACCTGCCGCGGCTGAGGCTGATAATAGGAGCCCTGCTGGCCGTAGCCCTGGTTGTAATATTGCTGCGGCTGCTGCTGCTGATAGACCTGCGCGTCATAGAGCGGGCGGTTGCCGCGCGGCGCCGGATAGCGCGCGCCGGTGTCGCTGCCGTCGGCCGGATAGATGTAGTTGTCGTCCTGCGGCATGTAGCGGCGGGCGGGCTGCGCCGGCGGCGCCAGATTCACCGGATCGCTCGACGTGGCGTACTGCTCCTCGGCCGGCTGCGGGGCGCGGGCGACCGCGTTGTTGGTTCGGCCGCGCGGATTGCGGGCGAGCGCCACCTGCGCCGAGCCGGTCAGGGTCACCGTGGTGTTGAGCACGCCCTGCTGCTGCACCAGCGCATAGAGCGTCGAGGCGTTCTGGCGCGACAGCCGCACGCAGCCGTGCGAGGCGGGCGAGCCGAGCCGGCCGACCGAGTCGGTACCGTGGATGGCGTGCCCGACCTTGGTGAAGAAGATCGCGTGCGGCATCGGCGCGTCGTCGAATTCCTTGGAGTAGTGATCCTCTTCCATGCGGAAGGTGCGGAACGCGCCGTTCGGCGTTTCGCGCGAGGGGATGCCGGTCGACACCGGCCAGTGATAGCGCGCGACGCCGTCGACGGCGACGGTCATCTGCTGATTGTCCTTGTCGACGGTGATCTCGACCTTGGCCTGCGCCGTGCCGGCGCTCAAAAGCATCAACGAGGCAAAAGCGATGAAATAAGAACGCATCTGGAAACGCATTTGAATTCTGGCCTCCGGCCTGTTCACGCTAGGCGCCGCGGCTCTCCGTCCCCCGGCGTGCAATATGCCTGCAATCCGGCATTCGTTCCAGCGGCCTGCCCAGCCATCGTTAACGTGATGCCGGGCGTAAGCAAGGCCGCTTAGTGCCGCGCAGGCCGCGGCCCTGCTGACATTTTCGCGAGCGGCTCCGTTCATGATGGCGCCAATTTGTCATGAAGACGCAACCAATTGGCCGCATCTGCGTTAGTGCAGCGCTGATCTCTCGGCCAGCGGCCATCGCGGCCGGCTCACCCTTAGGAAATCCAATGAACAGAGTTCGTGTCGCCGCCGCTTCGTTGCCGGCCGGTCGTTCTGCCCGCCTGCTCTTCGCAGGCGCTGCCATCTTGCTCGGCCTTTCGTGCCTGCCTCAGCCCGGTCACGCCCAGGGTATCGTGCGCGGCGCTCAGGAAGGCTCCTATGAAGGCAACCGCATCGCCGGCCCGGTGGGTGGCGCGGTCGGAGGCGTCGTCGGCGCTGGCGTAGGCGGTGCCGTGGGCGCGGTCGAGGGCGTATTTGGCATTCCCCATCGCGGCCATCGCCGCTGCCGCGGCTATTATGACGGCCACAATCGCTTCCACTGCTACAGGTGACGTCCACCGTCGTCATTCCGGGCACGCGCTACGCGCACCCGGAATGACAGCTCAATTCTTCAAACGGTACCCTGTCCGGAAAATCCACCAGATCACGGCGAGGCAAATCACCAGGAACGTCAGCGTCATGCCGATGCTGACGGCGACGCTGACATCCGCGATCTCGTAGAAGCTCCAGCGGAAGCCGGAGATCAGGTAGACGACCGGGTTGAGCAGCGCCACCGTGCGCCAGGTCGGCGGCAGCATGTCGATGGAATAGAAGCTGCCGCCTAGGAATGTCAGCGGCGTCACCACCAGCATCGGGATCATCTGGAGCTTTTCGAACCCGTCGGCCCAGATGCCGATGACGAAGCCGAACAGGCTGAACGTCACCGCCGTCAGCACCAGGAAGGTCAGCATCCAGACCGGGTGATGGATGTGCAGCGGCACAAACAAGCCGGCCGTAGCCAGGATGATGAGGCCCAGAATGATCGACTTGGTCGCCGCGGCGCCGACATAGCCGAGCACGATCTCGACATAGGAAATCGGCGCCGACAGGATCTCGTAGATCGTGCCGGTGAACTTCGGGAAATAGATGCCGAAGGAAGCGTTGGCGATGCTCTGCGTCAGCACCGAGAGCATGATCAGGCCCGGCACGATGAAGGTGCCGTAGCTGACGCCCTCGACCTGGCTAATGCGCGAGCCGATCGCGGCGCCGAACACCACGAAATACAGCGAGGTCGAGACGACCGGCGAGACGATGCTTTGCAGCACCGTGCGCCAGGTGCGTGCCATTTCGAACAGATAGATGGCGCGGACTGCGCGATAGTTCATGACGTCCTCACGAGGTCGA
>Ga0209677_100773_pt1 | contig 16175 bp, 19 predicted proteins | sample AraplaCvi_mCL_r2_2_FD_184285 | JGI IMG/M metagenome (GOLD analysis project Ga0209677, IMG submission 184285) | Arabidopsis root microbial communities from North Carolina, USA - plate scrape CL_Cvi_mCL_r2 (SPAdes) (version 2) | ecosystem: Host-associated > Plants > Roots > Endosphere | place: USA... | reverse complement strand
GTGATCTCGTCCCTTCGGCGGACACAACAAACTACTGGGTGGTTGAGCGCAGCAGCGGCGCGCTTCGCTGATCGTGCTCGATCATCGATTTGATCAGCGGGATGCTGAAGATGGTGGCAAGCATCAGAATAACAACGATCAACAAAAGATGATCGATGAGAAACCAGCGTACCCATCGTCCCGCGGAAAAATGAATCATGTCATTGCTCCGATCATGGGTCATGAGCCAATGGCAACCTTTGTTCTACGGCACTTTCCCAATCTTCCACAAAGCCACAGTGTAAACCGCGTCAACGAAGCGGCTTTGCGGAGGATCAATTTTCTGCTCACCCGATATCTCGGCGGCTTCGAAGGCGCTATTGCTGCCGAGGAATCCAAGACGACGAAAACCCGCCTAGACATCATGGAGAGCACGCAATTCGAGCGCAGCTATGTTTTCGCTATATTTCGCAACGGTCGCGAAGAAGATGGGCGCAGTTTCGAGGGTGCCCGGATCCCGATTTTCGAGTGGAAAAGCTTCCACACTCGGCGAGCTGGCTGGTCTGATCGAGGAAAATAGCCGAACCCGGCAGACCGCTACTCGTCATCGCCGAAGATGCGCAAAACGAGACACTGTAACCTTGATCGTCAATCAGGTCCGAGGCACCTTTCGCAAATGCGCGATCGGGGTCCACGGCTTCGGCGATCGCCGCAAGGCGATGCAGCGGGATCTGGCAATCCTGACGCGAGCTCAATCTGGCGAGATCGCAGCGTCAGGCTTAGCGCGGCAACGCTCGGGGAGCTCGCGGCAAGGCACGTCCGTCTTCTAGACGAGCGCGAGGACGACCTTAGGCGGCGGCTTACAGCAGATTGTCAAAGCAAGGATCAAGCGGATCGGCAAGGAATCGAGGCGATAACCAGCGAGCACGACAAGGAGAAGCTGTAGAAGCGGCTTACAGAAATCTCCGGTGAGCTATGCGATGGGCGCAATGTAGGAAGCAACCGTCATCGCTGAACGGCGGCTGCGAGCAATCTGGAGAAGCAAACGCCAGAAATATCGCCGGAATTAGCTCCGTGCTTCCGTATGGGGCGCGCGGATGACCATTCTCGCTTCGGAAGCAGCCTCCACGAAAGCCTCCCGCGCCGTTTCGGGAGAAACCTGCCCGAGTGCCGCAGCAGCACAGATCTCTCTTGCAAAGCTGTGCTTCTTCCGCGAGCCTTTCCACGCGTTGGCGAGGAAATTGAGTGCCTCGGTTGGGTTGTGTATGGTGTCAGGCGCCCGCCTTGACACCTGAACATAGACGGGCTCATTCCAGTCCGATCTTGTCTTTTCCTCTAAAACCATCGTTTCTCTCCATGAATGCGGGTGAACAATTCTCCAGAATAGTCCGTCCCGTGGAAGTGGTCGCGAAATCCTCTGCGTTCGCCGGCGCCGCCGACACCAGCAAGTTCAGATGCCGTTCCGCTTCGTTGAAGCGATAAATCGGTCCAGGTAACCTATTTTAGCAATCGCCTTCTCCTGCGAGGAGGAGTGACCTGAATGGCGCCAAAGTTACGGATGCTACAAACGTCTTCAGTATGACCCATTCCCTCCTGTTCGATGATGGCACCATTTTCGCGCTGGCCCGATTTCCGCGCATTGAGCTTGATCAATTAGTCCGTCGAACCGAAGTTACTGCGTTGATGTACAAGAGAGCGGGCTCCGTCTTGGAAGGACATCACATCGTTCGCAACTGGTGGCGGAACAGGTAGTCCGGAGCTCCTTGATGCAGACCGCTCTACAAGTTCGACTTTCTCGGCTAGACTTCCCGCCCGAGATGGTGAGCAAGAGGGTCGGGGACATTCCAGTCCCGCTGCCAAACCGACGATGACTAAGGCGTTTCGGGGCACCATCCATAATTGGTCCCCGCACCTTCGCGGTGACAAGGCTCATCGATGATCTGGCGCGGATGTTCAACTCGCACCTCCGCTTATGGTTGGATCTGTCCTTCAGTTCTCCAACCCCCGGCAACATCGTGCCGCCGATACTGTAAACCTGGCGCAAAATCGCCGTGTCGATCACTCAGTGATCATTCCCTATCTTCGACCTCTATCGATCCGGGTCGAATTAAGACGGCGTGTCATGTCGCGTTGGCGAGCCGTGTCACTCGAAGCGCTCGCTGATGCTGCTGTCTGCGGGCACAAGCATCAGGAGCGCAACGATGCCGACCACTGCGAAAACTGCTCCATAGATGAACACGGCCTGATGGCCTAGGTGATCCAAAAGCAGACCGGCGATGTCGCTGGTAATGAGTTGAGTGAGCCCAACCAGGAAATTGTACCAGCCGATGCCGCCGGCGCGCAGTTCCTGGGGTGCGAAGTCAGAAGCGAGCGCCTTTCCAGCGGCACGGAAGGTACCCTGATAGGCGCCATAGCAGACGAACACTACGGCCACGATTGGGAATGCTGCAAGGCGCCTCCTGGCTGGGATTGACCAGGGTCAATGCGGCCTCACGGGATGGGGGAATATCTTCGTAGCGATCTAACGAAAGAGGACAATGTCATGAACGATGCAATCATTCCTTATAATGCTTGGATTCTCGTTTCAGATGCCAGCAAGGCACTCTTGCTCCGCAATGTCGGGAACGCGTTCAATCTGATGCTTGAAGTCCAGCAAGTCATCGAGAGCCCGCATAACGCCCCGGCCCGCGAGCAAGGAACAGACAAGCCGGGCCGTGTTGCGATGGGCAGCCATCGCAGTAGCGTCGGCCAGACGAATTTTCATGAGCAGCAAGAAGAGCGATTCTTGTCGATGGTTGCCGAAAAGCTGGAGGCAATTTGCGAGCAAAACGATGTTCACAAGCTTTTCGTGGTTGCTCCCCCGAAGGCGCTTGCTGACCTGCGGCGTGCCATGCCGGAGACGACCAGGAGACGGATCGCAGCGGAATATGATAAGGACCTTGTTAATCTTCCGCTGAACGAGATCGAGAGGCATTTAGCTGCGTGATGCGGCAATCGAGAACCGCTGCTTGGGGCTGGGCAGGCATTCCGGAAAGCCGGAATTTATCGCGCGAGGTGTCCATCGCTGAGCGTGCGATTGGAATGCCGATATATCGGCCGAGGGTGCACAATCGTCCGAGGAGACCAAGGTGCGCCGCATGCGAGCTGCTGCAGCCCAGACACCATGGCGAGTGCATTTTTAACGCCGGTGGATGGCTGCCAGCACGGCAGGAACTCGGACAAGGCGGGGAGTGGCTTTCGCCTAGTTTAGCAAAGCGCGTCTTCGAGCCGCGGCGGAGAGGAAATGAACATCGTACCAGTCATCATCTCGGCAGGCATGATTTTGTTGGTTGCAACGCAATTCGTAAGCGTAGCGCTAGCGGTTTTGCGGAAGTTGCTCTGGAGAACGTCGGCAAAATGCGGCCCTGACGGAGTTACGATCATAAAGCCGGTCTGCGGATTGGAAAACAACCTGCGCCGCACATTACGAAGCAGTTTTGCCATCGACTATCCTCAGTACGAGTTGATTTTTTGCGTAGCCTCACCCGATGACCCGGCTATATCGCTTGTTCGTGAGCTCATAGCCTCCCACCCTGCCGCGGATGCGCATCTGCTCATTGGCGACGATAAAATATCACAAAATCCGAAGCTGAATAACATTTGGAAAGGCTGGCGCGCCGCGAAATATGATTGGGTTGTCATCTCCGACAGCAATGTTTTGGTCCCTCCCGCTTATATTGATGATCTTCGCGAGCGCTGGTCCTCCGCGACCTCTGTCATTTGCTCGCCACCCGTCGGCAGCGATGCAGAAGGGCTGGCGGCGGCCTTGGAAGCGGCGTTCCTCAACACATATCAAGCGCGTTGGCAGCTGGTGGCCGACTTCCTGAGGTACGGTTATGCGCAAGGCAAGACGATGATGCTCTCTCGGCGGGAGTTGGAGCATTCGGGCGGATTGTCAATACTAGCAAGCGAGGTCGCCGAGGATGCGGCTGCGACCAAGATCGCTCGCCGGACGGGCAAAAAAGTTGCTGTCGTCCGTGAGCCTTTTCAGCAACCACTGGGTCGCAGGACGTGGTCTCAAGTCTGGAGCAGACAATTGCGCTGGGCACAATTGCGGCGCTGCTCTTTTCCGTTGGCTTATTCGGCGGAAATTTTGACAGGCATACTGCCGGTGGCGATTCTGTACTGCATCCTGGCAACGATGGATGTGCTGGCGTGGATTGGACTTCCTCTGCTCATCGTCTGCTGGTATTCGGCGGAAGTCGCCCTCGCGGTTGTCTATCGATGGCCGCTCGGATTAACATTGATACTTGCCTGGATCTTGCGCGATATCTTATCGCCCCTGCTATGGTTACAGGGTTGGCTCCAGCGCGGCTTCACCTGGCACGGCAATAACATGACGTCGCTTAAGCGCTCGAAGCTGAAACGAGGGGTGGTAGGGTCCCAAACGTGATAACCAAACACGATCGACTGTCTCAGAAGCTTCTGCCGATGGCAGCTTCGATAGCCCTGTTGACTTCGGGCGCATCGAGCCGGGGGATGAGGGCTGGAGCGGTTAACTAGGCGCCGAGCTCCCTGAAAGCTCTGTCACCTTGGACCGTCAGGAGGCGCCAAGACATCGTTCGGCATCGATCTATTGACGAAAACAGCCGGGAGCGAACGCGCGTTGCATTCGGGCGCCTCAGATGACGGCTCCAACAAGATGGCCTATGCCTGCCGTCAGCGCCATCGCGAACGCACCCCAAAATGTAACACGCAGCGTTGGCCTCACGACACCAGCCCCGCCAGCCCTCGCCCCAATGGCGCCGAGCAGCGCCAGGAAGGCGAGCGATGCCACAGAGACGGTTATGACAAGCATGGATGCGGGCGATACGATCACCATGAGCAGCGGCATTGCGGCTCCAACCGCGAAGGTTGCGGCAGAGGTCAAGGCAGCCTGGATCGGTCGCGCAGTCATCATTTCGGAAATCCCGAGTTCGTCGCGTGCATGGGCTGAAAGTGCATCTTTCGCCATCAGCTGATCAGCAACCTGCCGAGCAAGAACGGGCTCAACCCCACGATCGACATAGATTTGCGCCAGCTCTTCCCTTTCGAAATCCGGTTGTTTTATAAGCTCCTGCCGTTCGCGGCCGAGGTCTGCCTTCTCCGTGTCGGACTGCGAGCTGACCGAGACGTATTCGCCCGCCGCCATAGACATGGAGCCGGCGACAAGCCCCGCAATACCCGCTACCAGAACTTCCGAGCTTGCCGTTGAGGCCGAGGCGACCCCTACGATAAGGCTTGCCGTCGAGACGATGCCATCATTTGCGCCGAGCACGGCGGCCCGCAGCCAGCCTATTCGGTTTACGAGATGCAATTCTCCGTGGCTTCTCATCGGGACTTCTCCGGTTTCGTCGTGCTTAGCGCGGATGTTCGGAGGATACTACTTCGCCGGCAGCAGCATGCGCTTCAACGTTCCATCTTTGAGAACGAACTGATGAAACAGCGCGGCTACGGCATGAAGTGCAATTAGAGCGATAAAGGCGGGCTTGGCGAGCTTATGAATATCGCCGAACTCATCTGAGACATAAATTGCCAGCAGACCCGTGGCCGGGACTGCGACAAGGAGGATGTAAAAAAGCCAATGTGACGCCTTTGCAGCGTACGTCATCCACGTTGCATCGCTGGCGGACTCTGGCGCGCCCTGGACGATACGCAGGATGAGCCTAATGGCCACAAGACAGAGGATTGCTATGCCGACCCAATAATGGGCGACACTGAGCGTGAGATCGCTCGGCGAGGCAGTGGTTCCTTCTTCGCCTGCGTCGACGATCGTCGTCATACTCTCTCCAAACAGGAGCTGGAAGAAAATCAGTGCCGCGACTGTCCAGTGCAATGCGATCTGAAGGCTGGAATATCCATTGGTTTTCTGTTCACTCATGGTCGACTCCTCAAAAAAAGGGCGAGATACCCCAGTTTGTTAAGCTTTATGCCCTTTCGGCCCACTTGTGTGCTCGCAGGGAACCACGGCCAAACGGATAGGCAAAGCGCCGCAAGGGCTCTCCACGATTTCGATGAATTACCGTGAAATGAAAATCGGATACGCCGCCAAGTCCGAACTGGCCGTCAAACAAGGGCAGGTCGATCGATAGACCAATCGAGGCGAGGCGTGCAGGATGTCGGGCTCCAACGCGTGGAAATTGCTGATCCATAGGATATCACCGATGTCAGATACTCGCTATAACTTGCTCAAGCTTCGCCCGAACATTCCCTGCCACCTGCTTTAGTGCGGCGTTTTCGATTGCTCGCATGGAGGCAACCGGATCGATAGCGCTGATCATTATATCGCCGCTATCAAGGGATCTGACGATCACATTGCAGGGAAGCATTGCACCGACTTTTGGCTCCATATTTATCGCTTCGAAGGCCATGCCCGGATTGCAGGCGCCCAGAATGAGGTAGTTGTCAATGTCAGCATTAAGCTTCTTCTTCATCGTCGCCTTGACGTCAATCTCCGTCAGGATGCCGAAGTCTTTGCGCGCAAGCGCTGCTTTCGTCCTTTCGACTGCGACATCAAACGAGCTCCCGGATATGGTCTTGTCTAGAGTATAAGTCATGGCTTTGGCTCCGATATAGGTTCTTGGCGCTGACTTCCGAGAGAGGTCGGATGGGACCTCGTTGGCAAATCACTGTCGCCTTCCTGGTCAACACTACCTAGCGACGAGTGGCGTGAAGAAAAATGGATGCACGGCTTGATCAAGGGGCCGCGACGAGTTGACCTTGGTCAGCAGTTTTTCCTACCGCGCAATCAAAGACAGAAATTCCCGCAAAAGGATTTGACCTACATCAAGGCCGATACTCGCAAGCAGGTCATTATTCGGGTCTAAACGACAGGAGGCATCCAATGTCACAGCCTAAACTGCCCACCATAGTCGCGCTGGCCGCCTTCCTAACTGTTGGGGGCATTGGCGTCGCTACAGCACAGTCCAAAGCTCCGGATCAGGACCGATGGGGAAGATCGGCGATGATGCCCGATGAAATGGAGCACGCAGATATGATGGATCGAAGTGCTGCGCCGTGCGGAATGGCTGAGGGAATGCCCATGGGGAAAATGCGCGGACATATGATGAAGATCATGTTCGCCATTGCGGATACCAACGGTGACGGCGCACTTTCATTTGATGAAGTAACGGCAATCCATAAGCGGATCTTCGACCTGATTGATGCCAACAAGGATGGCAAAGTGTCGCCCGAGGAAATCCAGGCCTTCATGCAAGGTCAATAGTCTTCAGGCTCTACGTCATCAGCTATCAGTAGAGACCTCAGCGGCGCGATCCCAGACGGCCTGGGTAGGGACGATATCTGGAACCGCAAGCTTTGTAATTGTAGCAGGATAATCGAGCGCCATCCGGTGAGCGACACGACCGCCGCGATCATGACCGGCGATCATGAACTCGCAAAAGCCGAGCTTTGCCATAACCTCGACCATCTCGGCGGCCATCGCTCGTTTTGAATAGGGCAGGTGATCTGGAGCCGACGAGGGACAAGCGCTGGCACCGTATCCACGTAGGTCGGCACAGATGACAGTGAACTCGGAGGCAAGCAGAGGAGCGACGCCGCGCCACATAAGATTGGTCTCTGGGAATCCATGCAGCAATCGAATCGGCGGGCCGCTCCCGGCAATGGTGGTGTATATCGACCCACCCGATACGGAGATTGTCTGTGTGCGGCTGAGGTTTGGCACGTTGTTCCCCTGCAAGGCGATCAGACTCACGCTCAATAGAGCGGAGGCGTCGCACCACAGTCGATCGAACGTGATCCAGTGAACTGGCGGATTTGGTTTTCGTCCCGATATTGTTCACCAACGCGGACCTCCGCAATGTGAGCGTTCAATTGAACGGCCAGCCGGCTCCGGCAACGTTCACTTCGACGGAAACGATTTGACCTGTGCCGGCCATTTGACTCATCTTGTCCATGCCGAACCATTGTGCGGTGGTGACGAAGAGGGTGGATCGATCCTCGCCGCCGAGCATGCAGGCGAATGCGCCGCGATCTACCTTGACCTCGTCAAGCATTTCGCCGCCTTCTCGTACCCGGCGGCAATAGGCATTGGGGACATCGGCATACCAGATGGCTCCCTGGCGGTCGAAACATATTCCGTCTGGCGGGCCGGGAAGCTCTGACCAGATCCTCCGGTTGGAAAGGCGGCCGTCAGCGGCCACATCGAAAGCAGTCAGGTGCTTGGCCCAGCTTTCCGCGCAGACCAGAGTGCGGCCATCAGCAGATAATGCCATGCCATTCGGGAACTGAAAGCCCTCGGCCTGCTTTTCAACGCTGCCATCAGGGAGGACCAGCGTAATCGCTGGCCCATTGACATAGATCCTGCCCGCAGCGTCGACGAGGATTTCGTTCCACGCGCCCGACCCCAGCGTGGCGAATTCCTTCAAGCCCATGCCATCATAACGCATGAGTGATGAAGAACCGGACTGGATCACGAAAAGGTCGTTCTCTGGGCCAAAATCGAATGACAATGGTGGAGCTTTCGCCGGAATCACGAGCCGCGATTGGTTCCCGTCTTCAAGGACCCGTAGCTCGCCACTGGTCCAATCGGCAAACCAGAGCTCGCCTCGATGCCAACGGGGACATTCGACAAGTCCTCTTCCCTTCAACAATACATCCGCGCGCACGGTCGTCTCCTTGGTCCTCTGCACCTGCGAAGGACGTGCGACGCCCAATCGCCCCGACAGGTTGAAAGCAGATTTCGGCGTTTCGCTAATTTTTTACTAGCCGCGCCGTGACCCTGGACGGCGAATTTCCCATTTCGGATGCTGTGCTGGGGCAGGAAGACGAGTCGCCCTGCCGGCTGCGGAGGAGTTCGACCTGCAGCATTCTTTCCGGAGCGACGTTGACATTGGCAGAGATGCTCTGGGCCATCCTAACGTCGATGATCGCAGTTGGCGTATGGCGCGGCGATCAGGATGAGACGCTGGCGACAATCTAGATGAGACTCTTAAGTCGCGGTCGGATGTTGATTGTCGCTGGCAAGCGTCTCATCGGTTTCTGATTGCCGCTCCGCGACAAACGGGACGGAGCTTTTGATTGTCGCGAACGAGGCGGGCCTTCCACGCTGGCGTTTGGCTTCCATGGCTGATCTGCGCCGCCCGATCCGCAGCCAGGAGCCGGGGAGGTCCGGGTGAGGGTCGTCGCCTCCGGCATCAATCCTTCCGACATCGAGACCAGAAGAGGTTTCGGCGCCAAGGCAATGCCGTTCTCGTGGATTATCCCGCATCAGGACGGGGAGGGCGTTCGGTACCGCGGCGGAATTCGTCGTCTTGCCCTCCGTGCAGGCCGTCAGGCTGGCCGACAACGTGTCCTTCGAGGTCGGGGCGTCCCTCAGAGTTCCGGCGATGATCGCGCACCGATGCCTGTTCGCCGACGTTCGTGGCAAGCAAATCCTCGTACAGGATGGAAGGGGCGTCGCGGGCAATGCGGCGATCCTTCTTGCGAAACGGGCGGGGGCGTGGGTGGCGGCGACGGTGAGCCGCGACGAGCAGGCGGATGTCGCGCGAGCGGCCGGGGCCGATCTGGTCATCAACAGGCACGAGGAGGATGTCTCCCGAACGATGAGATCGGCGGCGGGTGGCCACGGAGTAGATCGCGTCGTGTACGTTGACATCTCCGCGAACATCGACGTGGCGATGGCCTATCTCGCCCGCGACGGAGTCGTCTCGGCCTATTCGACGGAATCGCCGCAGGCCTCTCACGATCCCATTCTTCCCGGCGCTGCTGGGAGGCTACTCGTTCCGTTTCGTCTACGTCTACACTATGCCAGAGGCAGCGATGCGGCAGGCGGCCGTGGAGGTCTCGGCCTGCGCCGCCTCCGGGGCACATGTCCCAAAGATCTCGAAGACATTTGCCCTCGACGCAGTGGCCGAAGCACACGAGTTCCAGGAGAGCGGCAAGGCTGTTGGAAAAGTCCTCGTTCGATTGCAGAACCCGTAAACCGCACACTTCAGACGCTGCCTCACGTATCGGTCGTCACAAGATGACGGCTTTCGGTTCCAGGAACGCCTCCAGTCCGAACACGCCATACTCGCGACCGATCCCCGACTGTTTGAACCCGCCAAATGGAGCGAGCGGCTCATGGGGCGCCCCGTTAACGACCACGCGGCCGCAATCCAGTCGATCCGCAAGCGCCTGCATGCGTGTGACGTCGGTGCCATGAAGATAGGCCTGAAGCCCGTACGGGGTGTCGTTTGCGATGGAGACGGCCTCGTCCTCGTCGCGGTAGGCAATGACCGACAGGACCGGACCAAATATCTCTTCTCGCGCGATACGCATCTGGTTGTCGACGTTGGTGAATATGGTCGGCTTCGTGAACCAGCCGCGATCCAGTCCGGCCGGATGTCCGAGACCGCCCGTCAGGAGACTGGCGCCCTCCTGCATCCCTAGTTCGATGTAGGACTGGACGCGATCGTACTGTTTCCGGCTGACCATCGGACCGATCATTGCGTCCGGATCATCGGGGGCGCCGACCTTGAACGTCTCGATCTCCCGCTTCAGTCTGGTCACGACCTCATCGAGCCGATGGTTCGGTACCAGAATGCGGGTGCCAGCGATGCAGGCCTGGCCGCTGTTGATGAAGCCCATCCTCAAGACGGCGGGGATGGCCACCTCCAGATCGGCGTCGTCGAGAATGATGTTCGGACCCTTGCCGCCAAGCTCCAGCGTGACGCGCTTGAAGGTGTCGGCCGCGCTTCGCAGGATTTCCCTGCCGACCGCGGTTGAACCCGTGAAGGTCACCTTCGCGATGTCCGGATGCCGGCTGAGTTCCGCACCGACGACATTGCCGAGCCCGTTGACAATGTTGAACACGCCCTTGGGCAAGCCCGCTTCATGCAGACACTCTGTCAGGGCCTGCGTCTGTACTGCGCTCATCTCGCTCGGTTTGATGACAATGGTCGAGCCGGCAGCGATCGCCGTCGTGAGCTTCGAGGTGATGAAGCCGATGTTGCTATTCCACGGGGTGATGGCTGCGGCTACGCCGATCGGCTGCATGACCACCCGCGCTCGACCCATCCTGCGCTCGAATTCGTATTCCTCCAGAACGCTCGCCATGGTGAGAAAGCTCGAAGCAGCATGGGAAATAGCGAAACGCGTAAAGGTCTGCGGAGCGCCGTATTCGAGCGACATCGCTTCGGTGAGGTCAGAGACGCGCGCAGCGACGACGGCGTTCAACCGTTTCAGCATGTCGATGCGCTCGCCTTTCGTCGTTCGCGAGAACGCAGGGAAGGCCCGTTTCGCCGCAGCGACGGCGTCGCGCGCGTCCTCGACGCCGCCTAGCCGCACCGTTCCAATTCGTTCTTCCGTGGAAGGATTGTAGAGATCGGCCGTCCCGGTGCCCTTCGGGGTGACGAACTGGCCGTCGATGTAGATTGTGTCGATGTCGCACATGCCGAACTCCTTTGGATTGCTACGGCATATCTGGCATTTCGGGATTGTCCTGATAAGTTGGTCATGTATGCTCAGCCTGATAGGGAATTACGGACAATGATGCGTGGCTCTCTTGCCGAACTAGAGGCGGTTCTCGCCGTCTCCTCCCACGGTGGGTTTCGAGCTGCGGCTCGCGAGCTAGGAATCTCGTCGTCGTCGCTTAGCCAGCAGATCGCCGCTCTGGAGACCCGCATGGGGGTCAGACTGTTCAATCGCTCCACACGCAGCGTCGTCCTTTCAGCAGCAGGCGAACAGTTTGTGGCAAGTGTCGGTCCGGCGCTGGAGGCGATCCGTAGCGCTGTCGAGCATGTCGACGAGCACCGCGCAGAAGCGACGGGCACCCTGCGCATCAACACATCAGTGGGTGCGACCCGGATGATCCTGACGCCGCTAATCCTGGAATACATGCGCCGGTACCCGCAAATGTCGGTAGAAATCGTCACCGAGGGCGCGCTAGTCGACGTCAACGCCAAGGGCTTCGACGCCGGGATCAGGATTCGGGAAGCCGTTCCCCCTGATATGGTCGTTGTCCCGATCGGCGACACCGTCCGCCCAGCCATCGTCGGTTCGGTCGAATATCTTCAGCGTCATGGGAGGCCGCAGGTCCCGGCAGATCTCCGGAACCACATGTGCATCCGCGCCCGAATGGCAAGCGGCGCGATCTACCGCTGGGAGTTCGAGCGTCGGGGAGAGAGCTTCGCGCTCGACGTTCCGGGCAGGCTCACGCTCGATGACAGCGACCTGATGCTCCGGGCGGTCCGCGACGGAGCCGGGCTCGCCTATCTGAACGAATGGCAGGTCGCAGACGACTTCGCTGCCGGAAGGCTGGAGCAGGTCCTCTTCGATTGGACCCCGCCGTATCCGGGGCTATGTCTCTACTATCCTGGTAGGCGCAATATCCCGGCGAAGCTGCGCCGCTTCGTGGACTTGATCAAGGAACTGCGGCAAAGCAGCGACGTTGAAAGGCAGTCTTCGATTTAAAGGATTCTTCGACGAGCTTGGTACTAAGTTCGAGCCAGGGTCTTGGTGAGGGTTGTCTGCGGGGCAGGGTCGCACGCCGGGACCCTGTTCTCTGGATGCACCAACTAGCTTTGGATGAATGCCTGCATATCCGCGTTCAGTGTATCGGGATTGGTGGCGAGCATGCCGTGCAGACAGTCCGCGTCCATTGCCGTGGCAGGTCTCGATGCTCACAAGCTTAGACGGCAGCGCAAGCCGCCGTCTTTAGCCAAGGAACAGGGGCCGGGGCCGTGCCACCATCAAGCGACGGACCGTTCCGAGTCGAGCAGATCGCGCTGCTTGTGGTTCAGATAAGACTTCAGGTCCTCGATCGTGACCACAAGCAGACCATGGCGCTCTCCAAAGCGTTCAAGGTCCGGCAGGCGGGCCATCGTCCCGTCGTCGTTTGCCACTTCGCAGATGACGCCCGACGGCGCCCGCCCGGCGAGTCTTGCCAGATCGACCGCGGCCTCTGTGTGTCCGGGACGTCCGAGCACGCCAAGAGGATGGGCGCGCAGAGGGAAGATGTGCCCCGGCCGGGCAAAATCGTCAGGTTGAGTTCCTGGCGTGATAAGAGCGCGAACGGTCGCAGCCCGGTCTGCCGCCGAGATCCCCGTCGTTGTTTCGGGGATATAGTCCACGGACACCGTGAAAGCGGTTTTGAGAACTTCCGTGTTGCGCGGAACCATCAGCGGGATGTCGAGCTCGTCGAGCCTCTCGCCCTGCATGGGAACGCAGATCAGCCCACGGGCATGGTTCATCATGAACGTGATCGCTGCGGGGGTGACTGCGTCCGAAGCAATCACGAGATCGCCTTCGTTTTCTCGGTCCCGATCATCAACGACGATCACGATCTCGCCGCGCGAAATGGCTGCGACTGCATCTTCGATTTTGGCTATTGCCATGTGTCTTGCCTTTCAAGGGTTAGCTGCCGTGGCAGCATCATGACCTCTTTCGAAGCCACCGTTTCCCTTGGGCGAACAAGCATGCGACCCGCCACGGACAGGTGGCGTTTGCAGCATTGCTCTCTTCCATCCGGACTATACCGTCGGCTCCGGCATCTCACCGGATCTGCTGACCCTTCCGTCTTGCGGCGAAAGGCGCTCGCGGGCTCCGGGCTTTCGCCCAATACCGCCGGTGGGGAATTTCACCCCGCCCTGAGAACGTTACCAACATAGGCGATGGGGACCCCGTCCGGCAAGGGGTGCTTTGACGCCGGAGCCATTTGGGGCACTTCTCCTATTGAACAGACTGTTTCCAATTCGTCAGGACATGATCAATCCGCCGTCGACGTTGATCGTCTGACCGGTAATGTAGGCCGCGTCGTCGCTCGCAAGGAAGGTGACAAGCCCGGCTACATCTTCGCCAGATCCGGCGCGTTTCATCGGAATTCCGTTCACCCATTCCTTCATGAGTTCGCCGGGCGCGTAATTTCCGAGCAGCTTTCCCCAAGCTTGGTCGTTGTAGGCCCACATGTCGGTTTCGATGATGCCCGGGCAGAACGCATTGACGGTGATCTTTTCGGCCGCGACTTCCTTTGCCAGGCTTTGCGTAATCCCGACAACGCCCATCTTCGACGCCGCATAGTGGGGCGTAAAAATGAACCCGTCGCGCGCCTGACCGGACGCCGTGTTGATGATACGTCCGCCCCGAGCATGCTTGCGCATTCGTGAAATTGCCTCCTGCGCGCACAAGAACACGCCCTTGGTGTTGACGGCCATGACCTTGTCCCATTCGTCCTCGGTCATATCCTCGATCCTGGCAATGGTAATGACGCCGGCGTTCTGGATGGAGACATCGATGCCACCAAACGCTGCCTCGGCCGCGTCGTAGAGTGCCTTGACGCTTGTCTTGTCTGTCACGTCGCCGACGAAGGAAATCGCCTTGCCGCCGTTTTGCTGGATCTGTTCGGCGACAGAGTGCACCAGGTCTTCGTTAGCCGAGACGACGAGATTTGCACCCTCCTTGGCGAAACGTTTGGCGATCGCAGCACCTATACCGCGGCTGGCTCCGGTGATGACGACCGTCTTGTTTTGAAAGCGTTGCATTTTCTCTTCCTTTCGCGGCATAAGCCAAGCCGGGTGCCGATCCTAGGCGACCCCACGTCTGTCGTTTATTCGGACGTCAATTGGCGACGGATATGATCCCGGCAAACTCCGCAGCGTTGAGCGAGGCACCTCCCACCAAGGCACCATCGACGTTTTGAACTGCAAAAATTGCCGACGCGTTCGATGCCTTCACAGACCCTCCGTAGACGATCCTGACACGACGCCCGTCCTCTCCCAGACGTTCTTCGAGCATGTGCCGAATGAAGGAATGGACCTCTTCGATCTGCTCGACGGTCGGAACAACGCCGGTCCCGATCGCCCAGACCGGTTCGTAGGCGATGGCCGTGTTGGCACTGTTTGCGCCGTGGGGAACAGAGCCTTCGATCTGGGCGCAAACAACATCGATAGCCTTGCCCGCGTCACGATCCTCGCGTGTCTCGCCGACGCAGATAATGCTGGTCAATCCTGCCACATGGGCCATTGCGGCCTTGGCCGCCACCGTTGCATCGGTCTCACGATATGTCGAGCGACGTTCGGAATGACCCAAGATCACGAAGCGAGCGCCCACCTCGGCAAGCATGAAGGCAGAAACGTCTCCGGTATGGGCACCGGACGCCTGCGCATGGCAATCCTGCGCGCCGATGGCGATCGTCGAGCCCTTGGCGCGCTCAAACGCTTTTTCAACAAGCGTGAGGGGCGGGCACACAACGATATCGCACGCCGTGTTGCCCGTTAGTCCCCTCAGCGCCTCGATCTCAGTCAGGGAGGATGCGAGACCGTTCATTTTCCAGTTGCCTGCAATCAGCTTGCGCATGGGTTCACCAGCAGCAAAAGCCGCCGTCGACGAGCAAATCGACGCCCGTGACGAAGCTGGCGGCGTTCGATAGCAGGAAGACCGCGGGGCCAACCATCTCGTCGACATTGGCCATGCGTTGCATTGGCGTCTGCTCTTCGAAGAGCTTGGTCTGATGGACCATCTCCGGGCGCGTGTTCATCGGCGTTGCGGTGTAGCCCGGCGAGATCGTGTTGACGCGGATGCCGCGGTCAACCCATTCCATCGCCAATGACTTGGACATGTGGATCACGCCCGCCTTGGAGGCGTTATAATGCACCTGGCTCAGACCGCGGTTGACGATGACGCCCGACATGGACGCGATATTGACGATCGAACCGCCACCATTCTTCAGCATGGCTCGTGCCTCTGCCTGGCACGACAGGAAGATGCCCTTCAGGTTGATATCCATCAAGGTCTGATACTGGTCTTCCTCCATCTCTTCCGCTGGTTTGGCGTTCGCAATACCGGCGGCGTTGACCGCTAGGGTCAAGGAACCGAGCTCACTCTCGGTTTGCGCAACAGCGTCAGCCAGCGAAGACTTGGTTGTAACATCCGCGGCGATCTCGATCGCGCGGCGACCGGCATCGCGTATATGCTTGGCCGTCTGCGCCAAGCCGTCGTCGGTTCTCCGGTCAAGCAGGGCAACGTCCGCGCCGCATTGCGCAAGACCGATGGCGATCCGTTGCCCAATTCCACTGCCAGCGCCCGTGACAATGGCGATCCGGCCACGGAGGTCGAACAGTTTCGGGGCGTTAAGAGTGATGTCCGGCATCGCTCTTCCTTTCTGTGGTTCCTTAAATTGTTGCCAATTCCATGACCGAGACGTCATTTGCCTGGTCACGGTCGAGTATGCCTGTCTGATT
>Ga0209677_100772_pt1 | contig 16184 bp, 16 predicted proteins | sample AraplaCvi_mCL_r2_2_FD_184285 | JGI IMG/M metagenome (GOLD analysis project Ga0209677, IMG submission 184285) | Arabidopsis root microbial communities from North Carolina, USA - plate scrape CL_Cvi_mCL_r2 (SPAdes) (version 2) | ecosystem: Host-associated > Plants > Roots > Endosphere | place: USA... | reverse complement strand
AATGTTTGCGCGCCTTCCGGTCAACATCCTTGAGGAGGCGAAGGCACGCTCACCATCGCTGCGAGAGTTGTTCGACCGCTACGCGGACTGCTTTGTCGCGCAGCTGCTGCAGGGAATGGCGTGCAATGCCGTTCATTCGATCGAGCAGCGCGCTGCCAAACTGATCGTCAGCAGGATGGAGGCTTCCGACCATCGCGTGGTGCCGCTCACGCACGAGCAGTTCGCATCGTTCCTGGGCGTCGGCCGGAGCTATGCGAGCCGCGTGCTGCATGACTTCAGGCGGCAAGGCATCGTCGACACCGGGCGTGGCGCGATCGTCGTGAAGGACGGAGCTGCCCTCCGGCGAAGGGCCTGCCGTTGCGATGCCTCGATCAAGAAGCACTTCGGCGAGGTGCTCTATCCCGACGTCTAGGGTCATGCGCTCAGGCCCGCATCTGAGTGATTTCCAGGTATGAGACGATCTGCAGCAGGGCTTCGAGGGTGGCCACGAGATTGCGGGTATCGTGGATGACCGCGACTGTCGTATCCTCCCAAGGACCATTTCGATGGCGCGTACCGCGCTTGATATCTCCGGCCTCGAGCATTCCGAGGTCTGCCTTGACGCGATCGAGATGCGCCTCGATGCTGCTTTTCAGAACCGTCAAGTTCACCGCCAATGTCGCGCGCTCCGAAAGCCCATCCAGGCTAAGGGTTTAGAACGGCTTATGTTCACCAACTGTCCACTACTGCACGGTCGGCACGCATGGCGCCATGTCCCTACGTCGGGGCCCAGACTCCTTAAGCGTCCTCGGAAAGAGCCATGCACCCCCTGCCCGACGGGCGAATCACCGGCAGGCGATCACGGGTGCAGATGCGCGATCGGCTGTTCTCGAACTCCGATTGAGGCGCGATTTCGGCGCTGAAACGATCCGCGCCGAAGATCTCGTTTCACAAGACTGTTCAGGCCGGTGGCAGGCTTCGAACTGGCCGGCTCGAAGATTTCACTTTCTTTTTTTCAGAAATCATGCATATCATCACGCCGTCCCGCCTCGGTGAGAGGGGCGTATCGCGATCGTCACGGACGTTGAGCGCGGGATGCGGTGGGCGTGTCGGGCTGCAGCATGGATGTTCATGCGGACGAACAGCACGATGCGCACGGCCAAATCGTGTGGTCCTGGCGCCCCGGTGCTGGCGCAAAGTTCGTGATGCGCTTTGACGAGCATCGAACGACGGGGGCAAGAAAGCCGGTCCCCGAGGAGAGCGCGTATACGCCGTAAAGCCATTGCGCAGGGAAGGCCGGATGATCCGGCTCGTACCTGTGGTTCTGCCGCGTGCTTTTTTGCTGCACGCGGACCGCGGGTGCGGTCGGCACCCGGTCTTCCCTGCGCCCTCTTTGCTATGAGGGCGAGACGATCAGCAGAGCTCGGACGCCGAGGGTGCCGCGAGACTGCGGCTTCATGCCATGACGAAAAAACCTTGGACGTTCCACCAGGCTCGCAACGCGGGGATTTCGATGTCTTGCTACGCTCGGAGATCGAGAGGATGACAGCGGCCGCAATGACCTCGCGAAATCAGCGATCGAGAGGTTCAGATCACGACGTGATCGAGATCTGTCGCAATCCGGCTGTTCGGAAATATGCTCGTTGCCTCCGCCAAGATCTCCTCGTCGGCATAGCGGCCGGAAATGTGGGTCAGGACGAGCAGCTTGACGCCGCTGATGGCGGCGAGCGCGGCCGCTCTTGCCGCGGTCAGATGGCCGTATTCGCGCGCGGTGGCCGCGTCGCGCTCCAGGAACGTGGCCTCGATCACCAGAAGGTCGGCGTCACGAACGTGATCGGCCAGATCCTCGGTCGTCTCCGTATCGCCGACGATGACAAGCTTCCGCCGCCGCTCCGGCGGCCCCAGCACGTCTTCCGGATCGATCGTCCTGCCATCGCTGAGCTTGATCGGCCGCACCTCCGCCAACTCCTTGCGCACGGGGCCGTCGGGTACGCCGAGCGCTGCCAGGCGCTCCGGCAGGAGATGGCGGCGGACGCGGCTTTCGAACGAGAAGCCGAAGCTATCCGTCTCCCGATGGCGAACCGGAAAGCAGGCAATCGTAAAATCGCCGGCGTCGATGACGGGACCCGTGGCCAGCGGAACGAGTCGCAGCGGAATCGGCGCCCTGCCCTCGCCCCACAGGCCGACGAGCATCCGGACGACGATGTCGAGCGTGTCCGCACCGCCATGAATTGTCATGACATCGGCGCTCTGGCGCAGCCGCAGGGTGGAGAACAAGCCGGGAATGCCGAGCACGTGGTCGAGATGACCGTGCGTCAACAACAGCCGGTCCAACCTTCGGAAGCCGATGCCGCTGCGCAGCAACTGGCGTTGCGTCCCCTCCCCGCAATCCACCAGGATGCGGTCACTTCCCGCTTCGACGAGGATGCCCGGATGATTGCGCTCGGCCGACGGAACGCTCGCCGACGTTCCCAGGAAAGTGAGCGCGAACATGCGGGCCCCGGTTCTGTTGATCGGCGCCTGAGCCGAGATGCTGACCGCCTCGTTTTGCGACGGGACCGTGTCGCAAATCAAGCGCGCACCAAGCGGAGCCTTGCAGAACCGAGGTCAGCCGATGGCTGCTACCGCCCTCCTGGCGGCGCCTCAAAATCCATGGCAACGATCCCCGCGCCCGCTCAATTCACCGTCGCGAAGCCGAGGCAGCTTCGAACGGTCGGCGCGATACGGGACGGCGTCCATGGCGGCTCGAAGGTCATGACGACGTCGACGGAGCGCACGCCCGCCACCTGCGCCGCGCTGGCGGCGACGCCCTCTTTCAGAAAACCCGTCGCCGGACAGCCCTTGGTCGTCGCGGTCATGACGATGCGGACATCGCCCTGCTCGGCCGTGATCGCGTAGACGAAGCCGAGGTCGACGATGTTGTACCCGAGCTCCGGATCGATCACGACGCGAAGCGCATCCCTGACACGCGCGAGGAGATCGTCCGTCATGCCGGCGCCCTCACGGTCAGTTCGTAAACGGAGCCGTCGGGCGTGAAGCCACCAAGCCAACGGAAGCCGCGCTTTTCGAGATGCGGAAACAGAAACACAGGCTCGCGGCGCAGCAGCGCCGACAGCGTCTGCCCCGGCGCAAGCTGCTCGGCCGCGCCGAGAATGCGGACCATCGGCTCCGGAGGGTCGAGATCGCGATTGTCGAGCCGGATCACGGGATCGGGCCAGATGTCCAGCGGTTGCCGCGGCGGGACCGGCCCATCCGCTCCATCCGCCGGCGTGAACAGGACCTCCCATTCGCCACCGTCGAGCTCGTTGGCGACATGGGCAAAGCCCTTGTCGGCCATGACCGCGAACAGCGGGATCGGCTTGAAGGTGGCGTACAGACGGAGGCCCTGTCCGGGCTCCAGCCGTGCCAGCGCAGCCATGATGACGGAGAACGGCTCACCGCCGGAGCGAAGGATCGGACGAACGTCGACGTCAATGAATTCGGTCATCGGTGATCTTCCTCTCGATGATTCAGCTTCGCGAATACAGCAGTCGCGGCACCTGCGTTCCGTTCGGCAGTCGCAGCTTCTGTGCCACGTCGGCGAGACGTCGCGTCCGGATCAATTCCATGACGATGCCGACCGTCGTCATCGTCATGACAAGCGCGACGCCGCGGAACACCTTGGCATCGCCGCAGAGCAGAGCCGCGGTGCCGCCCCAGACGCTGATGAAGTAGATGGCAAACCACTTCGACGCGCGTTGCTCGGCGACGAGGTCCTGCACACGGGGCGTCGGTGCACGCCCCATCGCCGGGCCGTAGGTCTCAAGCCAGGTGAGGAACGCGACGATCTTGTAGAGCTTGGCGAGGACGAGGCCGGAGAGCCATCCGAACGCGACCAGGAAGGCGAAGGCTCCGACATGCGCGGCGAACGAGCCGGTAAGCACAAGCGCAATGCCGAGCAGCGCGGCAGCTGCGAGGCTCGCGAAGCCATAGGCCGCCATTTCGGTGTTCAGCTCGAGCTGGCGCCGCTTGCGGCTGCGATACAGCGCGACGACATCGCGGCCATACAGTGCGAGTGCGGCAAGGCCGAGCACCGCAGCGGTGCCGAGCGCGATCGCCATTCCCCCTTCCGCCGCGATGGCGCACAGGCCGCCGGCCACCGCCAGCGCGATCGCAGCCGCGCCGGCGCCGAGCGTCAGGCCGCTCCGGCGACTGTCGATGTCAGGCGCCAACATGAACATCGAGAGCAGCCGGTAGCTCACTCCCATCGCTGTCAGCGTGAGCCATCCGCCGAGGCCGGCGATGGCATGAAGAGGCACGCCCGATGCCAGCAGCATGCTAGATGCTTCACCTCCATGGCCGGACAGCGACCAGGCGAAGACGCTTCCAAGCGCGACCACCGCACCGAGGCAGATGAGTCCGGCCAGCACAAAATGCGCGGGGCCGACGGGCGGCCGGGCACGCCAGATCGTCAGGGTGAGATCGATTACCACGAGAGCGAAGCCCGCGATCAGCAGGCCGGCAGCGAGCGGAAGCAACCACAGCCATGTCGGAAGTCGCCCACCCAGCGCCATGAAGCCTGCAAGCAGCACGGGGAGGCCGACCGCAAGCAGCACCAATGCCGGCAGTTGCCAGCGCTCGGCAAACAACGGCTTGCTGACCAGCACCGGAACGAATTGGAAGAGCGCGCCGCACATCGCCATGCTGAGCCAGCCGATGCAGACCATGTGCACGATGACCAGCGTATCAGGCGAGGCGAGATCGGCGGCAGGGAAGCCGAAACCGGCCGCCATCAATGCTTCCGCCGCGATCAGCCAGCCGACCGCGATCGCGAAGTAGCTCATGGTCCATTTCGAGAGGCTGCTGCCGATCATGCTCGCCTCCTGCGGTGCGCTCAGATGTCGTGGAAGCAGCGTAGGCGCGGCCGCCTCGGGTATCTTTGTGATGCCGCAAAGACTTCGAGGTTTTGCAGCGCGATCATCCTGATCGGACGTTTGGGGAACAAGCGTGCGGGTTCCGGCGGATGGGCAGGTTGGCGGTTGTGGCAGGCTTGCGGGGCGGATAGTGTCCCGCAGCGCTTCGAGGAGAGGTTTCCCCCATGACCACCGTCGACCGCTCGCTGGTCGCCAATCTGCCGATGTTCGCCGGCCTCGCTCCCGCCGAACAGGACGAATTGCTGCGAGAGGCCCGTTCCATCCGTTATCCGAAGGGCGCCGCCGTGTTCGAGCAAGGCGCGGAAGCCAATCGGTTCTTCGTGCTGCTGCACGGCCATCTGCGGGTCGAGAAAACCACGCCGCAGGGACAGCAGACCGTCGTGCGCTACGTGTCATCAGGCGAATTGTTCGGCGTCGCGCAAGCCATGAACCTGTCGCACTATCCAGCCACCGCGATCGCCGCCGTCGACAGCATCGCGCTCGCCTGGCCGTCGGTATCATGGGCCCGGCTCATCGCCAGATATCCGAGCCTCGCCAGCAGTGCGCTGCAGACGGTGGGCAGCCGGCTTCAGGATACCCAGGCGCGCGTCATCGAGATTTCGAACGAACAGGTCGAGCAGCGTGTTGCGCATACGCTGCTGCGGCTTGCCAAGCAGGCCGGCCGCAAGGTCCACAACGGTATCGAGATCGATTTCCCGATCAGCCGCCAGAACGTCGCCGAGATGACCGGCACGACGCTGCACACCGTCAGCCGCATTCTCAGCGCTTGGGAGAGCAAGGGGCTCGTCGAGGGCGGCCGCCAGCGCATCGTGCTGTGCGATCCGGAGCGGCTTCATGTTCTGGCAGAGGGTGTTGATGAAAACCGCGCGCCGCTCCGAAGCCGCGAGCCGTAGCGTACGGCGAGATCGTGCTGGAAGAGCAGCGCCAGATGGCTCAGTCCGCAGTGGCCACGAGGGCCGCCTTCAGATCAGCGATCAGGTCGGCCTCTCCTTCGAGGCCGACCGAAAGCCGCAGCAAGCCTTCGGTGATGCCTGCGGCCTGCCGCGCCTCGGCGCCCATGCCGGCATGCGTCATCGTCGCCGGGTGAGCGATCAGTGTCTCGACCCCACCGAGCGAGTCGGCAAGGGTGACGAGTTGAAGCGCTGCCACGAACCGGCTGACAGCGCTGACGCCGCCGGCCAGTTCGAAGCTCAGCATGGCGCCAAATCCCGCCTGCTGCGCTTTCGCGATCGCATGTCCGGGATGCGAGGCAAGGCCGGGATAATGCACAGCCTGCACACGCGGATCTGCCTGCAGCAACTCGACGACAGCCCGAGCGGTCACCTGCTGGCGCTCGATCCGAGCAAACAAGGTGCGCAAGCCACGCAGCGTCAGGTAGGCATCGAACGGCGCGCTCTTGACGCCGGTGAGGTTGGCCCACTCGGACAATTCATCGAGATCAGCCCGGTCGGCGGCGACGACGGCGCCTCCGACGACATCCGAATGTCCGTTGAGATATTTCGTGGTCGAATGAATGACGAAGTCGGCCCCGAGTGCGATCGGGCGCTGCAGCGCCGGCGACAGGAACGTGTTGTCCACCGCGATCCTGGCGCCGACCGCCTTGGCGCGCTGGGCAATGGCGCGGATGTCGACCACACGCATCAACGGATTGCTGGGCGTCTCGATCAGGACCAGCGCCGGCTTCCTCTCGAGCGCGGCGGACAGCGCCTTCTCGTCACCCTGATCGATAAACGACAGATCGAAGTGTCCGCGGTCACGCCGCGCCCCAAGCAGCCGATAGGTGCCGCCGTAGCAATCATGCGGAGCGACCACGAGATCGCCAGGCCTCAGCCGCGACAGAACCAGATCGACCGCGGCCATTCCGGAGGCCACCATGATGGCGCCGGCGCCGCCTTCGAGCTTGGCGATGGTATCGCCGAGCAGGTCCCGGCTCGGGTTGCCGGCGCCGCCATATTCGTAGGCGCGCGGCTGCTCGAATCCTGCAAACGCGAAGGTGGTCGAGAGATGGATCGGCGGCACGACCGCACCAAAGGCCGTGTCGGCCGCGATGCCATTCGCGGCCGCAATGGTTTGAGGAGCCTTGAAGTTCGACATCGATCCTCATCCCTGGAAACCACTCAAACGGAGCTTCGCGCGCGTCAAGAAGTCTTGGTCAAGAAGCCCTGATCAGGAAGTCCTGATCAGGAACTCCTGGCGGCGCGCTCGCGTTCGACGCGCTCGGTCACGTCCCGCGCCACCGCGACCGAGCCGAGCACATCATCCGGTGTGCCGGAATTGACAATCGCAAATGTCAGCTCGACATAAAGCTTGCGGCCGCTCTTGTTCACAGCGCGGGTGAGTGTCGGGCGCCCCTGAAGCTTCATGGCACCGCTGGTCTTGGCGGCCTCGAAGCCGCGCCAATGCGCGGCCCGCAGATGCTCAGGAATGATCAGATCGAGACTCTGGCCGAGCGCCTCCTCCGACGAATAGCCAAACAACGCGGCGGCCGCACGATTCCAGCGGGCGATCTTGCCGGCCCGATCGGCGTAGATCATCGCATCGGCCATTTGATCGAGAATTCGCTCCGCCAACTCCGCACGCTCATCCATGCCAATGCGCCCATGTTTACTTCGTGAGGCCCAGTCGTCCGCACAATAGGCCGATCACCCGCAGCCCCAAAACGCTAATAGGCGCGTGCGCGACCTGCGGCAAGGCATTCGGCATAGTGGATGACTTCGATCAGGCTGCGCTCGTTGGCGATGCCCTTGCTCCGCAAGCATCTCGGTGTGACCGGGTATTAATGCCGGCCATGTTGAGCGCGTCCATTGTTCAGCCGGGCAGTCACATCAACGCCTATGCCGCGGCGGGCGGCCACGTCGTGCTTGCAGGACGGCCTAAGGAGCGGCTGATGCACACGGCTTGCCCTGATTGAGCAAGTCCTCACGCCCCAAAGGGAAGGCAATTTGCGAGACGCCACGCCAGGAATCGAGGAAGCCCCGCGCATGGCGAGGCTCCCGGTCATGCCCAGCAGCGAAGCTTACTTGCTCATGCCTTTGGACATGCTGCCGGCCTGGTTGGTTCCGGGACCCACATTGCCCTCGCTGGACGGATTGGCGCTGGTGCCGGACTTCATGTTGGCGCCTGTCGTGGTCTGCGACGACATCGAGTGATGTTTCTTGTGCGATTTCGCTTCCGCAGCAAAGGGAGCGGCGGCAAGGCCGGTCGCCACAACCAAGGCAAGCGCGAGCTGGGTCTTCTTCATGGTGAAGCTCCTGAGTTGATCAATAGTTCAGGCCAACCCGTGTGCGAGGTCAGAGTTCCTTCAACTTGCGTGGATTTCACGGCAAGGCGATCCCGTCGACTGCCGTTATGTGGAATCCGGCTTCATGCGGTGAACACTTGTCGGTTACGAGAGGGATCGAAGTCGGGCAGCAGCCCCCAAGTACCGGTCGAACGCATTGAGAAATCTGTTCGATCCACGACACCCAATTGGAAACTTATACCAATCCGGCCGCCACAATATCGGGTTTTTGATAAAAGCGAGCAGCCTCGCGGTGTTACGCTGAAATGCGATGGGGCAGCAGAAGCAAACGAATCCTGCGATCGCGGCAGCCAAGGTGGCGCGCCGCCTCGATCTCACGACGCTACAATTGTTCGTCGCGGTGTGCGAGGAAGGCAATCTCACCCGCGCCTCGCAGCGCGAGGCGATCGCGCCATCCGCGGTCAGCAAGCGCCTGCACGATCTCGAAGAGGTGCTTCAGGTCGCGCTGTTCGAACGGCAGCCGACCGGCATGGTGCTGACGCCGGCCGGCGAATCGCTGCTCCACCACGCACGCGTGACCCTGCTCAATATCGAGAAGATCGCGATCGAAATGGCGGAGCATGCGCACGGCGTGCGCGGACATGTTCGCATGCTCGCCAATCTCTCGTCGATCGTCGAGTTCCTGCCTGATGATCTGCCCGGCTTCTTTCGCACGCATAATCTCGTTCGCCTGGATTTGCAGGAGCGGCCGAGCGCGGAAGTCGTGCGCGGCGAGGCGCGGCCGAGCTTGGCATCTGTTCCGCTGATGTCGGAACGCGCGGGCTGATGCGTTACGCCTACCGCAACGACCGGCTCGTCATTGTGGTGCCGCAACACCATCCCCTCGCCGGCGCCTCCAGGATCGCCTTCAGCGACACGCTCGATTACGACCATGTCGGCCTGTTCGCGACCAGCTCGATCTATCTTCGCTCGCAATACGCCGCACAGCAAATCGGAAAGTCGTTGCGCCTGCGCGTGCACGTTCCCGGCTTCGATGCGGTGTGCCGCATGGTTCAGGCCGGCATGGGCGTCGGGCTGATTCCCGACCGCGCCTTCGACGTCCTGAGCAGCGGCATGACGCTATCCGCCGTGCAGCTCACGGATGATTGGGCGAACCGCGAACTGATGCTGGTCGCGCGCGACCAGACGGGCCTCTCCGCCACGAGCCGGCTGATGCTCGATCATCTGCGCCGCACGCCGGCGCCGTTGCCGAACTGATTTTTGGCTAAGCGTTCGCGGTCCGCGAACGCCTGTTCATCAAAGGATATTGGACTGACAGCCGCGTCTCGGTGACACCTCGACAAAACAGACTGTTGAGGAGCGCCGACATTGAGCGGACCTTTGAGTGGCATTCGCGTCATCGAGCTCGGCACATTGATTGCCGCGCCCTTCGCCGCACGGCTGTTTGCCGAGTTCGGCGCCGAAGTCATCAAGATCGAGCAGCCCGGCAGCGGCGATCCCCTGCGCAGCTGGCGCAAGCTGCATCAGGGCACGTCGCTCTGGTGGTACCTGCAATCCCGCAACAAGAAGTCGATCGCGATCGATTTGAAATCGGCCGAGGAACGCGCGATCGCCTGCGATCTCGCCGCCCATGCCGACGTCATGATCGAGAACTTCAAACCCGGCGGCCTGGAAAAGCTCGGGCTCGGTTGGGATGTGCTGTCGGCGCGCAATCCGAACCTGACGTTGGTTCGCATCTCCGGCTACGGCCAGACCGGTCCCTATCGCGACCGCTCCGGCTTCGGGGCGATCGGCGAAGCCATGGGTGGCCTGCGCTTCACCACCGGCGATCCCGACAGCCCGCCGGCCCGCGTCGGAATCAGCATCGGCGACAGCCTCGCCTCGCTGCACGGCGTGATCGGCGCACTGATGTCGCTGCTGCGGGTGAAGACCGGCCGGGGCCGCGGCCAGGTCGTCGATGTCTCGCTCTACGAGAGTGTGTTCAATCTGATGGAGAGTCTGGTCCCGGAATATGACCTGATGGGCCACGTGCGGACCCGGACCGGCGGCGCGCTGCCAGGTATCAGCCCGTCCAACACCTATCCAAGCAAGGATGGCAGCCACGTCGTCATCGCCGGCAACAGCGACGCCATCTTCAAGCGCCTGATGGGCGTGATCGGTCGCCACGACCTCGCCCAGGATCCTGCGCTTGCCAGCAATGACGGCCGCGTTTGCCATAACGGCGCGATCGATGCTGCGATCACGGCCTGGACGATCAGGCATCCGCTGAACGAGGTCCTCGGCGCGCTCGACGCCTCCGATGTGCCGGCGGGACGGATCTATTCGGTCGCCGATATCGTCACCGACCCGCACTATCTCGCCCGCGGCATGATCCTGTCGACCGAGCTGCCCGGCAACATCGCGGTCAAGATGCCCGGCATCGCGCCAAAGCTGTCGGAAACGCCCGGCGCGGTGAACTGGCCGGGCCCGACGCTCGGCCAGCACACCGACGAAGTGTTGAGCAATCTTGGACTCGACGCGCGCGAAGTGCGGCGGTTGCGCAGGATCGGAGTGGTGCAATGACCAGCACTGCCTGATATCATCATCCAAGACGTCGCGCTGCGCGATGGCCTGCAGATCGAACGGCAGTGGATTGCGACGTCAGACAAGATCGGCCTGATCGATGCGCTCACGGCGGCTGGCCTGCGCCGCATAGAGGTCTCCTCGTTCGTCTCACCGAAAGCCGTGCCGTCATTGCGCGATGCCGGTGAGGTATTCGCCGGCATCGAGCGTTGCCCCGGCACGATCTACTCGGCCCTGGTCCCAAACCTGAAAGGCCTCGAACGCGCGGCGGTCGCCGGTGCCGACGAGGTCAACTTCGTCATGTCGGCCAGCGAGATCCACAACCGCGCCAATGTGAACATGACTCATGAGCGCTCGCTCCGTGCACTCACCGACATCGTCCCCCCGGCTCACGCCGCCGGCATCAAGGTCAATGCGACCATCGCCACCGCCTTCGGTTGCCCCTTCGAAGGGCCGCAGCCGCTGAAGAAGGTGCTGGAGATCGCGCACTGCTATCTCTCGCTTGGCGTCGACGGCATCACGCTCGCCGACACCACCGGCATGGCCAATCCCAATCAGGTGGCGCAGCTGGTCGCCGAGGTCCTGATGCTGACCTCCAGCGACAGGCTGACCCTGCATTTCCACAACACCCGCGGCCTCGGACTGGTCAACGTGCTGGCCGCCTATGACACCGGCGCGTCGCGCTTCGACGCGGCGCTCGGCGGGTTGGGCGGCTGTCCGTTCGCGCCCGGCGCGACCGGCAATGTCTGCGCCGAGGATCTGGTCAATCTCTGTCACGAGATCGGGCTTTCGACTGGCCTCAATCTTCCGTCCCTGATCGCGCAGTCGCGCCGGTTGCCTCGCCTGCTCGGCCACGATGTTCCCGGCCAAGTGGCGAAGGCTGGCCGCGCGCAGGATCTGCATCCGATCCCGATCGGCTTACGAAATTCCGCTTAGAGCGTTTCCAAGCGAAGTGGATATCGGTTCGCGTCGAGAAAACGCGTCAAAACAATAAACGACCCTGCAATCAATCACAAAACATCAGGAGGAAACACCATGACGCTCACGACAGCGCCGCTCATCGATGATGTCGGCCCGGCGGTGACCGAACAGAAGGTCATCAGCAAGATTGCCTGGCGGCTGATGCCGCTGATCATCACCTGCTACTTCTTTGCGTTCTTCGACCGCGTCAATATCAGCTTCGCCAAGGCGGCGCTGCAGACCGACCTGGCGCTGAGCAACACCGCTTACGGCGTCGGTGCCAGCCTGTTCGTGGTCGGCTACGTTCTCTTGGAAGTGCCAAGCAACATGCTGCTGTACCGTTTCGGCGCGCGGCGCTGGATCGCCCGCATCATGATCTCCTGGGGGCTCGCGACCGCCGCCATGGTGTTCGTCAGAAGCGAGTGGCAGTTCTACGGTCTGCGCTTCCTGATCGGCGCGATGGAGGCCGGCTTTGCGCCCGGCATTCTCTACTACCTGACGCTCTGGTTTCCGAAATCGCACCGCGGCCGGATGACCTCGGTGTTCTTTCTCGCCACCGCCTTCTCAGGCATCATCGGCGCGCCGGTCTCGGGCGTGATCCTCAACGACATGAACAATGTGCACGGCCTTGCCGGCTGGCAGTGGCTGTTCCTGGCCGGCGGCCTGCCCTGCGCCGCGCTGGGGCTCGTCGTGCTGCTCCGCCTCGACGACGACATCACGCACGCCAATTGGCTCAGCCCCGAGGAGCGGCGCATCATCTCGGCGCAACTCGATCGCCAACGCGACGAGATCGGCGAACACTCGCCGTGGCGTGCGTTGCTGATGCCCGGCGTGCTGCTGCTCGGCTTCATCTACTTCCTGATCCAGATCGGCTCCTACGGCCTGAACTTCTGGGCGCCGGATCTGATCAAGACCGCGGGCGGCGGCAACCCCACCACGATCGGCCTGCTCACCGCAGTGCCCTATGTCTGCGGCGCCATCAGCATGCTGGTCGTCGGTCGACTGTCCGACGCCTCAGGCGAGCGGCCGAAATTCGCCGCCGGGCTGATCACCGCTGCCGCGCTCGGCTTCTTTGCCGCCGGCGTGTTCGACAAGAACGTTCCGCTGCTCATCGGCGCGCTGGCCGTGCTCGGCGCAGGCGTGGTCGCGGCGATCCCGACCTTCTGGACGCTTCCGCCCAAGCTCCTGGTCGGCGCCGGCGCGGCCAGCGGCATCGCGCTGATCAACACGATCGGCCAGCTCGGTGGCATCGTCAGCCCGGTCATGGTCGGATCGATCAAGGACATCACCGGCAGCGCAACGCCGGCGCTCCATGTGATCGGCGGGCTTTGCCTGTTCTGCGGCCTGTTGCTGCTGGTGGCGATGCCAAGCCGGCTGAAGCAGAACGATCGCTAGTTCGTAGCTCGGCCGAGCGCACGGGCGAGCACGCTCACAAGCGTCCCCGCCTGTGATGCGCTGCCGCGCCAGGCCACGATCTGGTCGGGACGGATGAGCGCAAGATCTGCTTCGTAGAGATCGCGCAAGCTCCGGGGAACCCGAACGAGCTTGAGATCGACGCCCCACGCCTGCGCCGCTTCGATCAGCCGATCGGCAGACGGGACGTCACCAAACTGGAGCAGCGTCCATTCGAAGCCGAGCAGATCGTACAATGAGACGCCATCCTCAAGCCAATCATGTGGTGCGCGGCCGCCGGGACAGGCGCTCGGCACATAGACGTTCGCAGCATCCGGTGGCGGCAGGCTGCCATCTGAAATGATGACCGGAGAACTGTCGTAGCGCCCGCCAAACGTAATACCGGGAATGTTGAATTCGGCCCGCGCATGCTGCTCGAGGTAGGCTCCTGCCACCCTCCTCGCCTCGCAGCCCGCCCCGCTGTCGTCCTCGATTTCAGGCGCCGGCGTGAATCGACCGAGCGAGTCGGCGAAGCGGCGCGCGTAGTCGGTGTTGCGCAGCGCCACCGGGCGCCGCTCCACCTCGTAGCTGCCGAGGAGCGCAGCCGGGCTGATGCCTTTGACGACGCTTGCAAGCTTCCAGCCCAGATTGACCGCGTCTTCGACGGCCGTGTTGTAGCCGAGCCCGCCCGTCGGCGTGAACAGATGCGCGGCGTCACCGCCGAGGAACACCCTGCCCCTCTGCATGCCATCCGCGACGAGCGCGTGGCCTGCAGTCCAGGTTTGAAACGAAAGCACCTCGCAGCCAATGGGCGCGCCGCATGCGTGCTGGAACGCGGCCTTGGCCTCGGTGGCGGTGATCGCATTCGCATCCTCGCCGGGCCGGAGCTGGGTGTGGAACGCAAATTCATCACGTCCATTCACGGCGGCCATGAACGCCCGCCGGTCGCTGTTGAAGCAATTATACATCCATGCCTTCGCGTGCAGCACGCGCGTGTAGAAATCGGGCGAACGCAGATAAACCGCCAGCATCCGGCCGCCCATGAAATCGCGCTGGGTCCCGGTTTCTCCGCCATAGGTGATGCCGAGCGACTGCCGGACCATCGAGCGCGGTCCATCGGCACCGACCAGGATATCGGTCCGGACCTGCATGCGGCGTCCGTCTTCCAGGCGCTCGATCTCGGCGAGGATGCCATCATCGTCCTCGACGTAACTGATCAGCCGATGACCATAATGGAGCCGAATGCCAGGGAGCCGCTCTGCATGATGCCGCAGCACGGCCTCCACGAATTTCTGGGACACCCGATGCGGCAGCTCCGCAGCGCTCCAGGAGCCGGAAAGCCCCTTGATTAAATCGTTCGCACGGCCGGAAGGCGGCAAGCGATAGCGCGCCAGCTCGTAGCCGGCGTAGCGCGTGAAATACGCGACATCAGTCGGATAGTCGGTGGGCAAACCTGCCTGCCTGATCTCGTGCGCAAACCCGAGCCGGCGATAATGCTCCATCGAGCGGGCCTGGGTTGCATTCGCTTGGGGATTGAACGCGGTTCCCGGCTTTTCATCCACCAGGACGGCGGACACGCCGCGGCGGCCGAGCTCATTTGCCAGCATCAGGCCGCAAGGCCCGCCGCCCACGATGAGCACAGAGGCCTGTGAAGGCGCCTCCACGACGTTTCTCCCTGCTGGAATTAACGTAAATGGTACGGCTGCCTGACGATCTCGTCAAGTAACCTTACCATCTCAATCCGCGAGCGTGTCGAAATCAGCGCCGTAGACCTTCAGCCCCCTGAGCAATGCGTCCATCGTCGCCTTGCCCAACTCGGCGCGCATCTCCTTCTCGGCGATATCGACCGCGTTCCGAAACGCACCGAGCCATTTCAGCCCTGATGGCGTGAACCTGACGATCCGGCCGCGCCGGTCATCCGGGTCCACGACGCGGTCCACCAATTTCAGCGAGGCACATTGATCGACCAGCTCACCCATGGCCTGCTTGCTCATCGACGCACGCCGGGCAAGCTCCGTGAGACGTGTTCCCTCGACATCCAGGTTGCGGGTCAGGCTGATATGCGCCATCCGCGTCTCGACATGTCCGCCGTTGCTCATCAATTCGAGCACGCGGGCTTCGAAACGCGCGACTGCATTGTTGAGCAGGCGCCCCACATTGGCGTGCCGCCAAGCCGTCCCTGACTTTTGCTGTTTCAATCGATCTGCCTTCCGGGACGCAGGCAAACTCTGCTTCAGTCGCCTCGCCCATCACCAGCTCCGCCGGTGAACTAACATCAAACGCCCTGAGATTGTTATCCTTGCTTGTCGCGCGTACAAGCGCTTATTTCTGATCGTGACAGGACGGATCAGGCATGGATGTTGAGCTTCGCCTCATGCGGCGCATCGCGCCGGGAATTAACTAATATATCGACCTAATGAGTTCCGGAAACGACTGATCGGCAAAATTAACCTATGTGAACGCCGGTCCAAGCGCCATATTTTGGCCATTTGCAACTTCTTAAACCCAACTCGTCGGAGCTAGCCCGACCCATGCCGCCGACGTCTGATCGTCTTTTCGAGCGGCTCAATCTCTGGTCGCGTTTTGCGACATTTCCTCCCCTCAACAGCAACGAAGGACCTCAGTAAATGCGTAAGCTCGTCGCTGGTGTAGCATTGCTATGCGTGTTTGCATCCAGTGCAGAAGCACGAACTCATCATCGTCATCATCGTTTCAGGCACTACTCCCAGGGATCATCGCATCTGGGACGTCCGTCTGCGTGGTGCGGATGGTATATGCGTAGTCAGGTGGGCCAGGATCCCGGCCCGCAGTATAATCTCGCGCGAGCCTGGGCTCACTATGGCGTGAGCGCCGGCGGTCCTTCGGTCGGAGCGATCGTGGTGTGGCGTCATCACGTCGGCACGATCGTGGGCCAAGAGAACGGCGAATGGATCGTTCGCAGCGGCAATGATGGACATGCTGTGCGGACCCGTCCACGGTCCCTCGCTGGTGCCATCGCATTCAGGCGAGCCTACGCGTCCATGTAGCCTGCTCTCCACGCGCTTGCTTGAACTACCATTGCCGAGCCGGACGGACCTTCGTCCGGCTCGATCCATGCTCATCGACGATCGAGAGGCACCAGACGTCTCCGAACGACG
>Ga0209677_100771_pt1 | contig 16194 bp, 15 predicted proteins | sample AraplaCvi_mCL_r2_2_FD_184285 | JGI IMG/M metagenome (GOLD analysis project Ga0209677, IMG submission 184285) | Arabidopsis root microbial communities from North Carolina, USA - plate scrape CL_Cvi_mCL_r2 (SPAdes) (version 2) | ecosystem: Host-associated > Plants > Roots > Endosphere | place: USA... | reverse complement strand
CCAAGTGCCGGCAAGAATAAGGGTTATCTGCATCCCTCGCAACCAGCGCCACGGCTCGATTGATCCATAACAAAGACGCGCGCATGTGCTGCGCGCATCCTGCCTGCACTCGTTTTCTAACCCGTTGGGGAGCAGCGCTCCTCTACCGAAGCGATAGCATCGAGAAAGGGCCTCTTCCATGATTGGGCGCATGATTGCCGTCGCGCTGCTTGCTGACATCGTGCGTGGGTCGCGGAGGTGAGCGGTGACGCGGTGGCCGGCCGCGTGATCTTCCAACGCATCTGCCAGAACTGTCACTCCCCGGAAATCGGGATCAACAAGGTTGGTGCGAGCCTCTGGAATGTCGTGGGCCGACAGGCGACACCCGTGCAGGACTTCGTCTACTCCGAGGCGATGAAGAGCAACAAGAGCGTCTGGTCGACGTCTACGCTCGATGCCTATCTCACCGACCCGCGCGGCGACCTTCACGGCGTGAAAATGTTCTTCAAGGGACTGCCAGAGGAGAAGAATCGTGCGGACGTCATCGCCTATCTGCAAACGCTCAGGTAAGGGCGGCAACCGATGGCCAAGCCCTGCGTGCCTCAGCCAGGTCCCACACGATTTCAAACCGCTAAGCACAAACCTGCCGAGGTTTCATAATCACTCATGGCGTGAACTTCCGAGGGTGACCTTGTGCCAGCTGCACAATAGACACCGCAGCTTGGTAGGTGGGTCCTGGCCGAGCTACTCGACCACGATTTGGTAGGTGCTGCTCGCCCGAAAAAATGATCGTCAGCGACAGACAGCGCTCTGTTGCCGTCAATAGCAAGCTTTCAGCAAAATGAGCTTCGGATAGAGCCGGTCGATCGCCGCGATCTCGCTTTGCATCTGCGCGACGATCCAGTCACGGATCTCCGCAGCGATCGGACGCATTGGCCGGTTGCGCGGCGGCAGGAATTCGCAGATGCGGCGCGTGGTGGCGAGCGTCTCGGAGGCCGGCACCAGCGCCCCAGTCAAAAGCCAATGCGAGGCGACCGTCAGCCAGCCGAGCGCGATGCCCTGGCCGAGCAAGGCGGCCTGCACCACGACTGCATAGTCGGTGAAGCTCAGCGCCTTCGCCGGTCCGCGGCGCCGCGTGAGGAATGAGGAATAATCAGCCGCCCAGTCGCCGGGCGTATCGGCCAGGCGGATGATGGTGTTGCACTCCGCCGACTCGGCGTCGCCAAGATAGGCGGGGCTGCACACCGGCAGCATGACCTCCTTCATCACCAACGTTCCGCCGGAGGAGGCTTCGTCGCGGTCGCGGAAGCGCATGCCGAGGTCGACGTTCTCCACCGGCCCGCGCAGCGAGCCGGAGATGAGCTGGAAGCGCAGGTCGACCTGCGGAAACTGCCGCTGCAGCTTGTCGATGCGCGGCATTAGCCAGTGCGTGGTGAAGGCCGAGGAGACCGACAGGGTTACCGTCTCGGTACCCTTGCGGCGGCGCTCGATCTCGATCAATCCGGTCTCGATGCTGCGAAAACCCTCGAGCACGCGGCGATAGAGCAACTCGCCTTCCTCAGTGAGCACCGCACGACCCCCGGTGCGGTCGAACAGGCGGACACCGACATGCTCCTCGAGCTGGGCGAGCATCCGGCTCACCGCCGGCTGGGTGACGTTCAGTTCGGCGGCCGCCGCCGTGAAGCTGCCGTTGCGCGCCGCTGCGTCAAAGACGAACAGGGCGTTACTGGACGGCAGCATCCGGCGCAGCTCAGGCATAACGTCATGTTATGGGGCCGGTAAGAATTTGGCAATTGCCGATTTTTGCCATCTCTGATGTCATCAGCATGACGGCCTAAAGAAAAGGTGCGCGAGAGGAGATTGCTTGCATCGGATGCTGCAATCGCGAACTCCTTGTTCGTAGTGTCTATAAAGCAGGCTTATGGCGCGCAGTGAGGCACGCCAAGCACGGAAGACGGGGTCGATCGTTGGACAAGCGAGCGGAAAGCGTCGAGATCAGGTCCGCCAGCAAGGCTTATGGCGCGGTTCGCGCCCTCGATGACGTGTCGCTCAATGTCGGCGCCGGCGAGTTCGTCTCGCTGCTCGGCCCATCCGGCTCAGGCAAGACCACGCTGCTCGGCATTCTCGGCGGCTTCATCCTGCCATCAAGCGGCTCGATCCATTTCGGCGGCCGTGACGTGACCTACATGCCGCCGCACAAGCGGGACATCGGCGTGGTCTTTCAGAACTACGCGCTGTTTCCGCACATGAGCGTCGGCGAGAATGTCTCCTTTCCCTTGCGCGCGCGCCGCCTGCCGAAAGCGACCTGGCCCGACAAGGTACGCGATGCGCTCGCAATGGTCGGCCTTACCGGCTATGAGGAGCGCGGCATCGCGCAACTGTCTGGCGGCCAGCGCCAGCGCGTGGCGCTGGCGCGTGCCATGATCTTCGAGCCGCGCCTGATCCTGATGGACGAGCCGCTTTCCGCACTCGACAAGCAGCTTCGCGAATCCATGCAGATCGAGCTGCGCGCGCTGCACAGGCGCATCGGTTCCACCATCATCTACGTCACCCACGACCAGCGTGAAGCGCTGACCATGAGCGACCGCGTCGCCGTGATGAAAGACGGACGGCTGATCCAGATCGACGAGCCCGAGCGCCTGCACGATCATCCCGCCGACTCCTTTGTCGCGAGCTTCATCGGCGAAGCCACGCTGCTGCCGGTCCGCCGCGTCGATCCTCGCAGCGTCGCGCTCGGCAACGCTCTCTTACGCAGTGCGCGGGCCATTCCCGACGGCGATGCGCTGATGCTCGCGGTGCACAGCGAAAAGCTCCTGATCGACGACGGCACGCAGGATGCCGCCTGCAACGCGCTGACCGGCACGGTCACCGACATCGTCTACCAGGGCGAGAGCCTGCGCATCTTTCTGGCGCTCGCCGATGGCTTTGCGCTCAGCCTGCGCCAGCCGAGCCACCACCTAGCCTATCAGCGCATCCCACCGCTCGGTGGCAGTCTTACCGTCACCCTTCATCCCGAGGACACCATCGTCGTGCCCCGGGTAAGCGACTGAACCAATCCTGTCTAACCCGAAAGAAGAAGCCAAAATGTCGTCAGCAGCCTCGTTCAGCAATTTCAAGGTCCTCACCTTCGACGTCGTCGGCACCTTGATCGACTTCGAGACCGGTGTGCTCGCGGCCGTGCGCAGGATCTCGGGCAAGACGCCGGCCGAACTCAGCGACGACAAGATCTTCGAATCCTACAAGCGCGGTCGCGACAAGCACTACGAACGCTCCAGCGAGGTGATGTTCCATGTCTACCGCTATCTCGCCACCGAACTCGGGCTTCCGGCGGACGACGCATCCTGCGACGTGTTCCAGCTTGCCGTGCTGCGCTGGGCGCCATTCTCAGATTCGGTCGAGGCATTGAAGCGCCTGCGCACGAAATTCCGCCTGGTCGCGATGACCAATGCCGACCGCGTCGCGCTGTCCTGCTACGCGCATGCGCTCGGCAATCCCTTCGACGACACCGTCTGCGCCGACGACACCGGCGTTGCAAAGCCGAACCCGGAATTCTTCGCCTACAACAAGGGCAGGCAGTCGGCGTTCGGCTACAAGCAGTCGGACATACTGCATGTGGCGCAGAGCCAGTATCACGACATCGGAATTGCGCGGAAGCTCGGCTACAAGGTGTGCTGGATCGAGCGCCGCCAGGGCATCGCGGGGTTTGGCGGCACGCCGGCCGTGGAGACGCTGACCAGGCCCGACTTCCATTTCCCGACCTTGAAGGCACTTGCCGACGCGGCCATCGGGCCGGCAGCGTAGTGGTGAACACAGCCATGGCACGCGACTGGAGCGCGCTGCCATCGGTGAACTCGCTGTGGGCTGCCACGGCTGAGCCGGCGCGCGACTTTCCGGTGTTGTCGAGCGAGCATCAGGCGGACGTGGTGATCATCGGTGCGGGCTATACCGGCCTGTCCGCGGCGCACCATATCGCCAAGAGCGGCCTGTCGCCGGTCGTGCTCGAGGCCAACCGGCCAGGCTGGGGCGCCAGTGGCCGCAATGGCGGGGTGATCACCGCGAAATTCCGTCTCTCGTTCCGTGAGATCGACGCCGTGCACGGCCGCGCCATGGCGCGGCGCATGTACGAGATCGCGCATGAATCGACTGACATCGTCGAAGAGCTCGTCTCCGAATTTGGCATCACCGGCGCCGCGTTGATCCGCACCGGGCAGGTCAAGGCCGCGCACAACGACACGACGCTGAAGGCCGCAATCGACGAGGCCGAGTGGATGAAGCGCGAGATGGGCGATGCCGAGGTCCGCATCCTCGACGCCAAAGGCGTCCGGGACGAGACCGGCTCGGACGTTTTCGTCGGCGGCGTGCTCAATCCCGGGTCCGGCGGCATCCATCCGTTGAATTATGTGCGGGGCCTCGCCGACGGCCTTTCGCGCCGCGGCGTCGCGATCTTCCAGCAGACGCCCGCGCTGAAGCTTCGACGCGAACAGGACGGCGTCGTCGCCGAAACGCCGCAAGGGCTGGTCCGCGCAAAACAAGCGATCATCGCTACCAACAGCTATTCCGACCTTACGGATGCGACCGCACGCATGATGCGCACGCTGATTCCGTTCCGCAGCGCCATCATCGCGACCGATGCGCTGCCGCGCAATCTCGCCGGACGGCTGATGCCGACAGGCCGCACCTATACCGAGACCAAGCGCATGATGCGCTGGTTCCGCATGGTCGATAACCGCGTGATCTTCGGCGGCCGCGGCGCCTTCGGCAAGCAGGATTCCGAAGCCGCCTTCGACGCCTTGCGCAAGGCGATGGTTGGCATTTTCCCTGATTTGGCCGACCTGCCGCTTGCGTTCAAATGGTCGGGCCTGGTCGGCATGACGCTGGATTCGGTGCCGCATATCGGTCGGCTCGACGACCGCACGCTGTTCTCGATGGGCTACAACGGCGCAGGCGTGGCTATGTCGAGCCTGATGGGCCGCTATCTCGCCGCCTTCGTGCGCGGCGAGACGCCGGAGGTTGGGCTGCTCGATGCGTGCCGGCTCAAGCCCATCCCGTTCTATCCGCTGCGCGAGCCCGCCGTGCGCATGGTCGCCGGCTGGTATCAGCTTCTGGACGCGATCGGACAATGAGAGTCGTTTGGCGATGGAGGAGGCAAGGATGAGAACGCAATTGGACGTCAGGCTTGGCAGCAGACTTGGCTGCGCGCTGTTCGGGGTTTCGCTCGGCGTGATCGGGCTCGCCAGCACCGCGACCCACGCCGCCGAGCAAATCACCTTCGTCTCGCAAGGGGGCGCCTATCAGCAAGCGCAGACGGTGGCGATCCTCGATCCGTCCGCCAAGAAGCTCGGCATCACCATCAATCAGGACTCGATTCCCGATGCCTGGCCCGCGATCAAGACCCAGGTCGGCAGCGGCAAGCCGATCTGGGACGTCGTCGACACGCCGACCGGCTATTGCCTGCGTGGCGGCGCGCAGGGGCTGATCGAGAAGCTCGACTTCTCGAAGCTCCCCAATGCCGCAGCGATGCCGGAGGCGTATCGCAGCGCCTATTCGGTCTCCTACGAGTTCTATTCCAGCGTGCTCGCATTCAGCCAGAAGACATTCCCAAAGGACGCGCCGAACAGCTGGGCGGACTTCTGGGACGTGAAGAAGTTCCCGGGCCGGCGCGCGCTGCGCAACCATCCGATCGCCACTCTCGAGGCTGCGCTGATGGCGGACGGCGTTGCGCCCGACAAGCTCTATCCGCTCGACGTCGAGCGCGCCTTCAAGAAGCTCGAGGAGATCAAGCCGCACATCACTGTTTGGTGGACCTCTGGCGCGCAATCGGCGCAACTTCTCAACGACGGCGAGGTCGATATGGAGATGGCCTGGAACGGACGCGTCAGCGCGGTGGCCAAGGAGGGGGCGAAAGTGTCCTTTACCTACAACCAGGGCATCTTGCAGAGCACCTCGCTGTGCATCCTCAAGGGCGCGCCGAACCTCGATACAGCGGTGAAGTTCCTCAACGAGGCCGTCGATCCCGTGCACCAGGCCAACCTGCCGCTCAACATCGACTATGGCCCCGGCAATCCCAAGGCATTCGAGACCGGCGTGATCAAGCCCGAGCGCGCTGCGCAATTGCCGAGCGAGCCAGCCAATGCGGCCAAGCAGGCGCTGATGTCCTACGCCTGGTGGTCCTCGCCCGATGGGGAGGCCGCCGAGAAGCGCTGGGCCTCGTTCATGCAGAAATGAGAGTCATGCAGACATGACAGCGAGGCAGCGTTGACGACCTCCGTGCCGGATCCCTCCCAACAGCATCAGCGTCGCGAGCACGGCCTGATGCTGGCTCTGGTATCGCCGGCGCTGCTCGTGATCCTGCTGCTGATCGTGCTGCCCGTCGGCTGGCTGACCTGGCAGTCGGTCTATCATGACGGCTTCACGCTGGAGCATTATCGCCGCATCTTCACGGAAGACATTTATTGGCGCAGCTTCGCGCTGACTTTCGAGATCAGCCTCGCTGTTACCGTGCTCGCATTGCTGCTCGGCTATCCCGTCGCTTATCTGGCCAATGCGGTGCCGCGCGCGTGGAGCACCCTGATTCTTGCACTGGTCGTGCTGCCGTTCTGGACCAGCGTTCTGGTGCGCGCCTATGCCTGGCTCGTGCTGCTTCAGCGCACCGGCGTGATCAACCAGCTCCTGCACTATCTCGACGTGATCGGGGAGCCGCTGGCGCTGGTCCACAACCCTTTCGGCGTGGTGGTGGCGACGGTGCATATCCTGCTGCCCTTCATGGTGCTGCCGCTCTACGCCACTATGCAGAAGATTCCGAATGACTTGATGCAGGCCGGCGCCAGCCTGGGTGCGAGTCCGGCGTTCACCTTCGTCCGCGTCTTCCTGCCGCTGTCCCTGCCGGGCATACTTGCGGGCTCGACCATGGTGTTCGTGCTCTGCCTCGGCTTCTACATCACGCCCGAGCTGCTCGGTGGCGGCCGCACCGTGATGGTGTCGATGCTGGTCAGCCGCAATGTCGAACTCTACAACCAGTTCGGCGCGGCGAGTGCGGTCGCCGTGGTGCTGCTCGCCAGCGTGCTGCTGATTTTCTTCGTCGTCAGCCGCTTCATCTCGCTCGATCGTGTGTTGGGGCAGAAATGATGCGCTTTTCCCCCGCCCGGATTACCCTGTATGTGATCAGCGCGCTGGTGTTGGTCTATCTGATCCTGCCGGTCTTGATCATCGTGCCGATCTCGTTCTCGAGCGCGCGCTTCCTGACTTTCCCGCCGCCGGCCCTGTCGCTGCGGTGGTATCAGCAGTACCTCTCAAATCCGGCCTGGATGCAGGCGACGCGGGTGACGCTGACGGTCGCCCTTCTGACCGTCATGATCGCGACGCCCCTCGGAGTTGCGGCTGCTTATGCCATCAGCCGGTCGAGGCTGCGGATCATGCGCCTGATCCACATGATGCTGCTGCTGCCGCTGGTGGTGCCGATCATCATCACCGCGGTCGGCATTTTCTTCATCTATGCTAGGGTCGGCCTGGTCGCGACCATGCCCGGCCTCGTGCTCGCCAACGTGATGCTGGGCTTGCCCTATGTCGTCATCTCCGTGCTGGCGGGCCTGCAGAGTTTCGACCCGGCGCAGGAGATGGTGGCGCGCAGCCTCGGCATGAACAGGTTGCGCAGCTTTTTCGCGGTGACGTTACCACAGATCAAGTCCAGCGTGCTCGCCGGCGGCATCTTCGCCTTCATCTCGGCCATGGACGAGACTATCGTCGCGCTCTTCATCTCCGGCGGGCAGTACCAGCCGCTGACCAAGCGGATGTTCACCGCACTTCGCGACGAGATCGACCCAACGATTGCAGCGATCTCCACGCTTATGACAGCCGCCTCCTTCGTGCTGGTGTTAATGGCGAGCACGCGGCAGAAGAAGAGCGCCTAAGGTTGCCCATCGGAGTGCCTCCACCTCGCAGCAAGATGATCAAACGGACGCATCCCAGATCGTCGCTGAAAAGAGCCAGGGCCGCGCCATCGGCCTTGGGACAAGGCGCCCGCATGGTGATCGCCGATGGCTTGGGTTCAGCCGAGCGCTTGGCTTGCGAGTGCGTAAGTCACGGGTTGCATTCCAGAGCGGATATTCGGATCACGAAACTCTGCTCCGAGCGACATCGTCGTGACGGTATCGAAAAAGGCAAGGCCTGATCGGGCCAGAAAGGAGCAGAACTCGCCTTCGGAGAGGTGCGTGTCTATTCTCAGAAACTCTCCTTCATGAGCGACGACGTGCGGCGCCATCACCGCGATCGCGTCCTCATCGTTTGACGCGACCACGGGACCCACGACATGCCCGCGCCCGAACGGCCGACAGAGCGCGAATGCCTCGAGATGATCGTGCCGATAGAGCCCGAAGCCCACGGATTGCTGCAGGACAGCAGTAAGCAGGGAGAGGCGCGATGCGCCGAAAGCCTCAGCATCCAGTGCGGCGATGGCCGCCAGATCCACTTGGTTCAAACGGCTCAGCTCGGCTCCTTCGGGAGCACGCGGCATCGCGCCGGACCGCTGCGCCTCGGCTTGACGTTGGAACACCGCTCGCTCGGCGCGGAAGCCGAGCGAGCGATAGAGCTTGCGCGCTGCGCGCGTGGCATTGAGACGGAGATTGCGTCCTTTGCACGCGGATAGAACATGCTTCATGAGCCATTGGGCCGTACCGAGCGCCTGAAGCCGGGGCGAGGTGATGACCATGCCGACAGTGGCAAAATCCACGCCGTGGGGAAACCACATGGCCGATCCGATCACCCGCCCGATTTCATCGTGCACCGCGATACCGTGGCCCATGTCACGCAAGAACTGCCAATCCTCGGGCCGGTGCGGCCAGCCGACGCCGATCGAGAGGGTGTGAAGCTGATCGAGCTCGACCGTATCGATGTCGACCGCACGCGCATCGAATGCATCGATCGTCAGTGAACTGGTCGTGCGGGACTTCATGTCTCCCTCTGCTCGGCCTCACATTGGTCGAAGTGGCGGCTCCGTGCTCGCTTCAGGGGCCCCGTCGTGCTCAGCATAAACCGAGCTTCGCCGCAGATTGCGTTTCAGAACAGCCGTCCAACGAAACAATCCACCAAATCACGATCGCATTCGGCACCGGATGGAATCCCGGTCCGATATCATGTTTCAATCCGGCGAGCTCGCCATTCCCTGCGTCCAAAATTCGACAAATGACCTTTCTCTTCAATTCCGACGCACAGCGCGGGGCCGTTTTCCGTGAGGCATTCGCCCGCGAGCTGCCACATCTGCCCTTCGCTATCGGCCCGAACATCGTCGCTCCCGCCAGCGTGCGCTATATCATCAGCTGGACCGTGCCGGAGGCGCTCGAACGGTACCGCAACCTCGAAATCCTGTTTTCGGTTGGGGCCGGCATCGATCAATTCCCGCTGACGGCAATGCCGGCCGCCGTGAAGGTGGTCCGGATGGTGGAAGACGGCATCATCCGGATGATGCGGGAGTATGTCACCCTCGCGGTGCTGGCGCTCCACCGCAATCTGCCGACCTATCTTGATTTGCAGCGGCGGCACGAATGGCGGGCCCTGCCGCAGAAGCAGGCTGCCGAGCGCCGCGTCGGGCTGCTCGGGCTTGGCGTGCTCGGCCGCGCCGTGCTGGAAAGCCTGAAACCCTTCGGCTTTCGCTTGAGCGGCTGGAGCCGATCTGAGAAGACGATCGAAGGCGTTGCAACATATTGTGGTGAGGCTGGTCTCAGCCAGATGCTCGGCGAGACCGATATCCTGGTCTGCCTGCTGCCGCTCACGGCGGCCACGTACGGCATCCTGAATCGCGAACTCTTTGCCCGGTTACCAAACGGCGCGGCCCTCGTCCATGCGGGGCGCGGCGCGCAGCTCGACCACCTCGCACTGCTCGCCGCTCTGGATGGCGGCCACCTCGGCGGCGCCGTCATCGACGTCACCGAACCGGAGCCGCTGCCCGCCGATCATGTCTTCTGGGCCCACCCGAAAGTGCTGCTAACGCCCCATGTGGCAAGCGCAACCCAGGCGGACACTGCTGCGCGCGCGGTCGTCGACAACATCAAGCGATATGAGGCGGGCCTCGATCTCGTCGGTCTCGTGGATCGGACTCGTGGTTACTGAGAGGAGTTCAAGTTGCTGCTGAAACGGATCGATCCCGACCCGGCCTTCGCCCCGAAGGAATCCGGCCCAATGCCGGAGCGGCTCATTGCCGGCACTCCTCACTACAAGACCTGGGCGCAAGACGTGGCCAAGGGTGAGCTCGTGCATACCGGTGTATGGGAAGCGACGCCGGGCGAGACGCGCTCCATCAAAGGAGAGACCTTCGAGTTCTGTCACATCCTCGCCGGCACGATCGAGATCACGCCGGACGGCGGCGATCCGATCACGTTCAGAGCCGGGGACAGCTTCATCATGAAGCCCGGATTTACCGGCGTGTGGAAGACCGTTGAGACCGTCCGCAAAATCTACGTCACGGTGTCATGAGGTGGAGTTTCGTCCCCGGGCACGCAGCCTATCGCACAGCCGCCGCTCGATCACCGCAGCCGTACTTTCCCGTTTCTCCTGATCGACGAAGAGCATCAGATGAAGAACTTGAACGATAAAGAGCTCTTCCGCCAGCACGGACTGAATGATGGCCGGTGGCAGGGCGCGCTCTCGGGAGCGACGATCGAGGTGATCGACCCGGCAACGCAGGTGATTCTCGGCACCGTACCGAATATGGGGCGGGACGACACGCGCGCCGCAGTGGCCGCCGCCGCAAAGGCTTACGCCAGCTGGCGTGCAAAGACCAACGCCGAGCGCGCCGCACTTCTGGAAGCCTGGCATGGCCTCATGATCACACATCTGGACGATCTGGCGCGCATTCTGACGCTCGAACAGGGTAAGCCATTGGAGGAATCCAAGGGCGAGATCCGCTATGGTGCCTCCTTCGTCAAATGGTTTGCGGAGGAAGCCCGGCGTATCGGCGGCACGACGATCCCGTCACCAACTCCCGACCGGCGCATCCTCGTTCTCAAGGAGCCGGTGGGCGTGTGCGCAATCATCACGCCCTGGAATTTCCCGAACGCCATGATCACGCGCAAGGTAGCTCCCGCGCTCGCAGCGGGGTGCACCGTCGTGATCAAGCCGTCAGATTTCACGCCCTATTCGGCACTGGCTCTCGGAGTGCTGGCTGAGCGCGCCGGAATCCCGGCGGGCGTCATCAATATTGTCACGGGCCTGCCGACCGAGATCGGCGCGGAGATCATGGCCAACGAAACCGTGCGCAAGATCTCGTTTACGGGCTCGACGCGCGTCGGCTCTCTGCTCATGCGCGGTGCCGCGGACGGCGTCAAGCGCGTGAGCCTCGAGCTCGGCGGGAACGCGCCGTTTGTCGTCTTTGACGATGCCGATCTCGACCTCGCGGTCGAAGGTGCGATCATGTCGAAATTCCGCAATGGCGGCCAGACCTGCGTTTGCGCCAATCGGATCCTCGTGCAGGCCGGCGTCTATGATGCCTTCGCGGACAAGCTTGTCGCCCGTGTCGAGAAAATGAGGGTGGGATCAGGCCTCGAGCCGGGCGTAGCGATTGGACCGATGATCAACGAGGCGGCGATTAGCAAAATCAACCGCCATGTCGCTGACGCGCTGTCCAAGGGCGCCCGTATCGCTACCCAACCGGTGACACTGCCCAAGGGTCAACAATTTACCGCACCGATCGTACTGACCGAGGCGACGACCGATATGGTGCTCGCGCACGAAGAAACGTTTGGTCCCGTCGCCCCCCTCTTTCGCTTCGAGACCGACGAGGAGGCGATTGCCATCGCAAATGCCACGCCCTTCGGACTCGCCGCTTACTTTTACACCACAGATTTCAAGCGATCCTGGCGTGTTGCGGAGGCGCTCGAGGCCGGCATGGTCGGCCTCAACACCGGCATGGTGTCCACCGAGGTGGCTCCCTTCGGCGGTATCAAGCAATCCGGCTTGGGGCGCGAAGGGGCGCAGATCGGAATCGAGGAATATCTCGAAATGAAGACCTTCCATATCGGCGGATTGGGCTAGCGGCGACGGACCAGAGGACGCATGTCGGCGCCCTCTCGCCAGCCTGATGCGCGTTCATTCTCGCGACGATCGGCCCCACCTCAGGCGAAGGTGCAAGCGCAATTCCATTCGGACTACTGAACGCGATCGAGCATCTTGTAGTACATTCCTACCAGCGGCAGGAACCACGGCTTGCCAAAATGGCCGGGTACTGCGGGCCAGTCGAGGCCCTTCATCGGATTTCGATCTTCGCGTCCGAGCATCGCGTCCGCGATAATCATGCCGAGATCGGTCGAAAGCTGCGCACCATGACCGGAATAGCCCATCGCGTACCAGAGCCCGTCCTGATGGCCGGCGCGTGGATAGCGATCGCTGGTCATATCGACGAGCCCGCCCCAGCAATAGTCGATCGGTATGCCGGCGAGTTGCGGGAAGGTTCGCGCGAGACCATCAACGAGCACGGCGCCGCTCTTTGCGTCGGACCGCTGATCTGACGTCGCCGAGAAGCGCGCCCGCCCGCCGAAGATCAGGCGATTGTCGGGCGCCAGCCGAAAATAATTGCCGACGTTCATCGAAGTAACGCAAGTACGGTTGCCGGGCATGGCGGCCGCGATTTCGGCCGCGTCCAGTGGCCGGGTCGCTATGATGAAGCTGCCGACGGTGACGATGCGGCGCCGGAAGTAAGGAAAGTTCGACGTGGTGTAGGCGCCTGTCGCCAGCAGCACCTGATCGGCGGTGACGCTGCCGCGAGGCGTCGTCAAACGATGGCGCGCGCCTTCCCGCGCCTGCGCGGTGACCGGCGCGTTCTCGAAGATGATCGCACCGCGACGTTTGGCCGCCTCGGCGAGTCCGACGCCATAGCACCCCATATGCATCATCGCGCTCTTCTTCGAGAGCATCGCGCCGAAGAAGGGCGAGCCGATCTCCGAGTTTAGATCCTGGGCGGTCAGCAACGCGGTCTCCGGATCCACCTCGCGATGGACCGCTTCGAAGTTCCGCGCGATGGCGTCGAAGTGCTTGGGCTTGGAGGCGAGCTTCAGCTTGCCAGCACGCCGGAAATTGCACGCGATCCCCTCCTCCGCGATCAGCGCCTCGAGCGTGTCGATGGAGGTATCGAGCGCACGGTAGAGCGCAACAGCTCGCTCCTTGCCCAATTCCGCCTTGGCGGCGAGATAGCTGTGCGCCAGACCATTGTTGAGATGTCCGCCGTTCCGGCCCGATGCTCCGCTGATCACCCGGCCTGCTTCGAGAACAACGACTCTCGTTCCCGCTTTCGCAAGCTGGCGCGCAGCTGCCAGGCCCGTAAACCCGCCGCCGATCACTGCAACGTCGTAGTGCCCTTCAACGGGACCATCGGCTCCGCCGGAGAAGCTTGGTGCGGTATCGTGCCAGTAGGAGACGTATTTCACCGCAGATCCCGCCGGTTCAGAGTCCGAGTACACCCGGCAGGCCGCCGATACCCTTGATCTCGACGTAGCCGTAATAGGGGTTGGCGGGCTCGTGCCCCCGGTTGACCCACACCTTGTTCTTGATGCCGAGATCATGAGCCGTCATCAGGTCGTAACGGAACGAAGACGAGCAGTGCACGACGTCTTCGGGCCCGCAGCCCAGCGTGTCGAACATATATTCGAAGCCCTTCATGCGAGGCTTATAGGATTGCGCCTGTTCGGCCGTGAGCGCGGCGTGAAAGGGCGCCCCGAGCTTCGCCACGTTGGAAGGCAGCTGCGCATTCATGGCATTCGAGAGGATGACGAGCGGGATCTCCTTGGCAACCTTGGCAAGGCCAGCAGGAACGTCGGGATGCGGCCCCCAGCTCGGCACGCGATCGTAGACCATCTGCGCATGCTCGACCTTGAAGGCGACGCCATTGCGCTTGCAGGCGCGCTCCAGCGCATTGTGGATCACCTCGGCATAGGGCTTCCAGTCGCCGAGAATCTCATCCATCCGATACGCCGCGAAGTCCCTGACGAGGGCAGCCATCTGCGGCTCGGGTAGGTGTGCGCGATAGAGATCCTGCGCCGCTTCCGCCATCTGGAAATTCGTCAGCGTGCCATAGCAATCGAAGGTCACGTATTTCGGGCGAAACTGGCTCATCATCCCTGTCCTGGTGCGCTCGCGCTGTCAGAGGCGCCACGATAGTGCACCCGCGCGGCATAAGATGCGGCTTTTCCGCCGGCTGCGGTGGAAGATATCGTTCGCGCGGCAGCCTTCAGACGATCTGCACGCCGCCCAAATACGAGACTGGTGTCCGACAGGAAAACGAGTCAATGACCCGGAGCACCATCTCACTCACCACCTTCCGCCCCGAACATCTCGAAGGCGCGCTGCGCCTTTCGCGTCAAGCCAACTGGCCTCACCGCCTCGAGGATTGGCAACTGGCACTCGACCTGAGCGCGGGATTCGTCGCGCAGGATACGAATGCTTCAAACGTCGTCGGGACGGTTCTGATGACGCCTTACAAGCGGGACGTCGCCACCATCAACATGGTTATCGTCGATGAATCCACCCGCGGGCGGGGGTTGGGCCATCAGCTGATGGAGGCAATCCTCCAGCTGGCGGGATCACACGCGCTGAGGCTCGTTGCGACGAGCGAGGGCCTGCCGCTCTACCAGAAGCTCGGCTTTCACCGGACCGGAACGATCGTCCAGCATCAGGGGCTGGTGCTGCGTGCCAGCGCGCCTGCCAATGTCCGGCCGGCAGAGCCGCGCGACGTGTCTGAGATCATCGCACTCGACGGAATTGCCTACGGTGCAGACCGCGAAAATCTGATTCGTGCTCTTGCCAAGGACGGTCGCCTCGCGGTGCTTAGTGACGGCCAGGAGATCGCCGGATTTGCGGCGCTGCGCGCCTTCGGCAGAGGTGAGGTGATAGGTCCCGTCGTGGCGGCGAACGCGGAGGACGGGAAAGCTCTCCTCGCGCATTTCATGGCCAAACAGGAAGGACGCTTCCTTCGCGTGGATACTGCCGAGGCAGCTCAACTAGGGGGTTGGCTCTCGGAAAAGGGACTCGTCCCGGTGGACGAGGGCATCGCCATGCAGCGCCCTGTCGTTGCGCGGTCCGGCCGCGCGCCATTCACCACATTCGCCCTCGCCAACCAGGCTTTTGGATAAGCGGAGACTTTGATGCTCAGCAATTCACTCATCGAGCTCGATCGGGCCCATCTCGTGCACCCGGTCGCATCCTACCGAGGTCATGAGGCGGCCGGTGTCAGGGTGCTGAAGTCTGCCAAGGGAGCGACTGTGACGGACATTTCCGGACATCAATTGGTCGACGGTTTTGCCGGCCTATGGTGCGTCAACGCCGGCTATGGTCACGAGAGCATCGTTGCGGCCGCTGCCAGGCAGATGCAGGAGCTTCCCTACGCAACGGGCTACTTCAGCCTCGGCTCGGAACCGGCGATCCGGCTAGCGGCGGAATTGGCAGAGCGAGCTCCTGGTGACCTGAACCACGTCTACTTCACGCTCGGCGGTTCGGATGCAGTCGACAGCACGATCCGCTTCATCCGCTACTACTGGCACGCGAGGGGCGAGCCGCAGCGCGAGCATTTCATCTCGGTCGAACAGGGGTATCATGGGTCTTCGGCCGTTGGCGCCGGGCTGACGGCTCTGCCCGCCTTCCATGCGGGATTCGGCGTGCCGCTCAGCTGGCAACACCGGATCCCCTCGCATTATGTCTATCGCAATCCGGCCGGAGAGGACGGGGACGCCATTATCGCAGCCTCGCTGGCAGCGCTCGATGCGAAGATCGAGGAGATCGGAGGCCCGCAACGCGTCGCCGCGTTCTATGCCGAGCCGATCCAGGGGTCAGGCGGCGTGCTCGTGCCACCCAAGGGCTGGATGAAAGCGATGCGCGCGCGGTGCCAAGCGTATGGCATCCTCTTCGTGGCGGACGAGGTCATTACCGGGTTCGGCAGGACCGGGCCGCTTTTCGCCTGCAGCGAGGACGAGATCGTCCCGGACCTGATGACCGTCGCCAAGGGACTGACTTCGGGATACGTGCCGATGGGTGCGGTCTTCCTGTCAGATCACGTCTACGACACGATCGCCGATGCGGCCGGCTCGAGCGCCGTCGGCCACGGCTACACCTACTCCGCACATCCGGTCAGCGCCGCAGTGGCCCTGGAAGTGCTGCGTCTCTATGAAAACGGCCTGCTTGCGAATGGCGAAAAGGCGGGGGCACGTCTGATGGCTGGCCTTCAATCGTTCAGAGATCATC
>Ga0209677_100770_pt1 | contig 16198 bp, 17 predicted proteins | sample AraplaCvi_mCL_r2_2_FD_184285 | JGI IMG/M metagenome (GOLD analysis project Ga0209677, IMG submission 184285) | Arabidopsis root microbial communities from North Carolina, USA - plate scrape CL_Cvi_mCL_r2 (SPAdes) (version 2) | ecosystem: Host-associated > Plants > Roots > Endosphere | place: USA... | reverse complement strand
GGACAGCCAGTAGCTGTCGGGAGCGCGTACCGACAATTGGCTGAAGATCAAGACCTCGAAGCGGCAGGAGGCGGTGATCGCAGGGTTTACCGCTCCCCGTAAGACAAGACCGTTCTTTGGGGCGCTGGTTTTAGCGCTCCGGGAGGGCAATGCCTGGCGCTACATCGGTCATGTCGGTACGGGCTTCAGTCACCAAACGCTTGAAGAGCTGCATGGCAAGCTCATCAAGCTGAAAGCAGCCAAGTCCCCCTTTCCGAAAAAAGTGAAGGACGAGGCCGTGACCACTTGGGTCAAGCCAGAGCTTGTAGCCGAGATCAAATTCACGGAGTGGACAAGCTCGGGAGAGATGCGGCATCCGGTTTATTTGGGCCTGCGGGCCGACAAGATCGCAAAGAATGTCGTGCTTGAACAAGAACAGGCACGCATGAAGAAATTGGCGGCCTCAACAAGCTCGAAGTAAACGCTTAATGCCTTTATGTAGCGTCCGGCAATCTCAGCAGCTTGCGGAGACGCTCGGGCGTCAATTTGTCCTCAAATGGCGCACCGGCAGCATGCGCCGCAATTCTTGCGCTTATCTCCATCTTTATCTCGTTAAGTTTATGTGCAGGAATTGGATCGTCGTCGTTCAAAAATCCGTGCTTCTGACACACATCATCGACAATTCGATTTATTTCCTGCTCATGCCCGTTCGCAAAGTATCGATCGGCAATCGCCTCCATGCGGGTCCTGCCACGGGCCGTGACGTCTCCCTTGTGTAAGGTGTTCAGCCAGGTGAAGTCGACACTATAACTCTCGGCAAGGTGGCTACTCCACTTGCCCGAAAGTGGATCGGAGATCAGCGCTATCTCAGCTTCGCGAACTCCGGCATCTTCCGCGAGCACAACCTGCCAACTAACCATATTATACAACGTGAAATGCCCGATTGTGCGGCCTCCGCCATCGCTCTTCACGTAGATAAGATTAAAGAGATCGTCATATTGAGCCATTAGCCCGTTTGCACAGGGCAGTTCGCGCGGGTCCATGTAACACTGCGACTTGTTGAAGTTGTCTGACCCATCAAGAACAAATTCGCGTGCAGCTTCATATGCCGACCCTTTAAGAAGGTCAGAGCCAACCCTGGTCGCGAGCAATACTAGGCATGATTTTGTAATCGACCGGAGTGCATCCGCGCCTCCGAAAGACAATTGGTGTCCGATTGTTTGAGGACGACGCTCGATAATCGCAGCCGGGCCCGTCATGATTTGTTTTTTGAGTTCATCAAGCGGGATTTTCAATTTCGCGGCAAGGTGCGGCAGCACCTCGTGCAGCCTATCTTCAGTAACCATCAGGCTCACTTCAACTCGCCCGTCCGGCAGATCAACCGTTGTGAATGGCGGCACTTCCAGATGTGGCTTGCCGTCGCTGCTTATGCTGATGATCTCGGAACCCGCCGCTACATTCTTCAGGGCAGGCGGAGCCTTTCTGGTTCCGGATCTGAGCTGAAGGTAATTGCGGACGACATCAAGCTGACCCGCGAGCGCCTTATCTATCGTGCTGCCGAAAATATTGTTGTGCTGAGTGCAGATGGCGTTTCGGGTCGTCATACGACCTCCAAGCGCGTTGAGAAGGACATGCTCCGGCGCCGTTTCGCTGGTCAGTTCGTTCTCGCAAAAAATACATCTCGCCATAGCAACCTCCACTCAGCGCATCCCGATTCACAGAGCGCCGTCCAATTCTCATCGCTGGGTGGTGATTCCGCAATATGGGCTGTTTTTCGGAAGAAGGTCGTGTTCCTGTACAAGGGGGACAGCATCGCGAGATCATCTATTTGAATATCCTGAATGTGGGTGGAATAGAAGTCACGCTCTTCGAAGAGCCTCAAGGAGTCTGTCCAGGAAAACAGCTTGTCCTTTGAGTATCTTCAGACGGGCTTCTTCGAGACCAAACCACGCGGCGCGATCGATTTCAGGAAAGTACTGCTGACCTTCGGACCGGGGCGGCCATTCCATCTTGAACATGTTGCTCTTGAGCGTGGCCGGGTTCCAGTCTCCTTCGACTGCCCAGACATGGACAATCTTTCCCCCGGGCTGCTTTGCTTCGCCCAGCGGGAAAAATTCACCGCCCGGCGAATGACCTGTTTCCTCCAAGAACTCGCGCTGAGCGGCAGCGAGCTGCTCTTCACCTGCTTCAATCAATCCTTTCGGAATACTCCATGCTCCCTCGTCCTTTCGTTTCCAGAAAGGCCCGCCGGGATGAGCAAGCAATACTTCTACGCCTTCTTTCGTCCGTCGAAACAACAGAAGTCCGGCACTCTGATTTTTGCTTCTTAGCTTTGCAGGCATTTGGTCAGGCCGCGGTCCTGTCTTCCTTCTCGGACCCGCGTGCTACAACGCGAAGAGCGGCGTCCGGCAGTGGCCGCTGCAGAGCCTTTGCTTCGTCCCATGGTGCTCGCATCCAAACGTCCCGCTCTTCTTCTGTCGTCAGAATGACAGGCATCGCTTTGGGGTGGATCGGTTCGACGACCGCGTTAGGCTCCGTTGTAAGAAATCCATAAACGAGATGCGGTCCGGGCACCGGTTTCGACTTCGGACCGCGGTCGCCGTTGAACTCGGTCCAGAGCCCAGCAAATGCGAAGAGCGGCCGATCTTCATGTAGCGCGAACCAGACAATATCCTTCTTGCCGGTCGCAGGATTTGCCTCAGGCGCATACTCAGAGAAGCTGGACACCGGTACGAGGCAGCGGTTTTCCGGTTTCAGCCATCCGCGCCAGTGCGGCGATGACGTGTTGCGGATATTGGTGACGGGAGGCCCGCCAAACTTCGGTGGCGGCGGCATGCCCCAACGCATTTTGATCAGCTGCCGCTGCCCATTGTGCTGACGGACGATGGGCGCCTCCTGATCGGGAAAGACGCCCGGCATCGGCGGCAGATTGCCGGTGATGTCGTCAAGCACGGCAAAGATGCGGCGAATGGCGTCCTGATTTGTGGTGATGCTGTAAAGATTACACATATGCCATGGTAACATCTTGACCTGTTCAAAGGAAAAGAAAGGTCAAGACTAACCGCAGTCTATTTCTTACAGACTTCCTTTAATCCCTGCTCCAGGGCTTCCCTTGCCTTGCCGTTGGCATCGAACCATTTTGCGGCAAGCTTTCCGAGTTCACCGGATGGGCTGACCTCAACCTTGAGCAGCTGGCAATCCGCCCCACGTGCCTCAGCATCGACGGTGACATTTTCACTTATGCTCGGGGCATTTTTTCCGCCGAGCAGCTTGGAGATCGCCCCCTCGTCGCTGGCATGGCAGTTGAGAGCGGTGTCGATCTTGATTTTTGAAGTTGCGCCGGCCGATTCGTAGCAAACGCCGACGAGCTTGTGCCCTGGCTTATCCAGCCCCGAAATCGGACAGTCTGCCTGGGCAATCGCGGGCCCAAGATGCTTCGTAATAATTGTTCCGACTAGGTCGTCGCAGGCCATCGAAATGCCTGGCATAAATAATGAGGCAAACGCCGCTGCGCTCACCGATACAGAAACTCGCATTACTGACGTCTCCGCTGATGCGAAACCATACCACACGCCGGCACAAAATGGTACACAGGCTAATCTCGGCAGAGGGCCTAAAAATGACGGATTCTGCAACGCAGCACGGTCCGGACGCAGCTCCGGCGAAAGCTCGCTCTTACTATCTTTATTTGAGCGCCTGCGCAGTGGCAGCCTGCATAATCGTGCGCGCGCCGTCGATATTTGACGAGGGCAAGGTCCCTTTGATTGATTTGAAACTCAAGCTAAATGCCGGGTGGATATTGACACTCGGCCCGCTTGCAATTGTTCTCGCGATTTCTGCGATTGCGTATCTCAATCGCGACGTCACGCGACCCAGGATCAGCGAGCGGCCATTTACAAGCGTCGCGGTCCGCGCGATCCCCTGCCTGGGAGCTGCGTTTCTCAGTCTTCAATTCTTTCTGCTGTTCGCTCCGAAGGGCCAATGCAATACTTACCCCAGGTGGATGTTCTTAACCGACTGGAGATCCGGTGCGTTTCAGCCGGAATATTGCATGTCTCTCAGTGCTGAAACACAGGAGCGCATGCCCTACCTTATCAATCCACCTGCTCTTCAGGCGTGGGCTCAGGTGATCTTGCCGCTGATTGCTATCTGCATTGTGGTCGCTGATTGGCGTTTCGTTCATCGCCAAACTTTGCCGTCGGACAGCGTGGTCCTCCGCTCCGAATAGGCAGGCAACCTCTGGCTCCTGACGAGCCTTCCTAGAAATGCCGGGCGACCTACATTTATAGCGACCTGGAGCGAGCATGGACGATGCGACTGATATCCAAAGCCTTCTCGATCCTCAGTTTCGCTGGCCCCGGAAAGGTGACCGCCTTCTCAAGAAGTCAGTGAGCTGGGACAGCGGCGCTGATTTCGATGCGGACGCATTCAGTCGCCACGTTCACATATGGAGCGGGTACATGCGCGCGGGCGCGGCGCTTGTCGCTGAGTGCGAGCGATCGCCGCATGACAGGCATTTTCTCGTCTATCCCATACTATTCAACTACAGGCACGGGCTGGAGCTTGCCATCAAGTGGATCATCGACGTCTACGGAAGATATGCGAGCGTTTATCTGGAGCCCGACGACCGCAATCATGACCTCTGGTCACTCTGGCTTCAATGCAAAAAGGTTATCCTCGAAGTCGGCGGGGACGACGTGACCGGCTCGGTCAAGGCAGTCGAGCAGATTGTAAAAGACTTCCATGACTGTGACAAAGGCGCGATGTCCTTCCGGTACTCAAGGCACAAGGACGGTAGGGCAATCGATCTCCCCGCCATATCTATCGACATCGAGAACATCCGTGACGTGATGGAGGCCGTCGATAACTTCTTCGGCGGAGCAGACGGTCAGCTCGACGCGAACTGCTCAGCTGCCCCTTGGTAAGGGTGGTCACCTACCGCGCCGATATCCAGGCTTCCGCCCGGCACCTTCGCCCAAGGCGGCCCGCCGCTCTTTCCAGCTTTGCTTTTTAGTTGACTCGCCTTCTTTATTGCCTTCCCCCGCTGATTGCCCCGTCCCGGTCCCGTCAAGCGCGGTCCGGATCACAGATTGCATGGTGTCCAGCTTGCCATGGAAGCTTTCGACGGACGCGCGATGCCAGGCTTTCGGATCTATTGCCTTTATCGCCAATGGATGCCCGGCGTGCTGAGCGAGAGCCTTCAGAAAAAGCCGCTGTGTCCGGCCGTTCCCCTCCCGAAACGGATGGATCGCATTCAGCTCCGCGAGATGTTCGGCAGCCCGTTCCGCGAAACGCTTAGGTGTAAGACCCGTGAGGTTGCTTTCAGCATTAAGCGCGGCAAAGCGGCGCTCCAATTCTTGAGCAATGAACTGATGGCGGCAGAACATTTCACCTTTAGAGATGTCGACCTGACGTATTTGCCCAGCCCAGTCATATACGTCTCTGAAAATCTCTCGATGGAGATCAAGATACGATTTTGCGGTACATTCGACCGCAAGCTTGCCGGTCTCAATATTTAGGGACATTTGACGCATTCGTTCGCCGCTCATAAGCCTCTCGAACTGTTCCGCGCTCGCTCGATCCTTATGTCCCGGGATGTTCTTCAGGATATCTGAATTTGGATAAACGTATGGGTCGGACATGAAGGCTTAAACCGGACGTTTAAGCATATATGCTTTGAGACGAGCGATGCGCTCATCGGAGGTTAGGTCTTCCTCCTCCATCTTGAGAAAAAGGGCCTTCTCAGCGTCGGTAAGATAAATCCCTTCAATAGCAAGATTTGCCTCCGCTTCAGCGATGGCGTCAAGACCGCGTTTCTTTTCCTCGTCTGTCTTTGGCATGGGAACATTGTACCTGCCGGAGGGCAGGTCATAAAGACAATCTTCTCGGTCGCCATTGGCATAATTCATTTCAAGCTCCTTCCGTAAGGCGGAGAGGCTGCCCGCCCGAAGGTGACGCGTCATGGCCTCGCGCCATTGACGCATAGGCACTTCGGCGGGCTAGGATCGATCGCAACGGAAGTCAGAGCTGACGCAAGCGGCATTACCATTGCCAAGCTGTCGGGCGCTTTCAAGCTATGGCTTCGGTCGGTGTCTGATCCATTTCAGCGAAAATTACGGCCCCTGACGGAGATGGTGTCGATATGAAGGTCCGGAATGAATATGTCGCGCGCGACATGCTTTAACGCCTTGGCGTCGCGGCTATCGATTGCGCCGCCGCCCCCGTGTACGGCTTCGTCCCCGCGGCCAGCTGGAATTGAAAACGGCTCGTCGATGCCACCGACGCGCCTTAATAATTCGGTGTGATCCGTCATATGTTCGACGACCACGTGAACTACGCCATCTGCCCGTTGCACCCTGCCTCTAACCGTCATGAGGTCCGCGCCGAGAACGACACTCCGCAGCTTGTCGAAAAGCGAGGGCCACACGATGAGGTTGGCGTTATCCGTCTCATCCTCAAGGGTGATGAACATGACGCCCTTGGCAGAGCCAGGCCGCTGTCGCACCTTTACAAGGCCTGAAATTGTGATGCGGCTGCCGTTCGTCGCCGTCTGAAGAGCTGAGCATGGACTGATCCGCCGGATTGCAAGCTCGTGACGAACAAATGCAAGCGGATGCGGGCGAAGGGAAAGCCCCTGAGACCGGTAATCCTCGACAACCTCGCGGCCCAATGTCATGGCGGGCAAAGAGACGGGAAGTTCGATCTGCTCGGGGATAATCGCGGAAGAGTGCTTCTGTGCTGCCTCGAACAGCGGCAGCGAGTTCTTGCGCATCGCCTTGACCGCCCACGCCGCATCACGGCGCGATAGCGACAGCGAGCGGAAGGCGTCGGCATTTGCAAGCCGCACAAGTGCTCCCGGCCCTATACTGGTCCTATGGGCAAGTTCCGGAATCGAGCGATAGTTCTGCTCACCGCGCGCTGATGTTACGCGAATGCCGTCGTTTTCCGAGAGCCCGCGCGTCATGCGCAGGCCAAGCCTTACAGCCTGGTATCTTCCGCCCGTCGGTTCAAGCGTGCAATCCCAGAGCGACGCATTGATATCGACGGGCCGCACCTCAACGCCGTGCTGCCGCGCGTCCCTTACAAGAGTCGCCGGATCATAAAAGCCCATGGGCTGGGCGTTGAGGATGGCAGCAAGGAAGACATCGGGATGATGGCATTTCATCCAGCTGGATGCATAAGCGATGAGAGCGAAACTCGCCGCATGGCTCTCCGGAAAGCCGTATGATCCGAAGCCTTCGAGCTGGCGGAAAGTCTTGTTCGCAAATTCGTCGTCGTAGCCATGGTCGATCATGCCCTTAATGAGCTTGTCCTTGAACTTATTGACGCCGCCCGTGAACTTGAAGGTCGCCATGGCGCGGCGCAGCTGATCGGCTTCTGTCGCGGAAAATCCTGCGGCCACCATCGCGACCTGCATCGCCTGCTCCTGAAAGAGCGGAACGCCTAGGGTTTTTCCGAGCACTTTCTCCAGCTCCGGCTTCGGGAATTCTACCGGCTCCTTGCCCTCACGCCTGCGCAGGTAAGGGTGAACCATATCGCCTTGAATTGGCCCTGGCCGGACGATGGCGACTTCGATAACAAGATCATAGAAGGTTTTGGGAGCCATGCGCGGCAGCATCGACATCTGCGCGCGGCTTTCGATCTGGAAGACGCCCACGGTGTCGGCTTTCCGGATCATCTCATACGTCGCGGGCTCTTCGGCGGGGATCGAGGCAAGATCCAAATCTTTATTCTTCGAGAACCGCAACAGGTCGAACGCGATCTGCATGCAGCCGAGCATGCCAAGACCGAGCACATCGACCTTCATGAATTTAAGCGTCTCGATATCATCCTTGTCCCATTCGATGACCTGACGGTTATCCATGGCGGCAGGCTCGATGGGAACGAGTTCGTCGAGCCGGTCCAAGGTCAGCACGAAGCCGCCCGGATGCTGGGAAAGATGCCGCGGCGTGCCCATAAGCTGGCGCGCGAGTTTCAGCGTCAGCTGCAGACGCCTGTCATTCATATTGAGATTGAGTTCTTTGACCTCCGCCTCGGAAACGCCTTCCTCGCTCCAGCCCCAGGTCATGCGGGCAAGCGCCGCGGTTACGTCCTCCGGTATGCCGAGCGCCTTGCCGACTTCACGGATCGCGCCGCGTGCGCGGTAGCGAACGACGGTCGAGGTGAGCGCGGCGCGCGTCCTGCCATACGTCGCGTAAATCCATTGAACGACCTCTTCGCGACGGTTTGCCTGGAAATCTATGTCGATATCGGGAGGCTCGCGCCGTTCTTCCGAGATAAAGCGTTCGAATAAAAGTCCCTGACGCACCGGGTCGATGGAGGTTACGCCAAGCACAAAGCAGACGGCGGAATTGGCCGCAGATCCCCGTCCCTGACAGAGGATCCCCTGCGAGCGCGCAAACCGGACGATGGCATCGACCGTAAGGAAGTAGGGCGCGTATTGAAGACGCTCGATAAGGCCGAGTTCGTGCCGCAGCTGCATCGCGACGTTGTCCGGGACGCCTTCGGGATAGCGTAGTGCCGCGCCTTCCCAGGTCAGCTTTTCAAGCCTGTCCTGGGCGGGAAGTCCGTCTTCCAGAACTTCCGTGGGGTATGAATAGGTCAGCTCGTCGAGAGAGAACTTGCAGCGATCGGCGATTTCCATCGAGCGCGTGACCGCTTCAGGATAGCGGCGGAAGAGCCGCTCCATTTCGGCCGGCTCTTTCAGGAACCTGTCCGCATGTTTCTCCTTCAGGAAACCTGCGCGCTCAATCGTCGTCTTCAGGCGAATGCAGGTGACGACATCCTGCAGCATGCGCATTTCAGGCACATGATAGAGAACATCTCCCGTTGCGACGATTGCCACCTGTGCCCGGGCTGCCGCGTTGGCAATGTCCTGCATATAAGCCGCGTCGTCGGGACGGAAGCGGCGCGTTAGAGAACAATAGGCGCGGTCCTCGAATACGAGTTTCAGTTTCTGGAGGTGATGCAGAAGATCGCCAGACGGCTTATCGGTAACAAGGACAGCGATAAGACCTTCACTCCACGCGATCAGGTCGTCGAAGAAGAGCGAACACTTACCCTTGCCTGCCCGCTGCTTTCCGAGCGAAAGAAGCCGGCATAGCCGTCCATAAGCCGCTCGGTCCGTTGGGTAAACGAGAATGGACGGGAAGTCTTCGAGGTCGAGCCTGCATCCCACGATAAGCCTGACGCCGGTAACGCTGGCCGCTTCATGCGCACGGACAACGCCCGCAAGCGAGTTGCGGTCAACGACCGCCATCGCTTCGATGCCGAGCGTCGCTGCGGTCGCGAACAGCTCTTCCGCGCTCGACGCCCCGCGCAGGAAGGAAAAATGACTGGTCGCCTGCAGCTCGGCATATTTCATGCTTCACCGAGCCCATGCAGCCACCATTTGCCGCCAGCCTGCGCTGGGGCATCACGGAAGAGCCAGAACCGTTCGCCAGTCTCGTTTTCAACACGGTAATAATCGCGCTGCATCCCGATTTCCTGATCGGAAAGCCACCACTCGCCGAGAATGCGCTCAGGTCCATCGGCCCGCCTGACCTTGTGCCGCGTCTTTCGCCAGACGAAAAAGAGCGGCGGACTGTCCGGTATCTCCGCGACGGCCTGCACGGGCTCGGGCGGCGATAGCAGCCGGGCAGGCCTTGGAAGGTCTTTCGGCCAGATCGCCCCATCCGCTTTTGCAGTGGGAGCGATACGCTTCGTAGACCGCTCCGGGATTTCGCTCTCAATGGGCATCACCCGGAAGATGCGCTCGTTGCCGAGCCGCACGCGGAGCGTATCGACAAGCTGGCTGATATCCGCCTCTGAACCGCCGTCAGCCACATGAGCGCCGACCGTCTGCCGCTCGGTAAGCGCCTCGACCCATGACGCGGTCAGGGTTGCCTCTTCGATTCCAAATCCCGGCTCGACAAGGACAAGCCGTTCGGCGAGAAGCTTTGCCAGATGCTTCGTATCGCGGTTCGGCTTCGACGTACCGATACGGACCGCCTGCGCGACGTTATCGACGCGCTGGAACACCATGTCGAGCCGCCGCACGCCGACGCCTCTCGCGGCAAGATCAATCATGAGCTTCTCGCAAAGAAGCTTCGTGACACGTTCAAGATCCTCGGGGGTCCCAATGGGTTCGACGAATTTCAGTGTCATGCGCGGCACTTCGCGCGGGATTAACGGAGCAAGCACTTCCACGACAGCGCCTAGCGCCTGATCAAGGCGCAAAAGCACGTCACCGGAAAACCTTTGACGAAGGGAGGCGCGCGGGAGCGCCGCCAGCTGAGCAACACGCTCTACACCTACCTCCCGCAGGCTCGTGATCTCCCGCGCTGGAATCCGCAAGGCGGCGACCGGCAGGCTGCCTAGAACCTCAGACATCCGGCCCGCCGCGACAATGCCGCCTTGACCGTAATGCGCGGCGGCCCAGGCGCAACCCGGTGTATCGGCAATGGCGGCACGCGCTGACAAATGCGCGGAAAACAACCGGCTTGTCAGGTCCTGCAACAGTGCAGCCTCACCCCTGAACAGGTGCGATGATCCCGCAACATCGATGAAGATCGTATCCGGCGCCCATGGCGTCACGAGCGGGGAATATCGCGTGCACCAGTGAGCAAGCCGCGTCAGCGCCGCCTCATCCTCGTCCGGCTTTGCATCCTTGACGATAAGCCCCGGTAAAAGCGACTGCGCATGCGCAACCGTCATGCCACAGCTGAGATTTGCCTGACGCGCAGCATCATCAACCGACGCAAGAATACGCCGGCTGCCTTCCTGTATCGCCATCACCATTGGCAGATTACGCGCTGGAGTACCGCCGTTCCTGCGCCGAATCTGATCGGTCGGGAACGTCGGCAGGAAGAGCGCAACGACCCTCCGCATTGCATGCCTCCAAAGTCCAGCTATTCGGCGATGCGCCCCTGCATCGCAGTAATTCCACGCGCCACAGCGGACGGCCCATGCGGAACGGGCTCGTTTCGAAGGAGGGCGCGGGCGAGATGCGCCAGCGTGTCATCGCGGCGTTGCTCTCGCTTAAATTCTCTGATGATCTCCTTATGATGAGCGCAGGCACGCCGGACGTCTCCGCCGCGAGCTGGAGACGGCGTGAGGGCGTGAGCGATACGCGATTGAGTTCACCGACGACACCCGCAAGGCCGCGCATGCGCAGGCCCTCTTCCATCGCAGGCAATATTTCCGCGTCCTTGTAAGTCTCGCAGAATATGATGCGGTCAGGGCGCAGCCCCACGCGGGCCAGCGCGGGCGCAAACAGGTCACGGCTGTGCAGACACCAGAGAACAGGACCTGGAATGCGCGCAAGTATCCCGGCAGCGAACAGGAGAGCGCAGGCGGCGAAATGGCCCCGGGGGCCTTCCTCGCTGAACTCATGGACGGCCCCGAGAGCAAGCCCTCCTCCCGGCAATGCCGTGTCGATGCTTTCAATGCCAAACGGCAGTACAGGCCCTGCGGATGGGCCGGAGGCAGCCTCTATTAACCGGCGAAGCTCGGCCATGGGCATTGATGATGAATTGGCCGCGCTTGTCATAAATCTTCCCACCTCTTACACAAGAACAAATAGTGAACATCTTCGGTTGCTTGGGAGTCAACGAAAATTGGCGAGGCGTTGATTCAGCTGAGTTTTTGGGTGCGCTCCGATGCGCCGGCACCTGCCGCTTCCTGGCTGCGCACTGGAACCGGGCCTGCACGGCTCCGTTGGATTGGGCAGCCATGGCCAAGACCGATACCCAGACAGTTGCCCGGTTGCTTCGGGAATATGCGCAGCGCACATCTCTTCGCGGCGGTAATCCTTATCGTTCGAAGGCTTACCTTCGAGCCGCCGACAGCCTATCCGCGCTTTCTCAACCTCTTGGCAGGCTGATCGAAGCGGGCTCCCTCACCGACATTCCTGGCGTCGGCGACGCCATCGCTGACATCATCACGAAGCTTTATGAAACCGGTTCGCATCCGAGCCTGGACAAACTGCGGAAGGAAGTGCCGGAAGGGCTTCTCGAACTCTTTGCCATTCCGGGCCTCCGCCCCGAGAAGATACTGAAATTGCATGAAGCGCTCGGCATAAGCTCGCTCGCTGAGCTTGAAACCGCAGCCAAAGAAGATCGTATCCGTCCCGTCAAAGGTCTCGGCGCTTCTTTACAGACGAAGATCCTTCAGAACCTGGCCATAGCTCGCAGCGGGGACACTCAGCTGCACCTGCATAAAGCCGCCGCGCTGCTTGAGCACGCCGCCGCTACGGTCAAACAGGAGCATCCGGAATTCACGCGCGTGGAAATCGCAGGCGACTTCCGGCGAGGCTGCGAGCTCGTTTCCGATCTCGCACTCGTAGCACAAGGATCGAAGGAAGCTGAGACCAAGAGTTCAAACCTAAAGCTCGTTGTCAGCGACAAGAAGCATTACGGCGCAAAGCTTCTCCATGCTACGGGCTCGCCCGATCACCTTGAGCAGCTACAAAAACACGCGCTGAGCAAAGGTTTCGATCTTAAACCCGATGGTCTCTATAAAGGCCGGAAGCTGATAGCATCTGCAAAGGAAGAAGACATATATGCGGCCCTTGCCCTCCAGTTTGTTGAGCCTGAGTTGCGCGAAGGCCGTGGCGAGATAGAGCTGGCGGCGAAGAAAAAACTACCGCCGCTCGTGCAAGACAAAAACCTGCGGGGCATCCTGCATTCTCATACGACTGCCTCCGACGGTACGGAGACGCTTGAGGTAATGGCGGAAGCGACGCGCAAGCGCGGCTTTGAATATTATGGTGTCGCCGATCACTCACAATCCGCCCACTATGCCGGTGGTCTGACGCTTGAGGAGATCGCCGATCAGCACCATGAAGCGGATCGCCTGAACAGGAGATACGGCAACAAATTCCGAATACTCAAAGGGATCGAGGCGGACATACTTGCCGATGGCTCCCTCGATTATCCGGACAACGTCCTGGCGGAGTTCGATTTCGTCGTCGCGAGCGTCCATAGCCGCTTCAAATTGCCTCCGAAAGAGCAGACCAACCGCATCCTGGCCGCGATCAAAAACCCGTATACAACGATCCTCGGGCATATGACGGGCCGCCAGCTGCAACGCAGGCCCGGATATGAGATCGACATCGATAAGATTCTGAGGGCATGCGCAAAAAACGGTGTCGCTGTCGAAATCAACGCCCATCCCTGGCGCTTGGACCTCGATTGGCGGTGGCATCAGAAAGCTCTCGAATATGAATGCAACTTCAGCATCAATCCTGATGCTCACTCTATTCGGGAGCTTGATCACATGCACTGGGGAGTCGAGATGGCGAGGAAGGGCGGCGTACCTGCGGACCGTGTGCTCAACGCCATGCCGCTGAAAGCGCTGCTAGCGTATCTCTCAAAGCGCCAGCCTGCCCGGCGGAAAAAGAGACGTGGTCACTCGTCTTCACCGGAAGCACGCGCTTAATATATTCAGGCGGAACGCTCCCGGTATTCGGAACATTGGACTTGCATGCCGCGCAAGCTGAAAGTTTATCAAACCTCACAAGGCTTCTACGATCTCGCCATTGCAGCGCCGTCCATGAAGGCGGCGCTAGAGGCGTGGGGCGCAAACAGCAATCTCTTCCACCAGGGCTTTGCCGCCGAAGCTAAGGATGAGGATGTCATCGAAGCTGCGATGGCGAAGCCCGGCATCGTATTGCAGCGACCGGTCGGATCGAGCAAACCGTTCAAAGAGCACTCGGATTTGCCGACGGCGGCATCTCTCGATGATGCTCCGCGCAAGTCGAGAGCTGAGCCCAAAAAAGCCTCCCGCACCAGAGCGCCAAAAAAGCTTGATAAGAAAGCGTCGGAAAGGGCTGCAGCTGCTTACGAAAGGGAACGGCAGCGGCAGGAAAAGCAAAGACAGAAAGAAGAGGCCGCGGCAGCCAAGGAACGTGAGCGGCGCGAGGCAGCCGTCAGTAGGGCCGAAGCCGCTCTGGATGAAGCTAGAGAGGAGCACATAGACATTAAAGCTGCTCTTGATAGCGAACGTGAGGAGCTAGACAAGCAGGTCGCAGCTGAAGAAAAGCGATGGGATGCCTTACGAGAGCGACTTGAGCGCGCTGTGAAACAAGCAAAAAGCTGATGGCCAGATATCGGCCAACCATATTCGGTCGGCGACCGCTAGATACGAGATACGGGACGAGGAATCGAACATGTATCTCACATATCGTGACGCACTAAACATCTTCATGAAGCGTTTGCCGCTGAACCATCAAGCCGGCGACGTGTTTGTCGTGGACGCCGAACCATTCCTTCGCGCCTGCATCGAGGCACTTCGGGCGAACGATGACTGCTCGCGAGCGACGGCCGTTTACTATCTGAACGAGTTCGACGACCAGGGTTTCGCTTTTTGTCTCGAAGATATTCGCGAAGCTATACGAGCTGCAGATTCAGATTTTCCGGTTCACTATCAATCGTTTTACCAACGCTTCAAAGGTGCGGCGGCGATGGCGGAAGCTTGCCTCCGCAGCTTAGACCCTTGAATGCGACCTCGACGCGCGATCTGCGCAGCTTGCGCGCGGCCGGAATTCCGGCCGCGCCGGGCGCGTTATGCGGCTTCCCTGGCTGCGACGCCGAACCGCTTCAGGTAGGAAGCGGCTTCAGACGCCTTCGCGGCAGCCGCAAAAATAGCGCGCGTATCATCCTTCATCAGCGTTAGCCAATTCGCGAGATACCGCGCGTGGTCAGCCCGCGTTTCCTGGGTGATGCCAAGCTCGGTACAGAGGAATGCCGCGCCGATTTCGGCGACCAGTTCTTCAGCGGCATATGCCTGATCGCCAAAACGCTTGCCCATAATGCGCGCAAGGCGATGCTTCGCACCGGTCCAATGCGTGAGCTCATGAATGAGCGTCGCATAATAGCCTTCGCTGCGCGACATGGTTTCCGTTCCGCAGAATGCGCCTTCGGACGGCATCTGGATATGATCGGTTGAAGGCCGGTAGTAGGCCATATCGCCTCCGTGCTCGATCCGCGCACCGGTCGCACTGACGAACCGGTCGGCGGCTTCAATGCGCTCGACAGGACCGAGCGGAGCGGGAGCGTCCGGCGATACATAGCTATCTACCTGAGCAGCATTGAACACGCAGGAGGCGCGCGCCACGCGGCGCTTGCCGTCATCACCAGCATCTTCGGGATCGGGTTCGGCCTCGAATTCCTTATAGAAGATAACAAGGCTTGATTTCTCGCCGGAGCGAACCTGAGCGCCGAGCTCGGCCCATTGGCGGTAAGTCGCCCAGACGGGGACGGAATATTGCCTCAGCTCGGCAGCAACCCACAGGCTGACGATGTTCACGCCGTTATAGGCGTTCTTGGTCAGCGCGTTTACCGGCATGAAGAGCGGGCCGGAAGCCCTGCGCCACGGGAGCGATGGCTTACCCGGATCGGCTTCGATAGCAGCAATCAGCTGCGAGGTGATTTCGGAATAGATGTCCCGGCGGTTGGTTGATTGGCTCGCTTGATCTGACATAGCAGTCTCCGCTTTGCGAGCCGCCCTGATTGGCGGTCTCGATGCCGAGTGAAGGCGACGGGGGATAAGCGCTTGCGGACCTGCAGCCGAAGGCAAAGCGGCCCGGCTTGCCGGAAGCCGAGGGCAACGCCCTTGAAGCGGGCGCGCACCGGCGCAAAAAGGCATCAATGAGAGACGCCGCTAGGGGTGTAATGCGAAGGTTCGCGCGTACGACAGAGCGTGAGCCAGATGGAAGCGATACAATTTTCCGGAATATTGCGGATTTTCAATGGTTGTACCGCTGGTAGCTGCTCCCGCATGCCGCGAAGTCGGGCTAGAATTGCCTTGCCATAGCGAGTCGCCCTGAAACGGCTGGCCGTTGGGCTAAACCGAAAGCTGAGAGGGGCAATGGCGACTCTTCAACAGATCATCGCGGACAAGTTTCTCGCCACCTTGGCGGGCGGCAAGGATGTTGATGCAGAGAAAATAAAGCAGCTGAAGGAGCTTCTCGCAGATGGCAAGAAGCCAAAGGCGGATGATTTCGTGAAGATCTTCACCGGCTCAACGGGCGGAGACGTTAAGTGATCAAACTAGAATCGGCCCATATCGAAGAAGTCCGGGGCATCCGAAAGCTCGACATCAATTTCGGCAAGGGAACGTTCGCCGTGTCCGGCCCTAACGGATCGGGCAAAAGCGGCGTCATCGACGCGATTGAATTTGGTCTGACTGGACAGATTGGTCGGCTCACGGGAAGGGGAACGAAGGGACTGTCGGTCGC
>Ga0209677_100768_pt1 | contig 16243 bp, 14 predicted proteins | sample AraplaCvi_mCL_r2_2_FD_184285 | JGI IMG/M metagenome (GOLD analysis project Ga0209677, IMG submission 184285) | Arabidopsis root microbial communities from North Carolina, USA - plate scrape CL_Cvi_mCL_r2 (SPAdes) (version 2) | ecosystem: Host-associated > Plants > Roots > Endosphere | place: USA... | reverse complement strand
CGCAGGGCCTGTCGGCCGTGCGCATTCCCGGCAGCAGCCTCGACCTGACCGGCGGCCGCGCCGAGGATGGCCGACACACGTTCGTGCGCGTCGCGTCGCCGCCGGTGGTCGACGTTGCCACGCTGCACACCGCGGCGGGCCGCACGTTCGGCGCCGGAGGCACCTGGGCCGAGCGCGTGTACCTGGACACCTGGTACGTGATCGGTCCGTTCGAGGGCCACGGGGACGAGTCGTTGCAGTGGGGCTATCCGCCCGAGGACGACGTCGACCTGGACGCCGCCTATCCCGGTGCCGACGGCCGCACGCTGGCCTGGCAGTTCACCAGCCGCGGTTTCTATCCGTTCGTGCCGCCCGACCGGCGCCCCGACTCGGTGTTCTACGCCTACACCGAACTGCGCGTGGACGACGAGCGCGACGTCTGGATCTCGATCGCCGCCGACCGCGACTCGCAGATGTGGCTGGACGACCGCCTCGTCTGGGTGAGCTCGCCAGGCGACAAGCCCTGGTACCACCCCCCGTATTACCTGCGCGATGAACTGGTGGGCAGCCTCTCGCTCGCCGAGGGCCAGCGTCGCCTGCACCTGACGGCCGGCGTGCATCGCCTGCTGTTCAAGCTCGTGGAGGGCGACGAGCGCGCCTTCTTCTCCGTCGTCCTGTCGAACTAGGAAATCCGTCGTGCAATTCAACCTGCTCCAGCAACTGGCCGCCGGCGGCGCCGGCATCTGGGTCATCGCCGCGCTGTCGGTGCTGATGATCGCGGTCGCCATCGAGCGCTTCCATCGCTTCCGGCCGTCGGCCATCGCGCCTGCGGCGTTGGTCGCCGAGGTCGTGCCGCTTTGGCAGGCCGGACGCCTCGATGACCTGCAGCTCGCGCTCCGGTCGCACCCCAGCGTGCTGGCCACGGCCATCGCTTTTCTCGTGGCCAACCGCGGGCGCTGGCCGGCCGAGACGCTCGGCACGCGCGCGGGCGAGCTCGCGTCGCGCGAGCTGCGGCTGCAGCAGCAACGCGCCTACCCGCTGGCGGTCGTGGCCACCGTAGCCCCCATCGTCGGCCTGCTCGGCACGGTCGTCGGCATGATCGAGGCCTTCCACGTGATCGCGTTCAGCGGCGGCATGGGCGACGCGTCGTTGCTGGCCGGCGGCATCTCCAAGGCGCTGGTCAACACCGCCGCCGGCCTGAGCGTGGCGCTGCCCGCGCTCGCGTTGCATCACTTCTTCCGCCATCGCCTGACGGTGGGCGGACTGGCGCTGGAGGCGCAGCTTGAGCGCGTGCTCGACGCCTGCGTGCGCGAAGGAGGCCGCTGATGCGCATCGACGTCGGCGAGGAGGAGCAGCCCGAGATCAGCCTGATCGCGCTGATCGACTGCATCTTCTTCCTGCTCATGTTCTTCATGGTGGCCAGCTCGTTCCAGAAGCAGGCCGAGGGCAAGGCTGCCAAGGAGCTGCCGATCACGCTGCCGCGGTCGGCCGTGTCGCTGGACAAGTCCGATGCCGATCCCAGCCCGCTGGTGATCGGCGTGGACGTCAAGGGCGGCCTGTACTGGGGCCGCGAGCCGGTGACGACGGTGCAGCTGCGCGACCGCCTGCATGCCGAGGCGCAGCGCGACGCGAACCGCGCGGTACGCATCGACGGCGATACCCAGGTGCCGTACCAGGAGGTCGTGCACCTGCTCGACCTGTGCCAGTTCGAGGGGATGACGCACGTCTCGATGCGGACGCGGGCAGGGCGCTGAGGCGAGCCGCGCAGGCGCTCGGCCGCGGGGCTTGGTATCGTCGGGCTTTCCGAGCACTGACCAGCGCGCCATGAACCTGACCGAATCCGAACTCGCCGAGATCTACCGCGGCTACATCGCCTGCCTCAACGACCAGGACTGGCCGCGCCTCGGCCAATTCGTCGCGCACGACGTGCTCCACAACGGCCGGCCGCTGGGCCTGGCCGGCTATCGCGAGATGCTGCAGCGCGACCACGCGGCGATTCCCGACCTGAAGTTCAACGTCGAGCTGATCACCTGCGACCCGCCGAACGTCGCCTGCCGCCTCGCCTTCGACTGCACGCCCACGGGCGAGTTCATGGAGCTTCCGGTCAACGGCAAGCGCGTGCAATTTGCCGAACAGGTGTTCTACGAGTTCCGCGAAGGGCGCATCGCCGAAGTCTGGTCGAGCATCGACCGGACGGCGATCGCGGCGCAGCTTTGAGGCTTCTTGCGGGCGTCCGCGGTCAGGCCGCGGACAGCTCGCGCCATCGCAGCTCGCTCGCGTGCATCGGATCGACCGGCACGCTCTGCCGGGCTCGCAGGTAGCGCTCGCTGAAGACGTCCAGCCACGCCTGCACGCGATGCGCCGCGGCGCCATCGCCGACGAGTTCCAGGCACAGCGCCGCCACCTGCGCCGTGCAGAAGTGATGCTCGTGCCATGACCGCCGCAGCCGGTAGCTCGACACCTGTTCCGGAGTCAGCCCCAGCACCGGGAATCGATCCAGCCACGGGCTCTTGCGAAAGGCCTTGCGCGCCTCCGACCACGTGCCGTCGAACAGGACGAACAGCGGACTGCGCGCGGTGTCGGGCGGCACGTCGTCGATCACCCGCCCGGGCGCCGCGAACTCCGCCGGGAACACCACCACGGGCTGCCACCGGGGATCGTCGAGCAGGGCCAGCAGCGCCGGATCGGCGCGGGTCCGCGACCACGTGAACGCGTGCGTGTCGGGCACGACATCGGCCACCAGCCAGCCGGTGTTGGTGGGCTTGAGCGGCTCGAACTCCGACATCACGAGGCACACGCCCGCGCGCGTGGGCACGCTCGCGCGGGACGCGCACAGGCAGTGCGTGGGCGCGAGCCGGCAACCTTCGCAGCGCGGCTTGCGAGGGTCGCCGCGATCCAGGCGCGGACGCGTCGGGCGGGTCGCGAGCACGTGCGCGCGCAGGCGGGCGACGGCGTGAAGGGCGGTCGACAAGCGCCTGCTGCCTTGGCCGGACTCGCTCAGGGTTGCGCGACCTTGGTCTTCGCCGCCGGCTTGGCGGCGCCGCCGGCCTTGCGGGCGACTACCGTCTTGCCGGCGTGGGACGCCTTCGAGACGGCCACGTGGGTGCCGCTGCGGGCGTTGCCGGTCTGCGCGACGCGCGCCTTGCCGGCCGGTGCCTTGGCGGTGACCACGGTCTTGGTCACGGTCGTGGTGTGCGTCACGCGCGCGGCCGCCGGGTGTGCCGGCGCGCGCGCGATCGACGTGGAGCGCGGCAGGAACAGCACGGCCGTCGAACCGGCCGCGAACTTGCCGGTGGCCGAGACCTTGTTCCACTGCGCCACCTGCGTCGTGCTCACGTGCCAGCGCCTGGCCACGGACGCGACGCTCTCGCCGCCCTTGCCGATGCGCATGTTCACGCGACGCGTGGGCGGCAGGTCGGGCGCCAGGGAGAGCGCGGCGGTGTCGGCGACCGCCACCGACACGTCGGCGATGTGCTGGGCCGAACGCGGGACCAGCAACGTGGAGCCGGCCTTGACCAGCATGCGCGCCGGGATGTGGTTGACGCTGCGCAGCTCGGCCTCGCTCATGCCCACCAGCCTGGCGGCGTCAGCCGGACGCATGGTCTTGCCCACCGAGTAGACCGTCCACGTGGCGAGGGGGCCGTCGTGCGACTTGACGGCGCGCACGAAGTCGTCGGCGTTGTCGTAGGGCAGCAGCACCTGCGGCGTGCCGGCCGCGAGGATGACGGGCTTGTCCAGCTGGGGGTTGAGCATGCGGAATTCGTCGATGGACACATTGGCCAGCCTGGCCGCGGTGTCGACGTCGATGTCGCGCTCGATGGGCACGCTCAGGAAGTACGGGTGGTTGCCCACCGGCGGGAGCGTCAGCGAGAAGGCCTCGGGGTGCAGCACGATGTTCTTGACGGCCTGAAGCTTGGGCACGTACTCGCTGGTCTCCTGCGGCAGGCGCAGGCTGACGTAGTCGGTGGGCAGGCCCGCCTTCAGGTTGCGGTTGATCGCACGCTGCACGTTGCCCTGGCCGCAGTTGTAGGCGGCCAGCGCGAGCTGCCAGTCGCCGAACATGTCGTGCAGGCGCTGCAGGTAGTCGAGCGCGGCGCGGGTGGACGACAGCACGTCGCGCCGGTCGTCGCGGAAGATGTTCTGCTTGAGGTCGAAGTCCTTGCCGGTGGCCGACACGAACTGCCACATGCCCGAGGCCTTGGCCACCGACATCGCCTGCGGGTTGAAGGCGCTCTCGGTGAAGGGCAGCAGCGCCAGCTCGGTGGGCATGTGGCGCCGCTCCACCTCCTGGGTGATGTGGTACAGGTAGCGCGCGCCGCGGGCGGTCATGCGCGCCACGTAGTCGGGCCGCGACGCGTACCACTGCTCCCACTGCTTGACGGCGGGCGTGTCCATGTCGGGGATCGCGAAGCCGTCGCGCACGCGGTGCCAGAGGTCCGAACGCGCGGCCGAGTCGTCCAGGTTGACCTTGCTTTCGGGCTGGAGCGGGTCGTACGGCGGCAGCACGGCCGGCACGCTGCCGGTCTTGGCGGTGTCGGCGTCGTCCGCATCGTCGGCCTCCACGACCTCGGCATCGGACGCGGCCGCCTCGGGCGCGCTGGCGGCCCGGGCGGTGCCGGCCGCCTGCACGGCGGAGGCCGCGGCGACCGGTGCCGAGGCGGCCTCGGCGGCGTTGAGGGCGATGGCGGTGACGGGGGCGGCAGCAGTCGTGGTGGTGGGGGCGAGGTCGACGCTGGAGCAGGCCGCGAGCGTGAGCGCGAAGACGAGGGGGAGCGCGTGCAGCAGCGGGGAGCGTCGCGTCGGGAGCGTGGTGTTCAAAACGTGTTCTTCCATTCGCGCAAGGCGGCCAGGACGTCGGTGGGGTCGGCGGAGGCGGCGCCATGTTCGAGCGCACTGGCGACCACGTCGGGTTCGCGCACGCGCAGGAACGGGTTGACGGCGCGTTCGGTGGCGATGGTGGACGGCAAGGTCCACGCGCCTTCCGTGCGCAACGCCTTGCAGCGGGTTTCGTACTCGGCCAGGGCCAGGTTGCGGGGCTCGACCGTGCGCGCGAAGCGCAGGTTCGAGAGCGTGTATTCGTGTGCGCAGCAGACGCGCGCCTCGCCCGGCAACGCGGCGAGCTGATCGAGAGAGTGCCGCATCTGTGCCGGAGTTCCCTCGAACAGCCGGCCGCAGCCGCCGGAAAACAGCGTGTCGCCGCAGAACAGCCACGGCGCGCCGCCCGGCTCGCGTGCGGTTTCGCTCACGACGTAGGCCACGTGGCCGGCGGTGTGGCCGGGCACGTCGAGCACCTCGACGCGGATGCCCGGCAGCTCGAACGCCATGCCCTGCGACACCGGGCGCACGGCCACGGGCATCGCCTCGTGCGCGGGGCCGAACACCGGGCCTTGCATCAGCGGCAGGAGTTCCTTCAGGCCGCCGACGTGATCGGCGTGGTGGTGGGTCACTAGAATGGCCGCGAGCCGCAGGCCTTTGTCGCGCAACGCGTGGGCGACAGGCGCCGCCGCTCCGGGGTCCACGACGATGGCGTCGGCGCCGTCGTGAAGCATCCAGATGAGGTTGTCGGCGAAGGCGGGTAGGGCGATCAGATCCATAAAGCGAAGCGCTGCGATTATAGAGTTGGGCGGATGGCTGAAGACGCCGCCGGGCCAGATCCTGCTCGCGTGGGAACAGGAGCGCATCGACACCGCCGTGTTCGACATCTTCGGCTACCACGCGCTGCAGATGGGCCTGCGCGAGCTCGACGGCCTGCGCGCCAACCGCATGCCCTATCGCTGGCACGCCAGCAACCACCTGCTGCTGCCCGAGCCGCAGGACATCGCCCCCCCGCGGGACGCCGACATCACCACCCAGCCGCTGAAGGTGCCCGTGGGCCTGCACTGCGAGCCCGAGGCGCTGCCCTTTGCCAGCAACAGCCTCGACCTCATCGTGATGCCGCACACGCTGGAGCTCTCGGCCGACCCGCACCAGGCCCTGGCCGAGGCCGCGCGCTGCCTGGTCGGCGACGGGCGCCTCGTGATCGTCGGGTTCAACCCGATGAGCCTGTGGGCGATGCGCCAGCGCCTGGGCCGCACCGGCCACCGCATGCGCATGGGCGACGACGACCTGTTCCTGCCCAGCGCGGGCGAGTTCATCGGCTACTGGCGGTTGCGCGACTGGCTGCAACTGCTGAGCTTCGACATCGAGGTCGGCAAGTTCGGCTGCTATCGGCCGCCGTGGAGCTCGAAGAAATGGCTGGACCGCTTCGGATGGATGGAGCGCGTGGGCGAGCGCTGGTGGCCCGTGCTGGGGGCCGTCTACTTCCTCGTGGCCGTCAAGCGCGTGCGCGGCATGCACCTGGTCGGGCGCGTGCGCAGGGAGCGCGTGAAGGCGGGGGCCAAGGCGCCGGCGGTGGCGGCCATCAATCGGCGACGCTGAAGACCGTCAGGGATTGAGCTCGCGCACGCGGCGGGCCCATTCGCGTGTCTGGGTCTTCGCCCATTCGACGTCGTCCGCGGAGCGATAGCCCGTGACGAACGATCCGATGAGCACCTGGTTGCCGACATGAATGACGCACAGCGTTATCAGCTCACGGCCGGATCCGGTCCGCGCGCTGGTCTGCACGGACGTGTCACGCTGCAGGGCGAGCGAAATCGAATCGCGCCGGTCCTCGAAGACACCGAGACTTGCCGGATGGCTCACCTGGAATGCAGAAGGGTCGTCGCCAGCCGCCTTGCCGACGTCTTTTACGGGCTTTGCCGCGCCGGCGCCGATGTCCTTGGCGCTTTGCGTCCCGAGCTGCGCGCTTTGCGATCTCATCGCAGCCTTGAGCAGGTCGAACGTCTTCGCGTCGATGCCAAGCCTCTCGATGTCCCGCAAGGTCTGCACCAGCATGTAGCGGCCGCCCGGGTCCGCATCGCTGCCGGAAGGATTCGCCATCGACGAGGTGTCTTGCAGCATCACTGCCACGAGTCGATTCGCCGCGGGAAGATGGGCTTCGATGTCCTTGTTCGCCGCGACGGGCGTCTCGGCTGGCTCGATGTAGCCTGCCGGGACCGGAAGGACCAGCATGTGTCCGCCGATCGTGGCCTCGACCCGGTCGGGCGGAGCCGCCATGTCCTGCGCGTCCGGCGGGTTCAGTTCCGCCGCACGGCCCAGCCATCCCCGCACCTGCCCTTCGGCCCAGTCGAGGTCCGAACGCGAGTTGGCCCGTGCGTAGGCGCTCAGGATGACGAGGCGTCCGTGGAGCCGGGCAAAGCCGGTGGCCATGAACATTGGCTGACGTCCCAGGGCAGAGTTCGCGGACGTCGAGACGCTGGCGCTCGTTGCCAGGGCGATCGCGTCCTTGTTGTCGACGAAGACACCCAGCGCCTCGCTAATTTTCACGTCCATCGTCAAGTCCGGTTTGCCACTGGCCTCGCGAAGTTCCTTGGCCATGTTCTCCAGGTTGGACGCCTGGGCCTGGAATTCTCGATCGAGGGCGTCCCTGCCCGTCTGGCGGATGGAAGCCTGGAAGTTCGCGAATTTCGTGGGACTGATGCCCCTTGCCTCGGCGGCGGTGGACGACGTCAACATGAAATAGCGCTCCATTCGCGGAATCGCGCCACGGTTGAAAGCCGCCAGGTCGCGGGTGTCCATGAGCACCCCCAGGAAATGCTGGCTCTCGGGAAGGTTTCGGCGCAGCAGCCCGGACACCTTGGCTGGCGTCTGGTCGGGCGGGCCGAATCCGGCCGGTATCGGAAGGATCACGTTGCGCGTCCCCAGCGAGGTCTCGACGTTGTCCGGATAGGCTTCGTCCGGCGAGGCCGCCGACGCGGTGGCGGTGACCAGCGACGCGAGAAGCAGGTAAGCGGCAGACCAGCCGAGTCGACGGAACATGTGGGGTGGGTGCGCAGCGCGGTGACGAGTGGCTGGACTATAGGCGGGTACGATGCCGCCCATGACAGACGAAGTTCAGACCGAAGTGACGATCTACACGGACGGGGCCTGCAAGGGCAACCCCGGACCGGGCGGCTGGGGCTGCTGGCTCTCGGCCGGCGGCAAGGAGCGCGAGCTGTTCGGCGGCGCCGCGCAGACGACCAACAACCGCATGGAACTGACCGCGGTGATCAAGGGCCTGTCGGTGCTCACGCGCCGCTGCACCGTGGCCGTCTACACCGACAGCGAATACGTGCGCAACGGCATCATGACCTGGATCCATGGCTGGAAGAAGCGCGGCTGGCGCACGGCCGACGGCAAGCCGGTCAAGAACGTCGAGCTGTGGCAGCAGCTCGAGACGCTGGCCAATGCGCATGACGTGCGCTGGCATTGGGTCAAGGGCCATGCGGGCGATCCGGGCAACGAGCGGGCGGACATGCTGGCCAACAAGGGCGTGCTCGCCGCGTTGAGCGAGTCGCGCTGAAGGCCCGACCCCAACCCGCGCCGGCACCTCACCCCGCCAGGTCTTCCGGCGTGTTGACGTTGATGAACGCGTCGGCATCGTTCTCCCGGTCGAACGGCACCGCGACAGCGTGCCGCGCGACCCACTGCTGGACCTTGCGCCCACCGTCGGCCAGGTAGCGATCGAGATCGCCAGCCAGCGCCGTGGAGAGCAGGCAGCACACCGGCTCGATCCGGCCGCGCTGCACCACCGCGCCGCGTGCCTCGCCAAGCCCGAGCGCCAGGCGCGCGACGAGATCGGGTGGCAGCCGCGGGCAATCGCAGGGCACCACCGCCACCCACGGCGTAGACGCGGCCCGCAGGCCCGCCAGGAAGCCCGCCAGCGGCCCGGGAAAGTCGCCGCAGGCATCCGCCAGCACGCGCACGCCGCGGGCCGCGTAATCGGCCGTGTTGCGGTTGGCGCTGACCATCACCTCGCGGACCTGCGGCGCGAGCCGTTCCCGCGCGTGGTCGACGAGCGCTCGCCCGCGCCAGGTTTGCAGCCCCTTGTCGACGCCGCCCAGGCGCAGCCCGCGCCCGCCGGCCAGGATCAGGCCGGTGATGTCCTGGCAAGCGGGCGGCGCGGCCATCAGCCGCCGATGTAGTGCATCTCGACGCGCCGCTCGTCCGGGGCGGCCACGGTGGCGGCCGTGCGCAGCGCCGAGTAGCGGTCCGCGCGCCCGGCCCACACGTGGTCGATGGCCGACGCGATCGCCTCGTCGCCGGCGCCGCCGCGCAGCAGCGCGCGCAGGTCGTGGCCGTGGGAGGCGAACAGGCACAGGTAGAGCTGCCCGTCGGTGGACAGCCGCGCGCGGTTGCACGAGCCGCAGAAGGCCTGCGTGACGCTGGAGACCAGGCCGATCTCCTGGCCCGTGTCGTCGAAGCGCCAGCGCTGCGCGGTCTCGCCCTCGGTCGTCGCCGGCTGCGCCGTCAGCGGGCCCAACGTGCGCAGGCGCTCGAGCACGTCGCGCGAAGGCAGCACGTCGTCCAGTCGCCAGCCGTTGGTGCTGCCCACGTCCATGAACTCGATGAAGCGCAGGACCACCGCGGCGCCGAAGCGCGCGTGCAGGGCGCGGGCGAGCGGCACGACCTGGTCGTCGTTGGCGCCTTTCTTGACGACCATGTTGACCTTGATCGGCGAAAAGCCCGCAGCCACGGCGGCCTCGATGCCGTCCAGCACGTCCGCTACCGCGAAGCCGACGTCGTTCATGCGGCGGAACACGGCGTCGTCGATGGCATCCAGGCTGACCGTCACGCGCTTGAGGCCCGCGGCCTTCAGCGCGGCGGCCTTGCGCGCCAGCAGCGAGCCATTGGTGGTGAGCGTCAGGTCCAGCGGCTCGCCCGCCGGCGTGCGCAGGGCGGCCAGCATCTGCACCAGGTGCTCGACATTCTTGCGCAGCAGCGGCTCGCCACCCGTCAGGCGCAGCTTGCGCACGCCCGCGTGCGCGAACAGGCGCGCGAGGCGCGTGATCTCCTCGAAGCTCAGTAGCGCCGACTGCGGCAGGAACGCGTGCTGGTGGTCGAACACCTCCTTGGGCATGCAGTAGCTGCAGCGGAAGTTGCATCGATCGGTGACCGAGATGCGCAGGTCGCGCAGCGGGCGGGCGAGGGCGTCCAGCCGCTCGGCGCCCGGGCCCAGGCGGCTGGCCGGCGCGGGCACGCCCGGGCTCGGGAGGCCGCGGCGCAGGTCGGTGATGGCGAAGACTTTGCCCATGACCCGATTGTGCCCGTCGGGCGCGGGCGAGGCGTGCTGGGGGCCATCTCCCAGGAACGACACAGCCCGCGCGAGGGCGGGCTGCGGGCAGGGCGCGACGCCGTTTTCAGCGTTCGGCGATGGGCCGGGCGAACGGATCGTGGCTGGGGCCGAGCATGCTCGGGCCGGTGGCCGGCAGCGAAGGCAGCGTGCTGCCCGAGCGCAGGCCCGACGGGTTGAGCGACCCGGCCTGCAGCGCGGCCGGGCTGGCCATGGGCGTGACCACCGAGGACGCGCCGCCGCCCACGCCCAGGCGCGAGGTCAGCGAGGCCAGCATGGAGCTGCCCGCGCCGGTGGACGTGCCGCCGCCGTCGGCCAGCTCGGGCACGCGGCGGGCGCCGGTGAAGTGGCGCGCCCAGTAGGAGATGTTGATGTCCTCGATGCGCACGGTTTCGCCGGTGCGCGGCGAGTGGATGAACTTGCCGTCGCCCAGGTAGATGCCCACGTGCGAGAAGGTGCGGCGCATCGTGTCGAAGAAGACGAGGTCGCCCGGCTTGAGGTCTTTCTTGTCGACCTTGGCCAGTTCGGGCGAGTTTGCCTGCTCGTCGGCGCGGTGCGGCAGCACGCGGCCCAGGCTGTTCTCGAACACGTAGCGGGTGAAGCCCGAGCAGTCGAAGCCGGTTTCGGCGGTGTTGCCGCCCAGCTTGTAGCGCACGCCCAGGAAGTTCATGGCCGAATCGACCAGGCCGGACGCGCCGTCGCGCACGGAAGAGATCAGTTGCGAGCTGCGGGAGGCCACGGAACTGGCCATCGTGTCGAGCAGGCCCTGGTCGTCGACCGGGCGCATCGCGGGTTGGCGAACCGACTGGGGCGCTGCCAGCGCGCTGCCGACCGGCGCCGCCAGCGCGGCGGCCATCACCGTGAGCCCGACGAACCGGGCGAGCTGGCGGGACGGCTGAGTTGCCGGGGCCCCTCGGCTGATTTGAGTAATTCGCACCGGGTGAGCATAACGGATGCCAGCTTTTGCGGTCAATGTGGGAGTCCGGTAAAACCCCAGCAAATACAAAGACTTGCACGCGGTTACGGAGTTTCGGCGGGGTGGCTGAACGTTTCCGATCGGTAAATCTGCAACTCGTGACAATGCGGCCGGAAATCGGCTCTACACGCAGTGACAATCGGCGGCCGCTCGGCGGGAGGCCACGAACCGCCTGCCGGGCAGTGCCCCAGATTCCGGAGACCCGATGAAGAGATCGCACGTGATTTCCGCCGCGCTGGCCGCGACCGCGCTGGCCCTGGCGGCCGCGCCGGCCGATGCCGCGCCGCGCAAGCGCGCCCCCGCGCGGGCGCCCGCGCACCCCAAGCCCATCCCCGTCAAGCCCGTCGTCGAGAACCCGGTGGCCGACCTGCCGTTCCCCCGGTTCGACCGCGGCCCGATGGTGTCCTCGGCGTGCACCACCGGCCTCGAAGGCGCGATGCTGCGCGTCAAGGAGCTCGAGAAGCGCAAGCCGGGCGCCGACTGGCTCAAGGGCTGGGAGGCGCTGTACGACTGGGAGGAGGACGCCAGCGGCGCGCTGATCTTCCTGCAGAACGTGCACCCGAACGCGGAGGTGCGCGCCGAGTCCGAGAAGTGCGACCAGCGCTGGAGCGACTTCCAGGCCGCCCTGGGCATGAACGAGCTCGTGTACCAGGGCGCCCGCCAGAGCGTCGCGGCGCTGAAGGATCCCGTCGACAAGCGCGCGGCGCAGCTGGCGCTGGAGGCCTTCGAGGATTCGGGCGTCGCGCTGCCCAAGGACAAGCAGGCGCGCGCCAAGGCCATCGCCGACAAGCTGGTGGCGCTGGGACAGCAGTTCAACCGCAACATCCGCGACGCCCGCACGCGCGTGGCGTTCACCGAGGCCGAGCTCAAGGGGGTGCCCGAGGCGGCGTGGAAGGACCAGCCGCGCGACGCCGACGGCAAGGTCACGTTGTCCATCGACGGCCCGGCCTACGCCACCGTCATGCAGACCGCCGAGGACGCCGGCGCGCGCGAGCGGCTCTGGCGGGCCAAGACCAACGAGGGCGGCCCGGAGAACCTGAAGCTGCTGGCCCAGATCGGCCAGCTGCGCCTGGAGCAGGCCAGGCTGTTCGGCTTCGCGAGCTACGACGAGTTCGTGCTGCGCCGGCGCATGATCGAGACGCCCGCGCGCGCCGCCAGGTTCCTCGACGACGTGCGCGGGGCGGTGGCCGACGGCGACCGCCGCGAGACGGCCGAGCTGCGCGAGGCCAAGGCCCGGCACCTCGGCCAGCCGCTCGACGCGACCCGGCTGCAGCGCTGGGACACGATGTTCTACGCCGAGCGCCTCGCGCGCGAGCGCTTCGCCGTCGACGATGAGGCGTTCCGCCCGTATTTCCCGCCGCAGGAGAGCCTGCGCTTCGTGATGCGCGTGGCCGAGAAGATGTTCGGCGTTCGCTACGACAAGGTGGACAACGCCGGCACGTGGGCGCCGGAGGTGCAGGCCTGGGCCGTCACCGACGCGGCCAGCAACCGCAAGATCGCCACGCTGTTCGTCGACCCGTGGCCGCGCGACGGCAAGTACAACCATGCGGCGGTCTGGAACTTCCGCAACGGCGCGGGCAGCGTGCCGCGCCAGGCGCAGTCGGCGCTGGTCGTGAACTTCGACAAGCGTGGGCTCACGCTGCGCGAGCTCGAGACGCTGATCCACGAGTTCGGCCACACGCTGCGCAACAACCTGTCGGCAACGCGCTACGCCAGCGATGCCGGCGAGAACGTGGCGCAGGACTTCGCCGAGGCGCCATCGCAGATGCTGGAGGACTGGGTCTACGACAAGAAGGTGCTCAAGGTCTTCCAGGACGTCTGCCCGGCGTGCAGGCCGGTGCCCGACGAGATGGTGGACAAGGCCCGCGCCGCGCGCGACTTCGGCAAGGGCATGCAGGTGGCGCGTCAGCAGCTGTACGCGTCGTACGACCTCGCCTTGCATGGCACGACGGCGCCCGACCCGCTCGAGACCTGGGAGAAGATGGAAGCCGCCACGCCGCTGGGCTACGTCAACGGCACCACGTTCCCCGCAGGCTTCGCGCACGTGGCCGGCGGATACGGGGCCGGGTATTACGGCTACCTGTGGAGCCAGGCCGTGGCCACGGACATGCGCACGGCATTCGCGGGCGACAAGCTCGATGCCAAGGCCGGCCTGCGCTATCGCAACTCGGTGCTGGCCGAAGGGGCGCAGAAGCCCCCGCAGCAGATCGTCAGGGACTTCCTCGGGCGGGACCTGAACGCGCAGGCGTTCTTCGATTCGCTCAAGAAGTGAGGTCGTGGCGGGGGGGCCTGCGTCGGCGCGCAGCATGACCCGCCACGAGCGGCCCGGCCGGCGGCCGGCTCGGGCCGTCAGCCTGCGACCGCATCGAGCGCCGCCTGAAGCGACCGCGGATCCGCCGGCTTGACCAGGTGGTGGTCGAAGCCGGCCTCGCGCGTGCGCTGCCGGTCCAGCTGCTGCCCCCAGCCGGTCAACGCGATCAGCTTGGGTTGGCCCAGCGCCGAATCGGCGCGGATGCGGCGTGCCACCTCGAAGCCATCCATGCCGGGCATGCCCAGGTCCAGCAGCACCGCGTCGGGGTTCCAGGTCCGGATGGCCGCCAGTCCCGACTCGCCGTCGTAGGCCACGCGCGCCTGCGCGCCGAGCGCGGACAGCAGCATCTCGGTGGAGTCGGCGGCGTCGCGGTTGTCGTCGATGACCAGGATGCGGCGCGCCGCCAGGCCAGGCGGCGTGTCGCCGGTGCGATCCGCGGTGCCGCTGCCGGACTTGTCCGCCACCAGCGGCAGGAACAGCGTGAAACGGCTGCCCCGGCCGGGGCCGTCGCTGGCCGCCTCCACCCGGCCGCCATGCATCTGCGCGAGGTGCTGGGCCAGCGCGAGGCCGATGCCCAGGCCGCCTTGCGAGCGCGGGTCGTTGCGATCGACTTGGCCGAACATCGCGAATACGCCGGCGAGCTGTTCGGGCGCGATCCCGATGCCCGAGTCGCGCACCTCCACCGCGGCCTGGCCGCCCTCGCGGCGCAGCGTCAACCCGATGCGGCCGCCGGGGTCGGTGTAGCGCGCGGCGTTGTTCAGGAGGTTGGACAGCACCTGCGCGAGCCGCATGCCGTCGCCGTCCACGCACACCGGTTCGGGCGGCAGTTCGACCACCAGCGCGTGCCTGCCTTGTTCGATGGAGGGCCGGCTCGACTCGATTGCGTCGCCCACCACGCCCGCCAGGTCGAGCCGCTCGCGCCGCAGCTCGATGACGCCACGGCTGATGCGCGAGACCTCGAGCAGTTCGTCGAGCAGCCGCACCATGTGATGCACCTGGCGATCGAGCATGCCGTGCACGCGCTCGGTCGACGCCTGGTCGGGCGCGATCTTGAGCAGGTGCAACGCATTGCGGATCGGCGCGAGCGGGTTGCGCAGCTCGTGCGCGAGCGTGGCCAGGAACTCGTCCTTGCGGCGGTCGGCCTCCTTCAGCGAGGCCTCCGACTGGCGCAGCGCCTGCGCGGCGCGGGCGCGTTCGAGGGCGGCCCACGTGCGCTCGGCCACTTCCTCGGCCAGCTTGACTTGCGTCTCGGTCCAATGGCGCGGCTGTCCGTGGTGCAGGCTCAGCACGGCCGCGAGGCGACCGTCCTTGACGAGAGGCACGGCCAGCGCCGCGCGGATCTGGGCGCGCGCGAACGCGGCCAGGTGCGGGGCGTCGCGCGACTTGTCGGCGGTGTCGTCGATGACCAGCGTGCGTCCCGCGCGGAACAGCGTCAGGATGCCCGGGTCGAAGTCGGAGATGCGGATGTGGCCCTCCAGGTGGTCGACGCCCACCTCGTAGCCGACGCCCCACACCAGCGTGTCCTCGTCGGCCAGCGCCTCGCAGTACTGGCAGCGGTTGGCCTGCAGGTGCTCGCCGAGCAGCCGCGCAGCCACGAGCATCAGCTGCTGCGGATCGGACAGCGGCCGCAGCGCGTCGCTCACGCGCAGCTGGAACGCCTGGCGCGCCTCGTTCTCGCGTTCGCGCAGGTCCTCCAGCGTGCCGCGCAGCGCGAGGACGTCGCTGATGCGCGTGGCCGCGGCGTCGTCGAGCAGCAGCCGGGCCAGGAGCGGTTCGCGGTGCAGCAGCTCGAGCACGTCGGGCTCGAAGCCCAGGTCCGGATGGGTCTCGGTCCAGAAGTGCTCCGTGCGGATGAAGGCGAGCAGGGCCATGAGGCGCTCGAAGTCGCCGTCGCCCGCGGCCGAGCGCACGGCCGCTCGCGCGGGCGCGGCGTGGCGCGGGTCGACGAAGATGGCCGACAACGCATCGAACAGGTCGCCCTCGGCCTGCGTGTCCGGTTCGGGCATGCGCTGCAATGTCGGGATCGCCACCAGGCGCGCGAGCGCGCCGCCCAGCGACGACACGTCGGGCACGCGCCGGTCGACCAGCGCGACGACGTCCTGCACGCTCGCGTGCGGCGCCTGCGCGTCGCCCGCCGGGCGACCCAGGCCCATCAGGAAGCCGGCATGGCGCACGATGCAATAGCGTGCCGCGCAGAACCGCGACAGGTGGACGCACAGGCGTTCCTTGAACACCGAGGGCAGCGGACTGTCCAGGTAGGCCCCGCGCGTGAAGCGCCACAGCTCGGCCGTGAGGCCGGGCGCCGTGGCGGCCGAGCGGAACAAGTGGGGCAGGACGCCGAAGCGCTCGGCGACTTCGCTCAGGAAATTCGCATCCAGCGACGGCTTGGGGGAGCTTTGCATGGTCGAGTGGCAGCAGGTCTGCGCGGGCCAATATACCGTGCGCAAGACCTGGGGGCGGGCTTGACCCGCCGCGCCGCTTGGGCTGGCGGCCATGCAAAAGGGCTGCCGAAGCATCCCTTGCAGGCGAGGCGGCGGAAGGCCTACAACGCGTCGGACGCGAAATCGGCCAGCCGCGAGCGTTCGCCGCGCGCGAGCGTGATGTGTCCGCCGTGCGGCCAGCCCTTGAACCGGTCGACTGCGTAGGTCAGCCCCGAGCTGCCCTCGGTGAGGTAGGGCGTGTCGATCTGCGCGAGGTTGCCCAGGCAGATGATCTTGGTGCCGGGGCCGGCGCGCGTGATCAGCGTCTTCATCTGCTTGGGCGTGAGGTTCTGCGCCTCGTCGATGATGACGAACTTGTTCAGGAAGGTGCGGCCGCGCATGAAGTT
>Ga0209677_100767_pt1 | contig 16274 bp, 15 predicted proteins | sample AraplaCvi_mCL_r2_2_FD_184285 | JGI IMG/M metagenome (GOLD analysis project Ga0209677, IMG submission 184285) | Arabidopsis root microbial communities from North Carolina, USA - plate scrape CL_Cvi_mCL_r2 (SPAdes) (version 2) | ecosystem: Host-associated > Plants > Roots > Endosphere | place: USA... | reverse complement strand
GGATCAGGTCGGCGCCGTCACGGTCGAACGCGGCGATCGCGCCCGGTCCGTCCTCCGCCACCTGGATCTCGTACCCCTCGCGTCTGAGCAGGTACGCGAGCGGCTCGCTGAGCGCCGCTTCATCCTCGACGAGCAGGATCGATGTCACTGGTGGTCTCCTATCGGGGGTCGGACAGTGGAGGCTTCTGGCAGCCGGATCGTGAACGTGGAGCCGCGGCCCGGTTGCGACCAGACCCGCACCTCGCCGCCGTGGTTCTGCACGGCGTGCTTCACGATGGAGAGTCCGAGCCCGGTGCCCCCGGTGTTGCGCGAGCGCGCCTGGTCGACACGGAAGAAACGCTCGAACACACGGTCCAGGTCCTCCTCCGGGATTCCCTCGCCCTGATCGGTCACGGCGATCTCGACGACGCCGCCGGAATTGCGGACGCCGATGCCGATCCGCGAGTCGTCCGGCGAGTACTGGATCGCGTTCGAGATCAGGTTGTGCACGGCGGTCACCAGGAGAGCCTCGTTCCCGAGCACCTGGGCCTGCTTGTCGCCGCGCATGGCGATCTCGATGTTCCGGGTCTCGGCGGCCACCCTGTTCTGGTCGATCGCGGCCCGCACCACCTTGCTGGCGGAGAGCTCCACGGCGGTGCCCAGGGCATCCGTCGCCTGCAGCCTGCTGAGCTCGATGATGTCCTGCGTGATGCGCGCGAGACGCTGCGCCTCCTCCGACAGCCGCAGTGCGAAGCGCCGCACCTGATCCGGGTCATCGGAGGCGTCGTCGAGCGCTTCGGCCAGCAGGCCGACCGCGCCGATCGGCGTCTTCAGCTCGTGGCTGATGTTCGCCACGAAGTCGCGCCTGACGGCATCCAATCGGTAGGACTCCGTGCGGTCCTCGGCGAGCAGCAGGATGTAGCGCGACCCGAGCCGTGCGACTCGGACACTGAGGTGGATGTTCGCATCGCCGAAAGGGCCCCGGGAGAGCTCGCACTCCTCGGTCAGCGATTCGCCCGTGCGCCGGACGCGGTTCACGAGGTCGATGAGGTGCGGGTGCACCAGGGCGCCGTTCCAGACCAGACCGATCGCATGCGCCCCGGGCGATGCCTTGATCACGTTGTTCGACGGGTCGAGCACCACACCCGCGGACTCCAGCGCGTCGAGCACCTGATCCACCCCATCCGGTACGACCGGATTCACCACCTGCGCCGCATGATGACCGCGCCGCGCGGCGATATGCAGGATCCACACGAAACCGGCGCCGACGGCGAGCCCCAGGCTCAGCGACAGCAGCACCAAACCGGTGGAGTCCATAGCCTCCAGCGTAGGTGATGCCGATACGCACGCATGGACGCGTCCCGCCCCCGGCCGCGTCTTTTCGCGGGTACGTTAGAGACTGTTCAGCCGCGGGGCACCGTTTGTTAACCTGCCGCGGCGAACATGGAACACAGGGTCAGAAGGCCCGACATCCCGCGTGCCCGCGCACGCCAGGAAGGACCACACCCCATGCGCGAAGTCTTCCAGCAGGAGCTGGCGGAAGTTCAGGACCGCCTCGTCGAGATCGCCGAGCTGGTGGTCCACTCCATCAAGAACGCGACGCTCGCCTTCAACGATTCGGACGTGTCGCTCGCCGAGGACGTCATCGCCAACGACCACCGGATCGACGAGCTCACGGTGCTGCTCGACGAGCTGTCCATCCAGATCCTGGCGCGCCAGCAGCCGGTCGCCCGCGACCTGCGGATCGTGGTGAGCGCACTGCGGATCAGCGCGTCCCTGGAGCGGATGGGCGATATGGCGGAGCACATCGCGCAGCTCGCGCGGTACCGCTTCCCGGACAAGGTCGTGCCGAAGAGCCTCCGTTCGACCTTCGGCGAGATGGGCCGGCTCGACGTCCAGATCGCCCAGAAGCTCGCCGAGCTGCTCCGGACACAGGATCTGCGCCTCGCGGACGAGATCCGCAACGACGACGACGACATCGACGAGCTGCACATCAGCGTCTTCGACAAGGTGCTCGGCGAGACGTGGAAGGGCCAGGCGGTTGACACTGTCGACGCGACGCTCGCCTCCCGCTATCACGAGCGCTTCGCCGACCACGCCGTCTCGATCGCCAAGAAGGTGCAGTACCTGGCCACCGGCGACTGGGCTCCCGAGCTCGCCTCCTGACCATCTCCCCCTTCCGCCCCACCATCGAGTCCACGAAGATTGCACGTCGACGCGGCGTGTCATGTGCAGTCTTTGTGGACTCGACGGTGGGGCGGTCGGCTTCAGGGACGGAGGGGGACGCGGGCGGCGACTCGGCGGAGGCCGTGAGGGGCACGGGCCACGACGGAGAGCTCGGCGAGGAGGGCGTGCTCGCCGGGGTGGAGGCGACCGGTCCGCTGGTCCGTCACGTGGGGGCGGTAGCCGTCGCGGAGGTGGTGCTGGTCGCGGAGGGTGGCACCCGACGCCTCCAGCGCATCCACGAGCCCGATGTGCAGTGAGCGCAGTGCGCCGGAGTCACGCAGAACCGTGACGGGCACCGTGCCGTGCGCGCCGAAGCGCTCCCGGGCCGCGGCCACCACGGGGATGGGCGGCACGCGCGGGACCAGGGCGGCCACGGCCTCCGCATCCGCTTCAGTCTCGAACGGCGGGACGACGGTCACGTGCAACGGCCAATCCGACGCGGGGAACGTGTCCGGAGACGCGTCGTCGCCGCGCCCCGGGAGGAACGCGACGACGACGAACGTGCTGGCCGTGGCTGCCCGCTACTTCTTGCCCTGCGCCGCGACCGCTGCCGCACCCGCGGCTGCCGCTTCGGGGTCGAGGTAGTACGACGGCTCGAGCGGTGCGAAATCCTCACCGAGCGTGTAGACGAGCGGGATGCCGGTCGGGATGTTGAGGCCGGCGATGTCCTCGTCGGAGATCCCGTCGAGGTGCTTCACCAGCGCGCGCAGCGAGTTGCCGTGCGCCGTGACGAGGACCGTCCTGCCCGCCGAGAGGTCGCGCGTGATGTCCGACTCCCAGTAGGGAAGCATCCGGGCGATGACATCCTTCAGGCATTCGGTCCGGGGCACGCCGTCGCCGAGGTCGGCGTAGCGGGCGTCGCCCACCTGCGAGAACGGGCTGTCGTCGGCGATCACCGGCGGCGGGACGTCGAACGAGCGGCGCCACAGCTGGAACTGCTCGGGGCCGTACTTCTCGAGCGTCTCAGCCTTGTCGAGGCCCTGCAGCGCACCGTAGTGACGCTCGTTGAGGCGCCAGGACCGCTGGACGGGAATCCACAGCCGGTCGGACACGTCGAGCGCGAAATGGGCGGTCTGGATGGCACGGCTGAGCACCGAGGTGTGCAGGACGTCCGGCTGGAACCCGGAGTCGCGGAGCAGCTCGCCTGCCCGCTTGGCCTCGGCGACGCCGGTCTCGCTGAGACGCACGTCGACCCAGCCGGTGAACAGGTTCTTCTCGTTCCACTCGCTGCTGCCGTGGCGCAGGAGGATCAGGGTGTAGGGAGCGGGCATGCTCCCAATCTATCGTGTCGGCGGTATGCGGCCGGTCTGCCGGCGCTTGCTCGCGGCGGGCCTGCCGGCGGCTGGCAGGATGGACGTATGGCTTCGGGCGCAGTCGGCACGGTGACCCGTGGCACGACCAACACGAACCGGCTGCGCCGCGTCGACCGCTGGATCGCTGCGCAGCCCGAGCTGCGTCGCACGCACGACCCGGTCGTCGTCGACCTCGGCTATGGCGCCAGCGGCGTTACAGCGCTCGAATTCCAGCATCGGCTGGCGAAGGCACGCGCCGACGTCGAGGTAGTCGGCCTCGAGATCGAGCCGGGCCGGGTACGGAGCGCGAACCAGCAACTGGAGGCGGTGCGAGACGGCCGGACGGGCTTCGACCCGGCGGCGCGCATCCGCTTCGCACTCGGCGGCTTCGAAGTCCCGCTGCCGGACGGCCGGAGCGCCGCGGTCATCCGCGCCTTCAACGTGCTCCGGCAGTATCGCGAGGTCGAGGTCCCGCACGCCTGGGAGCGGATGCGCTCCCGCCTGCAGCCCCACGGCCTCCTGGTCGAGGGCACCTGCGACGAGGTCGGCCGCATCTCCAGCTGGATCGCCCTGGATGCCGCAGGTCCCCGCTCGCTCAGCATCTCGCTCCGGCTGCGCGGGCTGGATGCGCCCTCGATCGTGGCGGAGCGGCTGCCGAAGGCGCTCATCCACCGCAACGTCCGCGGCGAGCCGGTCCATGCGTTCCTGTCGGAGCTCGACCGGCTCTGGCGCATCCATTCGCCGCTCGCCGCGTACGGGCCGAGTCAGCGCTGGATCGCCGTCGCCCAGGGGATGCGGGATTCCGGATGGCCGGTCCACGGCGGCCGGAGCCGCTGGCGGCTGGGTGAGCTGACGGTCGGATGGGAGGCGGTCGCGCCGGCGGAGTGACGGCGCGGCTACTGGCGGGGAGCCCGGGTCACCGCACCCAGGCGCGGGAGGCGCGGCACGTGCGCTTCCGCACCCGCCTCCGGCGGAACCACGATCTCCTGCGAGGCGGCGACGGCGACACCGTCCGCATCCACGGTCAGCGTCGCGTTCGGATCGGCGGACCGCTTGACGACGGCGAGCGCGATCGGTCCCAGCTCGTAGTGCAGAGCCGAGGACGTGACGGCACCCACCTCGCGACCGTCGAGCGAGACGACCGCGCCCCTCGTGGGATGCGCACCCTCCGAGCCATCCAGGTGCAGCATCACGAGACGGCGAGGCGGATGGCCGAGGTTGTGCACCTTGGCGACCGTCTCCTGCCCGCGGTAGCAGCCCTTGCTCAGGTGGACGGCGGTGCGGAGCCAGTCCAGTTCGTGCGGGATGGTGCGCTCATCGACCTCGGTCGAGAACCGGGGCCGCCACGCCGCGATGCGCAGGGCATCGGCGGCCAGCGTTCCGGCAGCGGACAGTTCTCCGGCGCGGACACGGGTCACGAGCGACGCCAGGGCGTCATGCGGGATGAGGCGTTCGCTCCACGTCCAGCCGGCGCCGGGATGCTCGCCCTGCGCGTACTGATGCCCGCCCGGCGCCACGGCGCGCCACGGATCGTGCCAGATCAGCGGGATGCCGTTCGGCGCTGCGATCGGCAATGGCGGATCGCCCAGGGTCCCGATCGTGGCGAAGTCGGCCGTCCTGTCGGCGACCTCGACGCGCAGCATGAACCGCATCGAATCCAGCCAGCCCTGAAGTCCCCCGGCCTCCGGACGGTCGACAAGGAGCCAGAGCGTGTCGCCGTCGTCGAGCAGGCGCGCGGCGTGCTCGACGTGGCCCGTCACATCCAGGAGCAGGGTCTCCGAGGACTCCCCCGGACGCAGGCCGGCGAGCGACTGACTCGTCAGCGAATTGAGCCACGTCAGGCGGTCGGGGCCCTGGATGGTCAGCACGGCACGGTCGGAGAGATCGACGATCGCGCCCCGCTCGACCAGCGCCCGCTGTTCGGAGAGCGGGCTCCCGTAGTGGGCCGGCACGCCGAGCCCATCCGTGTCGACGGCGCCCGGGAGGTCGAGGAACGGCGATGCCCCTGCCGGGGTCGCGCGAGGTACAGCATCCATCGGTCCGCCGCCTTTCAGTCGACCTTGGCGAGGCGCGCGGAGGCGTGCGTCCGCAGTTCGTGGCCGAGGGCGGCGATGTCCCAGGCCCAGAGCAGATGGCTCTCGACGAGGCCGTACAGGCGCGTCGCCGCGGTGTACTCCTTCGCGCCGGAGGTGCGAAGCACCGCGTCGGTCGCGAGATCGATGCGGGGACCGGCGACCTGGCCGATGTAGACCTCGCTCACCCCGTCGGGATGGATGATCGACACATCGAGATCGAACGCGCCGTTCGAGTTGCGCAGCGTCTCGACCGATTGCGCCGTGCCGAAGGGCCGCGCACCGACGCCGGGGAGCATCGCCGGTCCGGCGTCGCCCTCCACGAGCTTCCTGCGCAGCCGCCAGTAGCCGGTCTCAGCGGCGAGCGGCGTGTTCTGCTCGTCGAGGATCCACGAGTTCGCGGAGTAGTTCAGGTAGCCCAGTCCGTCGTGGCTGAAGCTGATGCGCTGGCCGAACTCGAGCTGGGTGTGCTCCGCTTCGATGGCGTAGTCGAGCACACCGGTTCCCTCCCAGACGCCGATCAGCCAGGAGAGAGGAACCAGCTCGGCGGGAAGATCGGTGGGGATCTCGATCATGATCCGGCTGAGAGGCTCAGCGCTGACCGCGGAAGAGGTTGTAGACGACCAGCCCCGAGACACCGAGGATGGCAAGCGTTGCCAGGCCCAGAAGGCCGACGAAGAAGAGTTCGAGAGCGACCAGCATGGCTCCAGTCTAACCAGGGACCGCCGACATCCGTTCGCGTTCAGGCGGCCGCGAAGGCAAGTGCCAGGATGCCGCCGATCAGCCCCAGCACGACGAAGGTCCCGGCGAAGGTGACGGCCAGCCGGTCGATGAAGCCGTCCTTCTGCTGCGTCGCCAGCTGGGCGACGAAGGCGAGCAGCACGCAGACGGCGAGCGCGAGGGACAGCCACGACGCATAGGCCGCGGGGCGCGACAGCACACCGATCAGGATGCCGAGCACGAGCGCGACGACCCACACCGAGCCGATGCTCGTCGCCGTCGCCCAGCGCGGCAGCGGCGGCTGCACGGGCCCGGCCGCGGCGGCGGGACCCATCGCGTGGGGTGCAGGGGTGTCGGGTGTCTCGTCGCTCACGCCTCCATTGTGCCCCCAGCGGCCGGGCGGCGCCTGGCTGTGCGCCGGGCAACGGAGGAGCGGCGGAAGGGCGGGCGTGCATTTCCGGTAGCATTGCGCCACGGGTTCCCGAGGGCCGATCGGGTGAGGAGGAATGTGTGGCGCAACTGCTGATCCTTACTTCTGCGCCCAGCTCCCCCGCGCCGTCGTCGGCGCTCAACCCCTCCCGCGTCGACTCCGGACCGGGTGCCGAGGTGCTTCCCGCGCTGGCTCTGCTCAGCCACCGCGTCCGTCAGATCCCGGCCGAGCCGGCATCCCTCATCAATGCGCCCAGCTGCGACCTCATCTTCGTGGATGCGCGGCGCGACCTGGCGAGCGCGAAATCGCTCTGCAAGATCCTCACCACGACCGGTGTCACCGTCCCGCTCCTCCTCGTGCTGACCGAGGGCGGACTCACGGCGGTGAGCGCCGACTGGGGCGCCAGCGATGTCGTACTCGACACGTCGGGCCCGGCCGAAGTGGATGCGCGCATCCGGCTCGCCATCGGCCGCCAGACGCAGGAGCATTCGCAGTCCAAGATCCAGGCCTCCGGGATCACGATCGACGAGGCCAGCTACTCGGCCAAGGCGCACGGACGCCAGCTCGACCTGACCTTCAAGGAGTTCGAGCTCCTCCGCTTCTTCGCGACGCACCCGTCCCGCGTGTTCACCCGCGAGCAGCTGCTCAGCGAGGTGTGGGGCTACGACTATTTCGGCGGTACGCGCACGGTCGACGTCCACGTGCGGCGGCTGCGCGCGAAGCTCGGCGACCTGGAGTCCCTGATCGGTACCGTCCGGAACGTCGGCTACCGGTTCAATGTGTACGAGGACGACAACGACCGCCTTCCCACCTCCGTCCGTTCCTGACACCGGCGGCGCGGCCGCCACGACGGGCGGCCGTCCATCCACAGTCAGCGTTTATCCACCGTTTACGTGGTGCCTGCTCCGGCAGGTTCCGGCGGTGACATGATGGGTGGATGGATGAGCGCACCACACTCGAGAACGGCCTTCTGGACACAGGGCTGGGCGGCAGCCTGGGCAGCGACTTCGACGACGATTTCGCCCCGTTCATCTACGAGCCGGACCCGACGCTCCCGGACAACCGCTACCTCGATCGCGAGCTGAGCTGGCTCGCCTTCAACCAGCGCGTGCTGGAGCTCGCAGAGGACCCGCTGCTGCCGGTCCTCGAGCGCGCCAACTTCCTGGCGATCTTCGCGAGCAACCTCGACGAGTTCTTCATGGTCCGGGTCGCCGGGCTGAAGCGCCGAATCGCGACCGGTCTCGCCGTCCCGACCAACGTTGGCCGTGCGCCGCAAGACGTTCTGGCCGACATCTCCGAGAAGGTCCACGAGCTGCAGCTGCGCCACGCCCGGGCCTACCACGACCTCGTTCTGCCCGCGCTGCGGGATGCCGGCATCACCGTCGTGAGGTACGACGAGCTCGACGACGCCGACAAGGTCCAGCTTCGCGAGATCTTCTCGCAGCAGATCTTCCCGGTGCTGATGCCGCTCGCCGTCGATCCGGCGCATCCGTTCCCTTACATCTCCGGGCTCTCGCTCAACCTGTCCGTCCGGGTTCGCAACTCGCGGACCGGCAAGGAGCAGTTCGCCCGCCTCAAGGTTCCGCAGATGCTGCCTCGCTTCGTGCGCATCGACCAGCGCGAGAGCGTCGGCCAGGTGCGGTTCATCACGCTGGAAGACCTCATCGCGAACCACCTCGGCGACCTCTTCCCCGGCATGGAGATCCTCGAGCACCACGTCTTCCGCGTCACCCGGAACGAGGATGTGGAGATCGACGAGGATGAGACGGAGAACCTCATCCAGGCCCTCGAGCGCGAGCTGCTGCGGCGCCGCTTCGGCCCGCCCATCCGTCTCGAGGTCACCGACGACATGGACCCGGTCACCCTCGGGCTGCTGGTGCGCGAACTGGATGTCACCGAGCAGGAGGTCTACCGGCTGCCGGCGCCGCTCGACCTCGGCGGCCTGTTCGACCTCGCGAAGATCGACCGTCCAGACCTCCACTATCCGAACCACGTGCCCACGACCCCGGCACAGCTGATGCCGAGCGAGCCCAACGCCAAACCCGACATCTTCGCCGCCGTCGCCCGGCAGGATGTCCTCGTCCATCACCCGTACGAGTCGTTCGCGACCAGCGTCCAGGCCTTCCTGGAGCAGGCCGCCGCCGACCCGCACGTCCTCGCCATCAAGCAGACGCTCTATCGCACCTCGGGCGACAGCCCCATCGTCGAGGCGCTGATCGACGCGGCCGAATCGGGCAAGCAGGTACTGGCCCTCGTCGAGATCAAGGCGCGGTTCGACGAGCAGAACAACATCTCCTGGGCGCGAAAGCTCGAGAAGGCGGGCGTGCACGTCGTGTACGGGCTCGTCGGGCTGAAGACCCACTGCAAGCTCGCCCTGGTGATCCGCGAGGAGAAGGGCGTCCTCAAGCACTACAGCCACATCGGCACGGGGAACTACAACCCGAAGACCTCGCGGATCTACGAAGACCTGGGGTTGCTGACGGCGGACGACCAGGTGGGCAAGGACCTCACGCGCCTCTTCAACGAGCTTTCGGGCTATGCGATCGAGAAGAAGTTCAAGCGGCTCCTCGTCGCACCGCTGCACCTGCGGAAGGGATTGCTGAAGCGCATCGAGACCGAGCGCGCCAACGCCGCCGCCGGCCGTCCCTCCGGCATCCGCATCAAGCTCAACTCCATCGTCGACGAGGCGATCATCGACGGCCTCTACCGCGCGAGTCAGGCCGGAGTGCCGGTCGACCTCTGGGTTCGCGGCATCTGCGGGGTCGTGCCCGGCCGTGAAGGCCTGTCGGAGAACATCCGCGTGCGGTCGGTGCTGGGCCGCTACCTGGAGCACTCCCGCGTCTTCTCGTTCGTCAACGGCGGCGAGCCGCAGGTGTACATCGGCAGCGCCGACATGATGCACCGCAACCTCGATCGCCGCGTCGAGGCGCTCGTCCGGCTGACCGATCCTGAGCACCTACGTGAGCTCGACGATCTGTTCGACCTCGCCTTCGACGACCGCACAGCGACCTGGAAGCTCGATCAGGACGGCGTCTGGACCCGGCATCACCTGGACGAGAACGGCAAGCCGCTGGTCGACCTGCAGAACAAGCTCATCCAGCAGTACAGTCATCGCCCGCGCAGCACCCGCACGGGAACGAGGCGGTGAGTCCGGCCATCTATGCCGCCGGCGCGCTCTGCTGGCGGGTGGTTGACGACCGTATCGTGGTGCTCGTCGTGCATCGGACCAAGTACGGCGACGTCACCATCCCGAAAGGGAAGGTGGACCCGGGTGAGACGCTCCCGCAGACCGCCGTGCGCGAGATCGAGGAGGAGACGGGGCTGAAGATCGGCCTCGGAGTTCCGCTCGGCGTCTCCACGTACCCGCTCAGCAGCGGGCGGGAGAAGATCGTCCACTACTGGGCGGCGGAGGTCGGCGAGAAGGCGATCGAACGGTCGACCTTCATCCCGAACAGCGAGATCGCCGCCATCGAATGGGTCACCATCAAGAAGGCCCGGGGCTACCTCACCTATGAACGCGACGTCGAGATCCTCGACACGTTCGATGCGCTTGTCCGGCAGGGCATCACATCCACCTTCGCGATCATCGCTCTGCGCCACGGGAAGGCGGCCCCGCGCGACCGGTGGGAGGGAAGCGACGCCTCGCGACCGCTCACCGAGCGCGGCGTGAGGCAGTCCGCAGCAGACGTCACCACGCTGCAGGCATGGCGGCCGAAGCGGATCATCACCAGCGACGCCGTCCGCTGCGTCACGACGGTCGCACCGCTCGCAGCAGCCACAGGAGTCAAACCGCGCCGCGAGCACGGGATCAGCCAGGATGCCTACGAGGAGGACCGCGGCGAAGTCCGGGCGGTGGTCGGCAAACGCATCCGCGCACGCAAGACCGCCGTGCTGTGCAGCCACGGACCGGTACTGCCCGAGATCATGCGCGAGATCGCACTGGCCACCGGGACGATGCCCGGCAGCTACCTCGACGACGCTGCGGATCTCGACACGGGCGGCTTCTCCGTGGTCCACCTCTCGGCCACCAACCCCGCCTCCGGCATCGTCTCCATCGAGACCTACGCGCCGGTGGAGGCGTAGAGCCCTCCTCCCGCTGCGAAGGATGTCTGAGTTCACGACATAGGTCTCAGTTGATAGGTCGCTGGTGAGTCGGGACATAGGTCACAGTCGGGGGCATGTCGAAGGCTCGGGTCGCGGTGATGAAGATCGTTTCCAAGCAGCTGACCGTTTCGGCGGCGGCCGCCGAGTACGGGTTCTCCCGTCGGCATCTGCACCGGCTTCTCGCCCGCTACCGGGCACCTGCCGGCCCCGTCAACCTCGACGATCCGCCGCATCCTGCACGACGCGGGACTGATCATCTCGGAACCGCGCAAGCGGCCCCCGGCTCTGCGCCGCAATCGTCGACCGGCTCACCTTCGGCGGCAGCATCATCGAGACCGGCACCGACTCCTACCGCAACGCCCACACCCGACAACAACACCTCTGACCAGACGCCACCGGACCCCGATCACCCGCCCCACCGGGACAGAATCGAATTGACACAGCCAGCCGCGAGCACCACCTGTCGGCAGGTCGACCATCAGGCGGACAATATCGGTGGGCGGATTCGGGGCCGACCGGTGGGCCGCCACAACGAACAGGCTGACGACCCACCGTGGCAGACGAGCGAATAAACGCAGTGCACGCGGCAGCCGCCTGCCGCGTGCACCCCATGGTTTCGCGCCGCGATATGCGGCGTCAGGCAGGTTGCTGGTCGACGGCTCGTTCAGGGTTGGCCGACTCGGGGGCCACCGTCTCGGCGGTGAGGCGTTCGTGCTGCCATCCGGGTCGTTTGGTTCGGAGGACGATCAGGACGATGACCACACCGAGGATGCCCAGACCGGTGGTCACCAGCTGCGACGTGATGCCGGAGTCGTTGCCCTCCGAAATTGTAAGAACCTGGGTAGACAGGAAGCCGACACTGAAGTTGTATGCGCCGTGCATCGCGGTCACGGTCCACAGCGATTCGGTCGCGAGCGCGAGCAGCACGAAGAACAGGCCGAGGGTGCCGGTGTAGAGGAAAACTGTCGGGTCCTTAATACCGTTGACGAAATGCGCGATCGAGAATGCGATCGAGGAGAGAACGATGATTCCGATCGCCCCGTACTTACGGGCAAGGAACTTGGGCAGCATGCTGCGGTACACGAATTCTTCCGCGCTGCCCTGAATCATGTATGCCACGAACGTGATCCCCACACCCGTCCAGAACGAGGATGTCGCGAACACTGCGCCGTTGAACACGATCGGCGTCCCGGTCAGGAGCAGCGTGAACAGCATAACTGCGGCAGCCAAGACCAGCCCGAGAACAAGTCCAAGAACGATCTTCTTCGCCACCCCGCCGCGGCGGAATCCGACGGCCCGGAAACCGGCCTTGCGGGCATAGATCAGGAACCCGACCCACACCAGACCGAATCCTGCCGCCAGCGGGATCACCCCCGCGAGAACCTTGTCCTTGACACCAGCCGAAGCCAACTGCGCCAACAAGCCACCGGCCGTGATCACAGCGAAGATGGCCGCGAAGAACACGATCACCCCGACGATGCCGTAAACCAGCTTCGGCAACTTCAGCATCCGAGCGTAGATCCGGTTCTTCACCACGGTGGTATCGAAGAAATAGGTAGGCTCCCTCAGCCCCGAGTCACCGTCCATCCGGGGTTCGATCAGCGTGGGGTCAGCCGTCTGGCTCTCAGCACTCAACAGGTACCACCAAGCAGCTCGGTATGTGACACAGGTGCCGCCGGCTGCCGCACCACGGGGTCGTGTTCGATTTGCATTAGTCCTCCAAGATGGGTTCGCACCGAGACGCGACTCGCCTCAATCACCCGAGGTACAGAGACACGCAAAACCCGCAACTATGACGCTGTCCACCGAAAGCACCACCGCATCAGCTACGGCTACATCACCGTCACCGTCATCGCCTTACACACCGGCGAAGTCCTCTCCACCCACACCATCAACCCCGCACGCAGCTACTGGACCAACAACACAAAAGGCCCCCGGCCAGAAACCGGGGACCCTCTGAAGTGAGACCTATGTCGCGACTCAGGTGAGACCTATGTCGCGACTCATGACATCCCGCTGCGAAGGAGATTCGAACGCACGGCGTTCGGAACTCCTTCCGTGCTGCCATCCGAAGGAGATTCGAGACCCGATCTCCTTCGATTCATCGCGGAAAGCGACGTCACCGCATGCCTGTTCGCCGACGAATCTTCCGTCCTCCATGTTCCACAGGGAATGCGTACATTCCATCTATCATCATTGCGTCTGAGATATCACCCCGGTAGTGTCTTTCAGGGATGCCAGTCCGGCATCGTTACGCACCACCAGAGGACATGAATGACCAGCTCAACGCGCATCCGCTTCGGGGCTCTCGCGGCCGCGGCCGCCGTCGTGGCAGGTGGCTTCTTCGCCGCCGTCCCGGCCAACGCCGCCGGTACCACCCTGACCGCCACGAACACGACTTTCACCGTCGGAGACTGGGGCACAGGCCTCGATCTGACCGGTACCGGCTTCACTCCGGACGGGACGGTGACGATCACGCTCGACAGCTCGCTGAACGGCGTCCTCGATCAGACCACCGCCACGGCGGACGCCGCAGGCGGCCTCACTGTCAGCCCCGCCTGGATCCCGGCCGTTCCGCTCGCCGCCCTCGCCGCAGGCGAGACGCTCACCGTCACGGCGACCGACGACGCCGACAGCATGCTCGCCGCGAGCCTTCCGCTCACGGTCAACGCTGCCGTTCAGGCGCCCGTGCTCGAGCCAAAGGGCATCTCGACGAGCGTGAGCACGATCACGACGGCAGAGTTGGCCGATCCCGGCATCGGCGTCCACGCCGCCGGCTACACGCCGGGAGAAGTGGTCACCATCACGGTCGACTACAACGGCTCTGTTCAGACCCTCCAGCCGACTACAGCCGCGGCAGATGGGACGGTCGACTTCACGCTGTTCCTCGAGGCCGGAACAGCCGTTGCCGGCAGCATCACCGTCACCGTTGCCGGCTCCGACTCGGGTGTGAGCAACACGGCGACGGTCGAGGTCACGGGCGCTGATGTCCCCGTCGACGGCACTCCTGGGCCGGTCGACCTGGGCTCGACCGAGACGACGACCGCGGCTGTCACCGCAGCTCCTGTCGCCAACCTCCCGGTCGTCAGCGGCTGACTCTCAGCGCTCCGGCCGGCGGCGGTGTGGACCGGAACGGTCCACACCGCCGCCGTTCTTCATGAGCGGCTCGTCGCTGCTCGCATCCCGCACGCCAGACCTCCACACACCCGGACTCCCATGACACCCCACCGCACGCTTCCCGCCGTCCTCTGCGCCGCCGCCCTTCTCGCGACCATCACCGCCTGCAGTCCGGTCGCTCCCGCCGTCGCGCACAGCCCCACGCACAGCGCCGCGCCGAGCGCCACCGCGGATGCGGGGCCCGCCATCCCCGCCGGGCTGTCCCCCTCGCAGATCGCGGCACTCCCCGCCGCCACCTATAGCGCGGTCATCCCGGGCCTGCTCCCGGCGCCCGCGACGGCGGACATCCGCACCGCCTACCATGTCGTCTTCGATTCCGTCGCGTACGGGGCCGACTTCACCACGCCGGTCGCGCGCATCCCGGCCAAGAACTTCCTCGGGGAGCCGACGGTGGTCGTCCGCGTCCGGACGAAGGGCCGATGGTCGCTCGTCCTCACGCCATCGCGTCAGCAACTGCCCTCGGCGGCGACGGCAGCGGCTCCCGCACCGGCGCAGAGCGCCGCGTGGATACCGACGAGCTTCCTCCAGGGCGGCACCCCGCTGACCACGCGCGTCGTCATCTCCACCTCGAAACAGACCCTCAGCATCCTGGACTCCTCGCGCGCCGCGACCACGGAGTTCACGGTCGGAGTCGGCACCGCATCCACCCCCACCCCGACCGGAACCGGCTACCTCCAGGCCCGCTACCTCGACCCGGCGCAAGGGCAGTCCGAGCATCGCATCCAGCTCACCTCGCTCCACGCCACCAGCGCGGATGAGCCCTATGGGGGCACGGACGGCGGGCTCATAGGCATCCACTTCCAGTCCACGGCCGCCGGCGCCGTGTCGCACGGCTGCGTGCGACTCACGGAAGCCGCGATCGCCGCCGTGGACGCTCTGCCGCTCGGAACGCCGGTGCAGATCGTCGACTGATCCCCGCGGATTCACAGGACGACAGGAACAAGAGAACACCCGGCGTTAACCTTCCGTTTACCAGTGCGGGGGACTCTGGACAGACACCGGGAATAGCGTCTCACGCGGGTCGCACCGACCCCGTCCTGTTGTTACTGATCCCCGAAGGGACAACTGTGAATCTCAAGCGCATCGGCGCTCCCGTGGCGCTCCTCGCGGCAGCCGCCATCTCTCTCACCGCGTGTGCGGCGAACGAGGGCAGCACCCCGTCGACCACGACGGCGAAGGCCTCGAACCTGACCGGCACGTTGAACGGCATCGGCTCGTCCGCGCAGGGTGCAGCCCAGACCGTGTGGGCCGCCGGCTTCCAGCAGGCCAACCCGAAGGTCACCGTGAACTACGACCCGCAGGGGTCCGGCGCGGGCCGCAAGAGCTTCATCTCCGGCGCCGCAGACTTCGCCGGCTCCGACGCCGCGCTCAAGACCGAGGAGCTCGCCTCCACGTTCGCCGGGTGCGCCGCGGGCAGCAAGGGCATCGACCTGCCGGTCTACATCTCCCCCATCGCCATCGCGTACAACGTGGACGGCGTGAAGGACCTCAAGCTCGACGCCGCGACCATCGCCGGCATCTTCTCGGGCGCGATCACCACCTGGAACGACCCCAAGATCGCGAGCCAGAACTCGGGAGCCTCGCTCCCGTCGGCGCCGATCACGGTCGTCCACCGGTCCGACGACTCGGGCACCACCCAGAACTTCACCGAGTACCTCGCGGCGAACGCTCCGGACGTGTGGACCAAGCCGTCCTCGCAGACCTTCCCGTACACCGTCGGTGACGCGGCCAAGGGCACCTCGGGTGTCGCGGACGCCACCAAGAACGCGAAGAACTCGATCACCTACATCGACGAGTCGGGCTCCGCGGGCCTCAGCATCGCCCAGCTGAAGGTCGGCAGCGACTACGAGAAGATCAGTGCCGACGGTGCTGCCGCGGTGGTCGCTGCCTCCCCGATCGCCTCCGGTCGCGACACGAACGACCTGGCCATCCAGATCGACCGCAAGGACACCAAGAAGGGCGCCTGGCCGCTCGTCCTGGTCTCCTACGTGATCGCCTGCCAGCAGTACAAGGACGCCGCCAAGGCGGACCTGGTCAAGGGCTACGTCGGCTACATCATCTCCAGCGACGCCCAGAAGGCCGCTTCCGAGCAGGCCGGCTCGGCCCCGCTGGCGAGCGACCTGTCCGCCAAGGTCCAGAAGGCCGTCGACAGCATCAAGTAACACCGGACCGTTCGGCCCGGGCTGCTCCATAGCCCGGGCCGAACGGTGCTTCCATCCTCAGCCGCCCGCAACGGCTCACCCGATGAGAGAAAGCAAGGAATGACCGCCGGAA
>Ga0209677_100766_pt1 | contig 16274 bp, 14 predicted proteins | sample AraplaCvi_mCL_r2_2_FD_184285 | JGI IMG/M metagenome (GOLD analysis project Ga0209677, IMG submission 184285) | Arabidopsis root microbial communities from North Carolina, USA - plate scrape CL_Cvi_mCL_r2 (SPAdes) (version 2) | ecosystem: Host-associated > Plants > Roots > Endosphere | place: USA... | reverse complement strand
CGCCTTGACCCTGCTGAACACGGCGCCCGCCTCGGACAGCGCATGTTCGCCCGTCGGCAGCGGCTTGCCGCCGGCGGTGAGGAGGATGTCGCCCGTCTGCAGGCCCGCGCGCGCGGCGCCGCTGCCGGCCAGCACACCCGTCACTTGCAGGCGTTCGTCCATGCCGAAGGCGACGTGGGCGGCCTCGTTGTATTCGCCCGGATAGGACCAGCGGTTCTTCGCCGTGAAGCCCAGCAGGTTGCGGGCCTGGCCCTTGCACAATTCGGCATTCTGGATCAGCAGCGGGGCGGCGACCTTGTACAACCGGTCCTGCAGGCCCGCCATCTTCGTCAGGGTGTCGGCTGCGGCGGCCATCTGCGGCGTCAGGGACGGCGCTTCCGCGTTGCGTTCGATGATGCGCGGCGCGGTGGACGGCTGGCGCGGTGCCTGCGTGGCGCAGGCCGACAGCAGCAGGGCTGCGGTGATGCCCAACGCGGACGTCTTGAAGCCCGCGGGGCGCTGACGATGAATGCCGGTCATGTGCTCCTCATTCTAGTGTTTGCCGGTGGAGCCGAAACCTCCGTCACCCCGGTCGCTCGTTGCGAAATCCTCCACGACGTTGAAGCCTACCTGCAGGACAGGCACCACGATCAGCTGCGCCAGGCGGTCCATCGGCTGCAACGTGAACGTCGATTGGCCGCGATTCCAGGTCGAGACCATCAACTGGCCCTGGTAATCGGAGTCGATCAAGCCCGTGCTTATGCGTCATGGAGTAGTCTCAAACCCTGAAAACGAGTGGCAGAGCTTGGTCCGGCGTAGATTAACAGAAAAAACCGTCTCAGCCGTTACGCTTGGCCAGTGCTACCAAACCCACCAGCGCCGCGCTCAGTTTCAGTTGAGAACTCATCGGTAAAGCGCAGTGCAACCTGCACCACTGGTTGGAACATCAGTTGTGCAATGCGGTCCCCCGGCCTGACATCGAACGGCTTATCACCGTGATTGGCAAGGATGACAGCGATTTCGCCATGATAGTCGGAATCAATAACCCCGATACCCTGAGCAACGCAAACTCCATGCTTCAACGAGAGGCCAGAGCGAGACGCGACAATTGCAACAAGTCCAGGGTCCATCATGTTGAGCGCAATGCCAGTCTGCACAAGCAAACGACCACCAGGCGGAATGGTTGTGATACCGTCAACACAAGCGCGGAGGTCCATGGCGGCAGAGCCTGCGGTGGCGTAGGACGGGGCAGTGATGCTGTCCCCCAGTATAGGGTTGACAATCTTGGCTTCGATAAGGCGCTTTGACATGGCTTTTACGGTAGCAAATTACGTATTGTATAGCTAGATAGACGACTATCGCAGTGGACTGGCCCCCCAAGCTAATCGAATGCGAACATGTCTCCGCGCTCTTCGGATGAAGCCTGTTGTTCCACATGGTGAGAAAGTATCAAAGTCCTTGATACTTCATGATACCGCTGACTCATACCTGTGGACGGCCAGTCGTTGCCGTCGATTTCTTATTCATAACCGTAGACGCCGTCTCTTCAGTTTTCTCGTCTGGAGACCGGGGGCTCATCATTTGAGCCCGCCGTTCCGTTCGTTTGGCCCCAAGCGCCAGGTGTACCCCGGCTTCTGAGAGCGAGTCCAAGTTGCACCAAAAAATCCAAAGTAGTTTCAGCGGGGACACCGTGTGCTTCCACCATGCACGCAAACGTGACGGGCTCCTCTGGGCAGTTCCAGCGCGTTAAGTTCCGGGCGATATCGTCCAGCACTTCCTTATGAGCTGACCCATCAAGCAACTTATGGGATTTTTCCAACATCTCTTCTCGCGGTGGCCAGCTGGCGCGCCAAAGCCAGCGTGGTGCACGTGGCGGCTGACTGACGGCCACTTGGCTGGCGCCTGAAGTAATCGGCTTGGTTGACTCTTTCTTCGGCTGTCGTGGCGGCGGTTGCAACTCGTCGTGTATCACCACATAATTCGGCGTCTGGTACGGGTTGTACGGCGACTTTTCTAAGAATCCGCATGCGCTGAGATAGCCAAGGAATTTCCGTACTGCGGTCTCGACATCGGTAGAGCGATTGTCGAGTACACCGAATCGTCCACTGACCCACTCCCTTAGCGTGTCGACCTCTATTGCGCGGCTGCTTTTCGCTTTGCCAAATACGAAACGAGCGAATAGCGCAGCCTGCCAAAGCCGAGCGGGTGCTCCGATGGCACTTGCTTCAGGGCTCGGCTTGTTCAAATAGTATGGCCATGCGCCAGTAATTGCTAGCGTTTCGCGCACCTGGCGCTCCTTCTCGGACGAGGAGAGGAGCCTGTAAGCTTCGTTTGCATCCGCTATTGTTTGCCGAACGCGCGCTTTTTCGCGAAGACGTGCTTCTTCTTTTCGACGTTCCAAGGTGACGTTTGCATCGTATTCCCGCTCGAGGGCCTCGATGTCCCTTTGCATCTCGAGAAGAAGTTCCGCCCTCGCTTCCTCTTCGCCGGGGTGAAAGAGCCACTCCTTGTGCGACAAATCATTGAGGACGCGCTCGCGTACTGCATCGAAGTTTGCATCTAAAGGTATGTCGGAAAGGTCGATTTCAACCGCAGGTAAGCCAAGCGAAACTAGCTTCAACCGCTTTACTTCGTCCACAGCATGCCGGAAGCACATTTCTACCAGCAGTCGGCGCGGGCCTCGGTAGCCCACGACATCCGGTCGTACGTTAGCCCCAGCCTCCCATACCTCATCCCGGCTGTAGTCAAAGCGTATGGTCCTGGCCTCTGCCAATGTTCTGCTTTTGGAGCAGGTGGCACCGAACTTGGTGCGGCGGGTAGCTGCAACGACCTTACTAGGAACTTGAAGCCAGTTGTTTTCGAGGAGCACTTGCTTTGCCGCGGCATGAATGGCAGTTTCAACGCAAGACTCGATTGCGAGTTCGATGTGATGCGCAAAATGCCAGACAAGCTTGGCCCCTTTTTTGGCAATCAGTCGGGCACCGCATCCTACGCAAGTGCATCCGCAGTCCAACCCGGACTCGACATCAGCTGGCACAACCATTCGACTGTTCTTCAATGCGAACGGCGTGCGTAGATGAGGTGATTGTCCGAGATGCGTGGTCATTTTCGTTGCGGACCGTTTTGCTGGTTTAAGCCTGCCGCAGCGCTTGAGTTCTCAAAGCTTTTCGAATTCATATTTATATGGCGCCGCGGCGATGCGGTTACGCCACGACAGCATAACTCAACAATGCCGTATATTCGAGAATTTGGATGGCCAGGTTGCACATCGTCTGGTGACACTGGAGCGCGTGAAGGTCGACATGCCCGAACAATGACGAATATGGAAAGGGCCGGGCAACAATTTGTAATGGGAGCATCCGATGACAATGTGGGCCCTCGCCGTGCGTAGTCGCTTCACTATTACTTGCGGGGGCCAAAAGTATGTGCAAGACACGTGGTTCAGAAATTACCAGAAGGTTTTGAACGGATTTTTGTCCCCGACTGAGTCAACTTCAGGCCATGGAGCTTTAATGAGCGGGTCGAGCCAGTTGGCCATATGTGCCATCAGCTCAAGGCTGCTGGCAAGTTCTGCTGGTGCTGTAGCCTGGTTCGCTGACACATCTTCCATCAGGCGGCGAAGTGACCGAGCACGGTCGAGGTCCTTTGCCATCTTTTCAAACTCAGCAAGCTTTGCCAGTAGCGAGTCTTTGTTCGCTTTTGCTGCTTCCCACTCGTCTGCCTTCTTCTGGCGAGCTCGTTCGCGCTCCGCTCGCACTTCGTTCTCAACATTGCTACGAATGGCCGAATCTGCGATGGACTGGAGAGCCTTTTTCGCTTTGACTTCAATTGTCCCGCGAGCGGTATCCTCGACTTTGCAGCTCTCGTAGTAGGTCGTAGCGTCTACAATGGACACGCTTACCTTCCCTGTTGGGATATAGCGATACTCCGGTGGGCGATATTCCCAAGTTGACTTCCGTGCTACACCGCGTGGTGTCTTCTGCGGTTTTAGAGCGGATGGCGGTACCAGCTCCTGCGTGATTCGTTCTCGAATGTAAATGAAGAGGCGCCGTCCATGCAAAATGAAGCAATTTCGCTTCTTGCTTGTGTCACGCCGCATCCCGCGACGCAAGAGAGGTTCAGGCGGATGTGAGTTCTCAAATTTCGCATCCAATACTTCGAGCTCATGCGCAAATCTGTCTACGAGCATAATTGCTCGTTCTTTTTGTTCTGGAGAGACAGAAATGTCTGCCCACGTAACCCCCAGCGAGCTCAAGGCGCCTTCTTCAGGTTTGGTACTCTTGAGAGCTCGTGCGACCAGCTTCGCTTGAGGAGAAAAGGCTGCCGGTTCAATAGGTGCCACGTAGTCCGGGCTTTCTGACTTTTCGGAGTGAATCGTGTTGCTTTGAGCTTTAGCCACACGCTCTTCCAATACACCATCTACCTCGACAACATTTATGACTCGCTCGTACGTTGTGGGAACGGTAGTCTCATGCAGTATCGGTTTAAGAATAGACTTACCGGCCGCAAGCTTCGCCCAGTACCCTCGTGGCGGCAGCGGAACGTCCAGCACTACACAGATTTTCCGAAGCCCGACATCGGACAATCCGTATCCTTTCGCCAAGGTTCTTACTGGGGTAGTCCACACTTCATCGAAAAGTTTCTGTCGCTCAAAGCACGTCTTCTTCCACATCTGAGTTCTTCCTTCCTAGTATTGAGCTAGCCAATACATCTGACGGCATGCTGGCTGGTTCCAAAGCCAATACCCTTTAGCGCTCCTCGCGATGCTAAGTTCCGAGCCCCTTTTCAGCCCTTGAATGCTTGGGGATGCAGCCTAAGCTTTGCAGCACGAATCTGAGCTTCTGACAGCTTCAGCCGATTCAGAAGAGAGTTGTCGCGGAAACTTATCAACTTATCGAGATAGCTGCCGGGTTTAACCTCTCTGATTCTCCGGTTAAGTTGAATGTAGGCTGTGTATACATCCAGCAGGTAATTTGAGCGGTAGATGACTGGCGTCTTTCCAGACCTCTCGAGCGCAATAATGTATCGTGAAGCGTCATCGGTGAGCTCCCGGGTTTGCAAGAACTCGGCATAAATCTTTTCCAGCGGAGCGTACCGGATACCGGACTGAATGCCTGGGATGTTGGCAACCCTGTCCATGCGCAGCATCAGATAGCGCTTGGCGAAGGCACGGTTTTTTTCGGCATCTGAAGCACCGGCTCCTTGCAAGCCACCACCTTCGCCACCGCGACCAGGGTCACCTTCCCCTTCTTCAAGCGTGAAGTCTCGGGTCGTGAAATCAGGAACACCTCGAAGCAACGACCTGTCGCTCACCTTATGCTGAGCACAAACTGGCCCAAATGGATATTCCTGCCCGCTGTCCTCGTCGAGCAGAATCGTCGCTGTGCTGGTCTTGAATCCATGATGTCTGCCATTCGCGATGCGGTGACACTGCGTCCCCGGTTCAACGAAATCAATTCGGAGTGGAATCCATGACATGATTGAGTATATTTCCTTAATGAAACTTCATTTTATTACAACGGCCGTGTTCATCGCAACGAAGCGATTAAAAGCCCAGCAGGTTGCGAGGGTAAGCAGCGTCGAGTGCCGCCAGGCTCCAATCTCAATCACGAACGTACTAACTTGGCCAACGGTTTAAACAACTTGCCATAACGGACTTCGCAGTGACCGATGTTCAGCTCATCACGCAAGCGTGGCAGACCAACGCCGGAGACAATATGTCCGCAGGCACTGCTGGTGGCCTAACGCGGCCAGCGAGGATTGCCCGTCTTTCTGACCCACTCGACACGCCCTCGCCGCACGAAGAAGTGAGAGTGGCATCCCTCCCTCAACCAGATTGAGGGCGAGAGGGTGGGCGGCGAACCTTGCTCTGCGTATAAATTCCAGCGGGGTTTGGCTTCCGGAATAAGAGCAAGTTCAATTGCCTGTCCACACCCACATGGACATCGCATCCCGACGCTCCAGTCATCTCCGGCATCCCGGAGGACCACCAGATTACGCCAAGGAAGTTTACTCGGGAGTGATTCACCTACGAAAACTTCCAGTTTTCGGGCCGGTAGCACTTTCTCAAGGATGTTCACCATCCACATCGGCCACCTCATTGGCTGTCTCCTTCTTCAACTAATGCAGGTAGACCGAGCAGGGGCTCTTCGTCCCCGCGCGCGAAAATTGGCGAAGCTCGAGTGGCGAAGTCCTCTTCCGCCATAAATTCTTCAATGCCTTCGGCTAGCATGAACCGCGTGCGGACGTACTGACTATTGGACTCCTGCCTAAACGGGTAAGCGCGGGCAATGAACTCCATGACGCAGGCACTGCCAGCGCGCATATTCAAGCTGATAACAGCCGGTGCCTGTTCAGGCACGCCGTCGATATAGCCTCGGCGAACCTGGTCTGCGTATGCTTCCGGGTCTGATTCAGATAGCGCCTCTGCCTGCAACGTTGCAGCGGAATACACGCCCCGCGCAAACAAACTGCTGCCATCGGGCTGGACGTAGTCAACGCGGCCGGTGACTTCATCGACTACGACCTCATCGTTTGCTGTACGGCGCGTGGAAATTCCCACGCCGACATCGAACAAAGGAAGCAGAAATGCCTGCGCCATGAGGTCGGCGACGCTGCGTGCACGTAGCTTATCGACACAGGAGAACAGCACGTCGGCCTCGGCGGCAGCAAGAATCGCCTTGCGTGAAAGCAGATTCGCGTCCACTGGAATTACATATGGCTCGGCCCGGTACTGGTTTGCACGATTAGAAAAAACCGTCACCTTTGGCAGGTTTTTGTCTGCATCCATCTTGATAGTATTCAAGATGCGGTTCAGGTTTTTTTCCTCAACTCTGTCGAACTCAATGAGAATGACGCGCCCGAACCCAAGCCGGCATATCTGTTCGGCGACGATGGAGCCCGTCCCCGAGACGCCGATGATGCAGGCTGTAAGGCAAGCGAGTTCCGCCGTCATTGCACTCGAGAATGCCATCGGACGTGCTTTGATGCGGGCATGGTCATTCGCCCAGAAGAACTGCAAGTCCATGCCCACCACGCTGACCAAGTCAATTTGTGAGACTTCCATTTCTGGGGTGTAGACCCGGCCAAAGATGAAGCCGTCTGGCAGCATAACTGCCGTTCCGTGAAGGCTACCGCCTGCAGCAAAGATGCAGGGGATAATTTCCCGGTCGCTGCGGTCATCAGTTGGTGAAAATTGAGGCGTACCGTTGGGGTGTGAATGAATAAGAATGAGCGTCAGCTTTCTCCGTTCAGCCAAGTCAATGCCTTGCTCAATGTACTCCGACGGCCAGCTGATGGACACAGCATCACGCTGGCTGCAGGCTGCGTAAGGCACAGGAATGACATGCTGCACGAGCAGCCGCTGGCGCGCTCCTGGAACGCGGGCGCAAACGAGCACTGCAGCAGCCTCTTTCTTGTCGCCAGGAAAGAGATGCTGACTCAACTGCTGATGCTCCCGTTGCGTCATCGTAAGAGTGTACTTGGGAATCATTCGCCAAACTCCCGGGCCAGTGAGTGCTCTACGAGGGCGAGCTGGGTGGCTACGTTGTCCGTGAAAGGGTCCCAAGGGTGTGCGCCATTGCGATGCCGCGACCAGCCTTGGAACTGAATCCCATCAATGACCGCCGTCACCTGTGTGTTCGGAATCGCGGCACCGTCGCACCGAGCTACAGCCGGGTCAAAGTAGAACATATCGATTTGCGCTTGCGGATAGTCTTTGGGTATGTCCAATGCCAGCTTAGCCGTGGTCGGGATGTAACCTGGCAACAGTGGATAGTTGTGGATAAGGAGCCAACGGCGCCCATCGCACGTAACGGCCTCCCACTTCAGCCCCATCGCGTTTAAGTGTGTTTCGTCAACAGCGAGAAGGTTAAATTCCCGACGTGGTTTGGACGCGGACATATCCCCGTTATCGACGTTCCGCTGCATCAAGCGAATCCGTTCAATACCTGGGGTATTGAGGTCCACTTCGAAGTTGATATCGACCTTTTGCTTCGGCTGACCTGCGACAAGCAGGAAAATATCCCAGGCCTTGGTCGGGTCAAAACCGGCGCGTTTCATGGCGTCGCTAACTTTTACATGCGACATGTCGTATTCCAAAGTGACTCCTTGGACCCGCAACTTCCAAGTTTTCGCCCTAGTGATGAACTTCTCCACACCGGGACGCCCAAGGTCGACCATGGTACCGTCCTCCACCACTTGCGGCTCATCGCTAGGACGCAGCAGAAGCAGGTCCTGGGATTCGGGAATTTGGGCCAGCTTGCGCAGGGTCGCGCCGGAGATATGACGGGCAGCCCATACCATCTCGGCATCGTTGACAAACATAGAATACGACCGGTCACCAAAGCTGAGAATGAATTCGACGCTAACGTTCAGGTCCGGAGACTCGGCCATACGGATAGTCTCCAAGTCACCGTTGGGCAGTCGTTGCAGGAGCAGCGCGTCTGTCTCGGTCGCCTTGGCAGCTGCCAGAATCTGAGCGCCAGTCGGGTTGTGCGGCACTTCAAGGTCGCGGAAGTTCAGGGTTTCGTTGTCGGCCAGGAGCACGACAGTCGTGTGGTTTGGTTTCATATGGTTTCCTTTATCGGGGAACAGCCCCCATACCTATCAATGCTCTGTTTGGCTCCATACTTGCCACGACCCAACAAATTTAGAGTAAATTCTCTAAAGGATGGCAAACCCCTCTCAAAATAGAGCATTGAAAGGAAGAACAGTGCGAATGGATGACAGTGACGAGAAAACAGAAGACGGCAAGACTTCCTACCGCTCTGACGATGAGTTGGCGAACAACGCTGAAGTACAACAGGCAATCATGAACCTGTACCGCGACGTGTCTATGAAGAAGCGGCTCGTTGCAATCGCCGCCCTGATTCTTCAAAGCAAGCCACAGTTAAAGCGCCAGTATCAGCCTGAGGACCTTTTTCAGGAGGCTCTCGAACGGATTGGCATTGGAAAGCGAATGTGGCCCAAAAACCGCGTCGACTTCCCCGGTTTGGTCATCGGGGTAATGAAGAGTTGGTCTTCCAGCCTCGAGAAGACGAAGTCCACGGAAGACAATATGGTGGTTATGGAGCACGAGTTCGCATCGGGGAAGGAGAGCGACCACACTCTTAATCTGGAGGAGGTTGCAGCTGACTCCAATACTCCCTTGGAATACTTGGAGGCGCAAGAGTTAGATGCTCATGAACAGAGTCTGCTCACCATCTTGAAAGCACAGTACGAGCATCAAACGCTAGAAGCGAAGATTCTCGATGCCATCATTAAGCAGCCATTCGAGACTCATGAAGAAATCCGCTTGGCACTGGGCGTAAAAGAGGCTGACTACCGCAATGCGTGGAAGGTCTTGATGCGCGCAGCGAAGAAGCTCGAATCTAAGGAGTGAACCATGAACACTAAAAAAACCCAGGACCAGCGGTTCTTGGATGCACAGATTGCTCTAATAATGGGCGCACCTGATGACGAGTTGGACGGGCTACTGCAGGAGATAGGTTTTAACCCTAACGACCTAGCCGCCCGAGGAAAAGTTGCGGTTGAACGAGCCTCGGCAGCCATCAAGCAAGCCCATCACACCTCGGATGTACTGAGCTCACTTCCCGCACCTCGACAACGAGAGGTGGCTAAGCGTCTGGGCATCCGTCGAAGTGTTTTAACCGCACTGGCAGAACACCGTGCGCTGGTGGAAACGATACCGAAGCGGTTTCTTCAGAAGCTTGCAATGGAAGTAGGGGCTACGTTCGAAACGATAACGCTCGCGCTCTCAGGACCAGTTCGCTTCGCAAGCGCACAGCACAAGTCGGACCAAGCGCCCGAGCCCCCCAATCAAGTGACTTTTGAGCAGCTCATCAGAGACGCCTCTATGACGGAATCCGAAATCGCAGAACTGATGCGAGAGGATATTTAAGATGGATGCTGCAGAACTCGCTCGTCAGCGGGCAGCTGAATTGCACGGTGAAGCCGTCCAAAGAGGATTGGACCCTTGGAAGGCCTACGAGTTCGCTGTTGCTGAGGCTGACCATCACGGATTTGACGTCGAAGACGTTATACCTGGTGCGGCCATGCTCGACGGTGGGCGGGCGAAATTTCTGTCTGACGCCGAACTGATTCTTCACGAGAAGAAAGGTTCTCCATTTGTACAAGCGTTGTTAGTTGCCCATGAGTTGGGCCATGCAATGCTTGGAGATGCAAATACCTCGACACCAGTGAACGAAATGGACTTCGCCCGCAGTTCTGAGCCATCGCCGGTGGGCGAAGACCGCGTGGTCGACTACAGCCGCAAGCAAAGGCGCGAAATCCAGATGGACCTCTTTGCGAGGGAATTTCTGCTTCCCCGACCATATATTCGCAAGCTCCACGTCGAATCGGGTATGACGGCCGCCGCCATTGCCACAAAGCTTGGCGCTCCTTACGAGGTGGTCGCCCAGCAGCTGCTCGACGCACTGCTCCTGCCACCTTCTGCTTCAGCTGAGAACGAGAGCCGAGAACATCAACTCAATGAGCGCCAAAACCATGCCGCCAACCACCGTGGAGTGCCCTACCTTCTTGAAGCAGGCCCTGGTACGGGAAAGACTCAGACATTGGTTGCGCGTGTCGAGGGGCTGCTAACCGAGGGAGTTGACCCGCGTCGCATCTTGCTGCTTACCTTCTCGAACAAGGCTGCCGGCGAGATGGCCGAGCGCATCGCAAAAAAACGGCCACAGGAAGCCGCAGCCCTTTGGGTCGGCACGTTCCACGCATTCGGCCTAGATATGGTTCATCGGTTTCATCAGGCAATTGGCATGCCCAAAGAACCCCGAATGCTTGACCGAACCGAAGCAGTAGAGCTTCTTGAGTATGAGTTTCCAAAGTTAAACCTTCGGCACTATCGCGACTTATACGACCCGACTCAGGTCATCACTGAAATGCTGAATGCCATTTCGCGAGCCAAAGATGAAGTTGTCGGGCCTGAGGACTACGAACGGCTCGCGACGCAGATGAGAAGCGTTGCCACGAATGAAGATGAAGTAACTGCGGCAGAAAAAGCGCTCGAAGTGGCTCGGGTTTACGCGACCTACGAGAAGCTGAAGTGCGAACGCAACTGCGTCGACTTTGGTGACTTGGTGTACTTGCCGGTAAAGCTTCTAGAAGGCAATGTAGAAATTCGAGGGCACTTAGCCGCTGCATATGACCATTTCCTCGTCGATGAATACCAAGACGTAAACCGTAGCAGTGTGCGACTGTTGCAAGCATTGAACCCGACCGGGCAGAACCTGTGGGTGGTCGGGGATGCCAAGCAGTCCATTTATCGCTTCCGCGGAGCTTCATCGTTCAATGTTTCTCGATTCGGTAACGAGGATTTCCCCGGCGCGCAGCGTAAGCACCTCGAATGCAACTATCGGTCTCTGGAACCGATTGTCGACGCGTATTCCAATTTCGCCCGTGACATGCACACTGGCGGCGCCGGCAGCAAGTTAAAGGCGTTCAGGCAGGACGCTGGCCTACCGCCGGAACTCAGAATCACACTTGGGGATGACGAGCAGACTGTGGCAATTGCAGACTGCATCGAAGAGCTGAATAAGTTAGGGGTCAGCTACCGCGACCAAGTAGTGCTCTGCACAGGAAATGAGAAGCTCGCTGAGCTCGCACGCAATCTTGAGATGCTAGGCGTGCCTGTGCTTTTCCTTGGCAGCCTGTTTGAGCGCCCGGAAGTCAAGAATTTGCTCTCGTTTCTTTCTCTACTGCTGGACTCCCGGGCAATGGGCCTTGTTAGACTGGCATGCCTGCCGACTTTTCAGATGAGCATCCAGGACGTGGCCACTGTGCTTGGATACTCACGGCGGAACGAAACCACACCTCTCCAGTTTTTAGAAGACAAGGATATCATTCCCGACCTGAGCCACGCCGGGGTGGATTCACTTGCGAAGCTGCAGGCTGTACTCGTGGGATTGGACGCGACGGATTCACCATGGAATGTATTAGCGAAGATTCTTCTTGATAGAACCCGGCTAGCTGCGGATATTGCTAGCGCTACGTCCGTCGCATCGCGAGCCGAAGGGATTGCCATTTGGCAGTTCATGAATTTCGCCAAGTCACAACCCGCCGCTCCGGGACTGCGCATATCTCGTCTGCTTGAACGTATTCGACGGCTGCTGCGCCTTAGCGACGACAAAGACCTCCGCCAGTTGCCGGCAGCGGCACAGGGTATCGATGCAGTGCGACTTATGACCATTCACGGTGCCAAAGGGCTGGAATTTCGCGCTGTGCATGTTCCCGGGCTAAATGAAGGCACCATTCCAGGAAAACGGCGAGCTGCGCCATCATGTCCTGCCCCTAGCGGCATGATTCACGGAGCCTTTGGAACAACCGCCGACTACCTTGAGCAGAGCCGCGTTGAAGAGCAGGAGTGCATGTTCTACGTGGCTCTTTCAAGAGCGAAAGACCGGCTCATGCTATACGCCTACACAAAGGACAGGGCAACTCGGAATCGCAAGCTGTCTGAGAACTTCCTTACGCGCCTTGGCGCTGGATTATCCCGGCGTACAGTCGTGCCCTCACAAGCACTTCCATCTACTCCTTGCGACAACCCAGTTGTTATTGACCTCAAGGGCCCCCTTCAGCTTACTGTGCCCCAGATGGACCTTTTTGACCGATGCCCACGTAGGTTTCTGTATACACATGTCTTGCAGACCGGCGGCCGTCGAATCGCAACCCCGCTCCTGCAAATGCACGACGCGGTTCGCACCGTATTCAAGAAGATGGTTACAGGGGAAATTTCGTCGAGCGGTGAGGAACTAGCTGCAGACATGGAACAGGCGCTGCAAGACGAAGGGCTGGGTAATCACGGCTACTTTGTTCACTACCGTGAATTTGCGACGGCAATGATTCAATTCTTCTTCGAGTCGCGTGCCAACTACACGCCAGAGAAACCCAAAGCCCTACGCGTGACGTTCGGCACAGAGGAAATTATTGTCACTCCCGACGACGTTCTTGTGGGAAAGGACGGCACCGTAAAGGTGCGAAGAGTTATGACGGGCCACAGCCGCTCAGGGGGTGAAGATAGCATCGGTGCCGCAGCCTTTCTAGCCGCTACAGCACAAGCCTTCCCGCGAGCCACTGCGGAGCTGGTCTATTTGGCTGATAAGCAGTCGAAGAGCATCACCTTCACCGCAACGAAAATGGATAACCGCCGTGGCACTATTCAGAGCAATCTAGGGGCAATTCGGGATGGCCAGTTTCCCGCGAAAACGTCGCCGCTCATATGCCCGAATTGCCCAGCCTTCTTCGTTTGCGGTCCCGTTCCGGCTGGAGAGCTTCAGTCTGAAATCAGACGAGTAAGTGACGAGACAACATAAGATTTGTTCCGGCGTGCAATACTTGTCTCCGTTACCCTTCGGATGGAGACGGTCGTTCCACATGGTGAGAAAGTATCAAAACCGTTGATACTTCATGATACTCACCGGCCCGCGCGTAGGGTCTATCCGGCTGAACGAACGTAGAGTACAAATCTCAGGCGGCCCAAGTGCAGCCCAGCCAGCGCCGAGACGTGCCTTCGACTGGCCCGCAGGGCCCACGCTGCCGCGGTCAGTGCGACCGGCATGGGGGCTATCCTTCCCCAAAATTGGCGTGCTAGCTCGGCCCACCCGAGCACTCTCCGCACGTCACTAGCCAGTTTGCGGTGCTCCTTCCGATATACTGTTCGTTGGCCAACTTTTAGCGCCCAACGAGGAAAGCAACTCATGAGCTTGTCCGTAGTTCCAGCATTCACGTTTCTTGCCAATGGCGGTGAAACAGGGGCCTTAATGCGCGCCCATGACTGGTCACGGTCACCTCTTGGCCATCCGGAATCCTGGCCGCAGTCGTTACGCTCCATGGTCGGTATGCTGCTCAACTCGAAATTTCCCATGTTCGTTGCCTGGGGACCAGAGCTGGGTTTTCTGTACAACGATGCTTACGCGGAAATCCTGGGTGCCAAACATCCTGCGGCGCTCGGCAGGCATTCAGAAGACAAGGAGCGCACCAGGGCGGCCGGATTCGACCATCACCTGGTTAAGCCGGCCCAGCCCGCCGATGTGCTCAGCCTGCTCTCGAGGACGGAAACATTGCGGTTGAGGGATGGACTCGCAGATTTCCTTGGGCGTTTTTACCGCTCAAGTGGAACACCACCACCTACTGCTCCTTGGCGCTGCAGCTGCCGACACGCTTCCTTCAACCGCTTCTTAGTGAATCCGAACCCGCTCTTGCATAGGATGACGTGCCCGTCCCATGCGAGTTGAGAGTACGCCAGACCGGTTCCACTCCAGCTGTCATCAATGATGATGAAGGGCTGGCACGGCTCACGGTGTGCCTCAAGCCACCATTCGATTTCATCCCGTCGACTCGACGAGAGTGCCCGTGGCGTTCTCCACTCTGCATGTAAGTTCTCCACTACGAACTGCAGCTGCGTCCGGGTCAACGCTTCGCACATCTGCGCTCGGTCGAGATATGTTGCCCAGGACGAGCTAATAACATATACCGGTTTGAAATCGGCGTGTAGCTGACGCAAATTCTCTGCTGCGCCCGCGTCAACCAGACGCTCCCACATCTCGGGATAGTCCGGAATTGTCTGCTCGAATATTTTCAACATCTGGCCGCTATGATGCACATCGTCCAAGCAAAGGACGTCGTCCATGTCGAGAAACACAAGTGGGCGAGCTTCGTGCTTCATATTGTCAGCCTTTAAGTCGACTTTGGCCAAATACTGCTCCAATTACTGTCGAGGTGGATGGACGCAAGTACTAGGTCCGATGTGAACGCAACTTCAAACCTGCGCTCGTCATTAGCGAAAGTGGTCAAATGCATGCCATGCAATTTCTGACGATAATGAACATAGGTCAGGCCACTGAGTCCATGTAGGGGTATGGAAGACTCGAATACTGCCACAATAGCTTCATCAAACGAACCGACCGTCGCAATTCTTGCCCGGAAATAATCATCTGGAGCGCAACCATTGCGAAGTAACGCTTTTAGATGCTCTTTTGCGTAGTGATGCGTCGCTAGGGCTTGTATCTCATGAAGGAAATCTGGGAAGCTGCTCGGGCAGTAAACATGAAGTAAATGTTCGAATGCGGAAGCTACCTGCGCCGGTTCGGATTGCATGATAACGGACTCAAGATAGCGCCGCTTACTCTTGCTCGCTTTCGCCAGTGTGGAGTCCGTTATGATATAACGCCCCCATGCTAACGAATCCTCGGTCAGCGCAAATGAGCGGCCGAGCCAGGGCGGCGAATATATTGGAAGAATGCGCTTTTTAATCATTTCTTAGGCAGCCGAGCGACCTTTTATTTGCGGACAACTCATGCGCGCGTTGGCAGCTCCTCCCACATATATTCGCAAACTTCAAATGATATTTGCGCGTGGCTTATAAAAAAGAAATTAAACACCGGCCAGCTACCGGCCAAAAGCTCTCTTTTACTTTTCGGTGAGGTTTCAGTTACACGTATCGACGCCGTCGCCTTACGTGTCTCAGCCATAAATTTTACGACATCCTCTCGTGTTGTAGTCGACGGAAAACCGGCTATTTCGCAAAATTCTGAAACTTCCATGTTGTGAACACGAAGGGCCTTATGTTCCTCGGCATATGCAACAAGCGCCTCTATTGCTTGAATAATGTTCAATTTCAGCCCAGGCGTGTGTAGGCGTAATGTTGAAACTTTCAATTTTTAACTCAATTCTTACAAAGGAAATCTGGTGGTCTGCTCAAGACGTGGAGGGCGATGCGTGACTCACAGAGGCGACGTACGGCAGATTCAGGCATTCTGCAGTCTTTTAGCAGGCGGCGATGTTCATGCACGCTATAGCGTGTAGCACTATAGCATGCAATGTAGTTTCATGGGGCTCGACTAACGGAGTACCATGAAGCACAAAAATCAGTTTGGTGCTGCGTTCAGAACAGTACGGCTCGCCCAGGGTTTGACGCAGGAGGACTTCGCGCAGCAGTCCGGCCGTACCTACATCAGCGAGCTTGAGCGTGGCGTTAAGCAGCCAACCTTGCAGAAAATTGATGAACTTGCTACACCTCTAGCAGTTCACCCGCTTACCCCTATCGTACTTGCTTACCTAAACCAGTACGACGCTGCTTCGGTCGACGAATTGCTCGGCCTGGTGCGTAGCGAGCTTCGCGAAATCGTGGCTTAATTACCCAGCGCGGTATTCGGCCCTGCTTTGCGTTCCCGCAGTAAGTGCCCATGCAACGGGTCGCACATACGGCGCCTTGTTCCATGGGCCCGTCAGTAGTGGCCGGCAGTCGAGATGGATTGCCTACACCGTACCGGTGGCTGGCA
>Ga0209677_100764_pt1 | contig 16304 bp, 15 predicted proteins | sample AraplaCvi_mCL_r2_2_FD_184285 | JGI IMG/M metagenome (GOLD analysis project Ga0209677, IMG submission 184285) | Arabidopsis root microbial communities from North Carolina, USA - plate scrape CL_Cvi_mCL_r2 (SPAdes) (version 2) | ecosystem: Host-associated > Plants > Roots > Endosphere | place: USA... | reverse complement strand
CGCGTCACCGGTGTATGCGTCGGTGAGCAGGGCATCCCGGACCTGACCGCTCGACACGATGCCGGGAAGCGGGAGGTACACGACGCGGCTACCCGTGACCTTGGCGAGCCCGTCGGCCAGGTGGGTCGCCCGCACTTGCGCGTTCGGGTTTCCGACGCCGCCGAGAATCTGCACGACTTCCGCGGCCATCCGGGTGGTCCGGGGGCTCATGGAGTTCACGACGGCCAGTAGCGAGGACGACCAGGATGAGATCCCGACGCGTTCCTCGGAGCCGAGCGAGAGTTCGAGGTAGCCGGCGCCGCCGCTGCCGAGCGCCGCCAGCAGTGCGTCTTCGCCGGGCTCGGCCGGGGTGTCGACGACCACGACGTCTTTCAGCCCGAACGCCGAGCGGACGCGATCCTCGAGGTCGGTGTGGACACCGGCGGGCGCCACGACGACGGTCCGGACGATTCCCACGGTGACGGCGTCTCGAAGGAGCCGTGAGACCCGCGACTGAGACAGGTTCAGCTGTTCCGCGATCTCCGGCTGCCGCAGGCCGCGCTCGTGGTACATGCGAGCGACTTTGGTGAGCAGCGCCAGGCGATCGGGCGTCAACGGCCGGTTCACGGGCGCCCGCGAGGACACGGTCATGAGCCTACTGTAGGGCATATCCATTCGGCACTTGACGGGAAATTCCCCGCGTCCATCGGCGGACACTCCATGACCGCGGGCGGGTGTGGAGCAGGTTAGCGTGTAGCCGTGAACCAGAACGCCGCACCGACGCTCTCGGACGTCGCCGCGCACGCGGGGGTCTCGCTGGCCACGGCCTCGCGTGCGCTCAACGGCAGTGCCCGGCAGGTGCGGCCCGACCTGAAGGCGCGCGTCCTCGCGTCGGCGACGGCATTGGGATACAGCGTCAACTCGCAGGCGCAGGCGGTGGCGAAGGGCACATCCACGACGGTCGCTCTCGTCGTGGGCGACATCGCCGACCCGTACTTCTCCTCCATCGCCGCCGGTGTCGTCCGGGGCGCCCGGGAGCACGGTCTCTCGGTGACGCTGACGGGGCTGGAGGCGTCCGCGGTGCAGGAGGACTCCGGGCAGGAGGCGGCGCTCATCGCCGCACTGCGCGCGCAGCGTCCGCGGGCGGTGATCGTCGCGGCCGGCCGGGAGACCGACGCGGGGTGGGAGGCGTTCTCGCACCTGAACGCGTTGACGGTGATCGGGCCGGACGTTCCGGGGATCCGGTCGGTCACCGTAGCCAACCGCGACGGCGCCGCAGCGCTGGCGACCGGCCTCCGCGGGCTCGGATATTCCGACTTCACCATCGTCGCCGGCGATGTCCGGCTGTCGACCGTCTCGGAGCGGATCGGCGGCTTCGTCTCCATGGCCCCCGGCAGCCGCATCGTCGAGGCCGCGTTCTCGCGCGATGGCGGCTATCGGGCGATGGCCGAGTTGCTGGCCGCAGGCGCGCGGCCGGAGTGCGTGTTCGCGGTCACGGATGTCATGGCCATCGGCGTCGTCGGCGCCATCAAAGACGCGGGTCTGACTCCGGGCGAGGACATCGCCGTCGCCGGATTCGATGATGTGCCGATCCTGCGTGACCTCACTCCGCGGCTGACGACGGTCGCGCTGCCGCTGGAGGAGATCGGCGAACGGGCACTGGCCCTCGCCGTGTCCGACGCGTCCGACCCGCGGCTGAGCGAGCCGATCGTGGGAGAGGTCCGCATCCGCGAGTCCACTCCTCCCCGGGCCTAGCGCTTCCCGCCGCGTGTTGCCGTTCCGCGCAAATCGCGCTACCGTCGGGTAAGCGCTTTCCGCAGCGGCCGAACAGGGCCCGGGAGCCATCTTTTTCCGCAACGGCAAGGAGCACACATGACGTCCATCGGCATCATCATGAACGGCGTCTCCGGGCGCATGGGATACCGGCAGCACCTGCTGCGGTCCATCCTCGCGATCCGGGAGCAGGGCGGCGTGCTGCTCTCCGACGGCCGACGGGTGCAGGTCGTCCCGCTGCTCGTCGGCCGCAACGAGGACAAGCTCGCGGAGCTCGCCCGGCGCCACGACATCGCCGACTACACGACCGACCTGGATGCGGCGCTCGCCGACGACCGCTGGCAGATCTACTCGGACTTCCTGGTCACCAAAGCTCGCAGCGCCGCGATCCGCAAGGCGATCGCCGCCGGCAAGGCGATCTACACCGAGAAGCCCACCGCGGAGTCCTTCGAGGAGGCGCTGGAACTCGCCCGCCTGGCCGAGGCGGCCGGCATCAAGAACGGCGTCGTGCACGACAAGCTCTACCTCCCGGGCCTCCGCAAGCTGAAGCGGCTGATCGACTCCGGGTTCTTCGGCCGCATCCTCTCGGTGCGCGGCGAGTTCGGCTACTGGGTGTTCGAGGGTGACTGGCAGGCGGCGCAGCGCCCCAGCTGGAACTACCGGGCGGAGGACGGCGGCGGCATCATCGTCGACATGTTCCCGCACTGGAGCTACGTGCTCGAGAACCTGTTCGGCCGCGTCGAGTCGGTGTACGCGCACGCAGCGACCGAGATCCCGCAGCGTGTCGACGAGCAGGGCCGCCCCTACGCGGCCACCGCCGACGACGCCGCGTACGCGATCTTCGGGATCGAGGGCGGCATCACCGCGCAGCTCAACTCCAGCTGGACCACCCGCGTCAACCGTGACGAGCTGGTGGAGTTCCAGGTGGACGGCACGCACGGCAGCGCGGTGGTCGGGCTGTTCGGCTGCAAGATCCAGCCGCGCAACGCGACACCGAAACCGGTCTGGAACCCCGACCTCGCCGACGAGCACGACTACGACGCCGACTGGATCGAGTCGCCCTCGAACGAGGTGTTCGAGAACGGCTTCAAAACGCAGTGGGAGGAGTTCCTGCGCCACGTCCTCGAGGACGCCCCCAACCCGTACGGCTTCCTCGCCGGCGCGCGCGGCGTGCAGCTGGCCGAGCAGGGCCTGCGCTCCTCCCGCGAGGGCCGGCGCATCCAGCTGGCCGGAGTCGGCCTCTGATGGCGCGCACCACGCTCCTCCACGCCGACGGTTCGACGACGGCGATCGAGCTCCGCGACGCTCCCGATCACCACCGGCCGACGCAGCCCCTGGTCTCGCGAGTCGCCTATGCCGCGGCGCATGTCATCCCCCGGCCGTGGGCGGACAACGTGCCCGGCTCGCCGGCCGAGATCGACTGGGATGCGACTCTCGCGTACCGCCGGCACCTCTACTCCTGGGGGCTCGGCGTCGCCGACGCGATGGATACGGCCCAGCGCAACATGGGGCTGGATGCGGCCGCCACGCGGGAACTGATCACCCGCTCGGCGGAGACCGCCCGCGAGTCCGGTGGCCGCCTCGTCGCCGGGGTGAACACCGACCACGTCGAGGACGAGGTCATCTCGCTGGACGCGGTGATCGACGCGTACAAGGAGCAGTTGCACTTCACCGAGGACGCGGGGGCCGGTGTCGTACTCATGGCCAGCCGCCACCTGGCCCGGGCAGCGCAGTCGCCCGCCGACTTCGAGCGGGTCTACCGGGAGGTGCTGGAGGCCGCAGCAGGCCCCATCGTCCTGCACTGGCTGGGCGAGGCATTCGATCCGGCCCTCGCCGCGTACTTCGGGTCCGCCGACACGGCGGCCGCGAGCAGCACGGTCCTCCGGATCATCGAATCCGGCGGGGACAAGATCGCCGGAATCAAGCTCAGCCTCCTCGACCCCGGTGCCGAGATCGCCCTGCGCTCGCAGCTCCCCGACGAGGTCAGGATGTTCACCGGGGACGACTTCAACTACGTCTCGCTGATCGAGGGCGACGAACGGGGGCACTCGGATGCGCTGCTCGGCGCCTTCGCCGCGATCGCGCCCAGTGCGTCGGCGGCCATCCAGGCAGTGGACGCCGGCGACACGAACCGGTACCGCGACATCCTCGGCCCCACCGAATCCCTCTCGCGCCAGATCTTCGCCGCGCCGACCTACTTCTACAAGACGGGGATCGCTTTCCTGTCCTGGCTGAACGGCCACCAGCGCTCGTTCACGATGGTCGGCGGTCTGCATTCGGCGCGCAGCCTCCCGCACCTGTCGGAGATCGTGCGGCTGGCCGACGTCGCCGGGGCCCTGGGGCGGCCGGAACTGGCGGCTGCACGGTGGAACCACCTGCTGAGCCTGAACGGAGTGGAGGCGTGACCCGGGCGGATCCCCGGCTGTCGCTCAACCAGGCGACCATCCGGCATGCGGATCTCGCCGACGCCCTCCGGGTCACGGCGGACGCGGGGGTCGAATCCATCGGACTGTGGCGGGAGCCGGTCGCCGAGGTGGGCCTGGAGACGGCGACGCGGATGGTCGCCGACTCCGGGCTGCGCGTGTCGACACTGTGCCGGGGCGGCTTCTTCACCGCAGTGGAAGGCCCGGAGCGGCGCCGGTCGCTCGATGACAACCGGCGGGCGATCGACGAGACCGCGGCGCTCGCGGCAGCCGGTGCTCCGGGCTCGCGGGCGGTGCTCGTGCTGGTCGCGGGCGGCCTGCCCGCAGGATCCGTCGACCTCCGCGGCGCCCGCGGCCGGGTGGCCGACGCGATCGCGGAGCTCGAGCCCGATGCCCGCGCCTCGGGGGTGACCCTGGCGATCGAGCCGTTGCATCCGATGTACGCCGCCGACCGCGCCGTCGTCTCCACTCTCGGCCAGGCGCTCGACCTGGCGGCGCCCTTCCCGCCCGAAACGGTCGGCGTCGCCGTCGACACCTTCCATGTCTGGTGGGACCCGGAGGTGCTCCCGCAGATCGCGCAGGCCGGTGCGGAAGGACGCATCGCGACGTACCAGGTCTGCGACTTCGTCACGCCGCTTCCCGCCGATGTGCTGCTCGGCCGCGGCATGATGGGGGACGGGCACATCGACTTCAGGAGCCTGACGGATGCCGTTGCGGCGGCCGGGTACGAGGGAGACATCGAGGTGGAGATCTTCAACGCCGCCATCTGGGAGGCGGATCCGGCCGAGGTCGTCGCCCGCACCGTCCAGGCGTTCGCCGACCACATCCCGCTGGCCGCATCCCGCCGGTCGGGCTGGTGACCTGACGTGGCCCCGACCGTCGTGATCGCGCCCGACTCGTTCAAGGGCACCGCCACCGCGGACGAGGTCGCCGTCGCAATCGCCGCGGGATGGTCGAGCGTCCGCCCAGGCGACCGCGTCATCCTGGCGCCGATGGCGGACGGCGGCGAGGGGACGCTTCTCGCCCTGCTGCGGGCCGTCCCCGACGCCGCACGTCACGCCGTCGATGTGACCGGGCCGGATGGCCGCAGGGTGAGCGCCGAATGGCTGATGCTCCCGGATCGAACCGGCGTGATCGAGCTCGCCGCGACGAGCGGAATCGGGTTGATGCAGCAGCTGGCCCCGATGACCGCAAGCACGGTCGGCTTCGGGGAGGCGATCGCCGATGCCCTCTCCGCCGGGGCGACGAGGCTGCTGCTCGCGCTCGGCGGGAGCGCGTCGACCGATGGAGGAACGGGCGCACTCACGGCGCTCGGCGCACGGTTCCTCGACGAGCAGTGCGAGCAGGTTCCGGCCGGCGGGGGAGGGCTCACCTCTCTGCGCTCGGCGGATCTCTCCGGGCTGCCGCCCCTCCCGCCGCGCGGCGCGCACATCCTCAGCGATGTCGACAGTCCGCTGCTGGGTCCGGCGGGCGCCGCGCACGTCTTCGCGCCGCAGAAGGGGGCGACCGCGGAACAGGTCGCGGAGCTCGAGGCGGGACTCGCCCGGCTGGCCGCCACGGTAGGAGCACCGGACGTCGCGGGTGCAGGAGCGGCGGGCGGGACGGCCTACGGCCTTCTCGCCTGGGGCGCCTCGCTGAGCTCCGGCGCCGCAGCGGTCGGCGCGGCCGTCGGCCTGCCGGCCCTCATCGCGGACGCCGACGTCGTCATCACCGGCGAGGGCCGCTATGACGCTCAGTCGAGCGCGGGCAAGGTCACCGACTACGTCGCCGCACTGGCGCGGGACGCCGGCGCGGACGTCCTCCTCGCCGCGGGCCTCATCCGTGCGGACACGGGCGGGTACCTGCTGGCGTCGTCCCTCAGCGACGTGGCGGGCGGTCCCGACGCCGCGATGCGCGAGCCGCGCCGGTGGTCGGAGGCCGCCGGGGCGGACCTCGCCCGCGGCTACTCCGCGCTCCGCTGATCCGCGTCGGCCCCTCGATCCAGGCGACTGCTGCTGTTCGGAACGTTTGCGGTCCGGCGAGCACCGGCATACGTTCCCGACCGCAGCAGTCACTGCGCCGCGACGTGCGCCGCGCTTCTCAGTCGACGCCGGACAGCAGCCAGCGCACGCATCGGGCGAGCAACGCCTGGTGCCCGGCCGACTCGTAGGATGCCGTGTCGTGACCGAGCGCGTCGTAGACCACCCGGGCGGACGCCGGTCCGACGGTTCGCGCCCAGACCACCGGGACCTCGTCCCCGCCCGATGATGCCGATGCCGTTGCCAGGACGATGTTGTCGGGCTCGAGGGACAGGTTCGAGTACAGCTCGTCCTGCACCGCGAAGTCATCAAGGCCGGCGATGATCGCGGGCGGCTCGGCGGCGAGGTGAACTGTCAGGGGGGCATAGTCCGGGTGGAAGCTCTCGCCGCGGACCCAGACACCGCCGAGGATGGACTTCCACTCCGGGATGCCGCGCAACGACGTGGATGTGGCGTGCACGCCCAGCAGCGGACGGCCTGCAGCGAGGTACCCCAGAAGGCCGGCCCGGCCCTCCGCTTCCGCGTCGGGCGCCGGATCGTCGGGGAAGTTCAGGGCCGGGTCGCCGAGGTTCAGCACGAGAAGGTCGGGCAGCTCCGAGGGGAGTGCCGCCATCCGGGCGTCGACGTCGCCGCTGACCTCCGCATCCATCCCGAGCGAGGTGAGCAGGCCGGCCAGCCGGTCCGAGGTGCGTGCGAACGGGTGCCAGGGATCGGCGTACCGTCCTTCACCGGACAGGATGAGTGCGCGCGTCATGCCTCGCCGGCCCGGTCGTGCTCGGCAGCGGTCGCACGCGCCGGTTCCTTCGTCTCTGCGGGCTCGATCGTCAGCGCATCCCGGATGATCCGGCGGGGGTCGTAGCGCCGAGGGTCGAGGCGGGTCCAGTCGATGTCGTCGAACTCCGGCCCGACCTCCTCGCGGAGGCGCCCCGTGGTGTCGTCCGCGAGCTTCCGGAGCGTTCGGACCATCCGGCCGAGTGCTGCGGCCGCGGCCGGGAGCCGCTGCGGCCCGAGCAGGAACCCGGCGATCAGTGCGATCACCACGATCTTGTCGAAAGTCAGCCCGAACATGATGATCAGCTTTCCACGAAGAGGGACTCGTTCACGGTCGCCTCCAGGCGGCGGACGCGGCGGCGGTCGTTGAGCAGGCTCACGCCGCACGCGAGCCCGTACAGAGCGAGCATCGGCGCCGCCAGCAGCAGCATCGACATGACGTCGGCGGCCGGCGTCGCGATGGCCGTGAACAGGCAGATGCCGAGCAGCGCCCAGCGCCAGGCATGGGCGATCGCGCGTCCCGACACCACTCCCGCGAAGTTGAGCAGGACGACGAACAGCGGCAGCACGAAGGCGACTCCGGTGACGAGCGTCAGCTTCAGCACGAAGTCGAAGTAGGCGCTCGCATCCAGATAGGAGGACGTGCGAGCGGGCGCGAATCCGGTCATCAGCTGGACGATGTGCGGCATCACCCACACGCCGGCCGCGCACCCGGCGATGAACAGCGGGAGCGCACTGAGGACGAAGCCGGAGGTGTACCGCTTCTCCCGGCGGTTCAGGGCGGGCATGAAGAAGGCGAAGAGCTGATACAGCCATACGGGACTGGACAGCACGATCCCGACGATCACGGCGATCTCGATCCGCAGGTCGAAGGCGGCGGAGATCGACGGGAAGTTGATGACGACCGCCCGGTCCTGGCTCCGTGCCGCAACCAGGACCGGGCTCCGGAGGAAGTCGAGAGCGGGTTCGGCAACGAACCAGCCGGCGACCACTCCGACCCCGATCGCCACGGCGGCGCGGGTGAGTCGGCGGCGCAGCTCGGTGAAGTGCTCGGCCAGTCCCATGCGCCGCTCAGGGTCGCGCGCAGCTGGGTGACGCATGAGGGCTCAGGCGTTCCCCGCGCTGGTGACTTCGGGCTCGGCGACGGCCGTGGCCGCAGTGGTCGACGCCTCCGGGTCGCGCTTGTCCTTCTGCACTTCCTTCTGCAGGATGCGGACCGACTGGCCGACGCTGCGGGCCAGAGCCGGGAGCTTGGCGGCGCCGAAGATCAGCACGACGACGGCGAGGATGATCAGCGCGTGCCATCCGGTGAGATTTCCCAACATTGATAACTCCTTCGTTTCCGTGGGTGGAGCGTGTGGAACTAGTTTCATTGATGGTAAGCCGGTTTGTGCGAAACCGCCACAGGCAGTTCCGTCAGTCCGGGGCGGAGCTCGCACGGGCGCGCGGCTCGGGGGTCAGGACGGAGTCGAGGAAAGCATCCACCGTGGTGTGGAACCGCTGTCGTTCGTCGCGCCGGATGAAGTGCCCGGCTCCCTCGAGCACCTCCACCTGCGCGCCTAGCGAACGCTCGATCGCGCGATGGGCAGCGGTGTTCCCGATCCGCACCGTCCCGGTGAGGATGAGGACAGGGACGGATCGTTCGGCGAGATCGGTCAGCAGGACGGGCCACGGGCGGCTCGGGATGACATCCCCGTGCCGGAGGAGGGCAGCATCCATCTGCGCCTTCGACGAGGACCAGCCGGCGAGCTCGTCGGCCGGCCAGGCGGGATGCACCGCTGCGGCCTCCTCGCGGCGCTCGTCATCGGTGAGCTCCTGCTGGCGGAGCAGCCAGGCGGTCGCGGCTTTCGCGACGTCCGGATCCTGGTGGTGGGTGACGGGCAGCCGCCAGAACGGATCCTCGAGGACCACGGCGTCGACCTCCCGCCGGGTGCGTGCGGCGACGGCGGCAGCAGCCGAGCCGCCGGCGGAGTGGCCGAAGAGGATCAAGGGCTGGTCGGAGTCGTCGCACCAGTCGTCGACCGTGCTCAGCAGCTCGTCGACGATGATGTCTCCCGGATGGGAACGCAGCTGCTCCTCGGTCCAGCGGGGCGACGAACCGTGTCCCCTCGGATCGATCGCGAGCACCCGGAACCCGCGGCCGGCCCAGTGCCGGCAGGTCACCTGCAACGACTCGGCGGACTCCGAGAGACCGGGGATCGCGACGATGGTTCCCCTCCGCGGGCCGCGGGGGAGCGTCGCGACGACGTGCAGGGTCATCGCAGCGCCTCGGGGAAGGCCAGGGGCTGTCCGCGGGTGACGCGCTCGAGCTCGCCGGCGACGTGGTCTCCCATCCGCCGGATCTCCGAGCCCATGGAGCCGGCGATGTGGGGTGTGAGGAAGACGTTCGGCATCGTGTAGAGCTCGCTGTTCCGCGGGAGGACGTCGGGGTGGGCCACATCCAGGATGGCGTCGATCCGGCCCGTGCGCAGCTCGGCGACCAGTGCCTCCTGATCGACGACGAGGCCGCGGGACGTGTTGATGAGCGTGGCGCCGTCCTTCATCGCAGCCAGCTGCTCCGCGCCGATCATCTTCGTCGTGGAGGCGGTCAGCGGCGGGTGCAGTGTGACGACGTCGCTGACGGCCATCAGCTCGTTCAGCTCCATCAGCTCCACGCCGAGCCGGGCGGCCTCGTCCGCAGGGAGGTACGGGTCGTAGACGACGACGTCGACGTCGATCCCGCCGAGCCGTTCGATCACGATACGACCGATCCGGGAGGCCCCGACGATGCCGACGGTCTTGCCGACGTTGCCTGCGGTCGGGAACTCGAGCTCCCGGTCGATGAAGCCGCGCCGCTGCTCGTACAGCCGGTGCGCCTGGAACGTGCTCTTGTTCGCGAGGATGATCATCGCCATGGTGAACTCGGCGACCGGGATGGCGTTCACCCAGCCGGCGTTCGACACCTGGATGCCGCGGTCGTGGGCCGAGGCGGGGAGCAGCGCCGCCGCCTGGCCGCCCGCGTGGAGCACGTAGCGCAGCCGCGGGGCGGCATCGAGGTCCGCGTCGGTCAGGGCGGGCGCGCCCCATCCGGTGATGAGGACCTGCGCCCTGCTCAGTGCGCGGCGAGCCTCCGGCCGGCCGAAGGATGCGAACGGATGAGGATGCGCCGGCCGCGAGCCCGGGATCCGCAGCGCGCGCATCCCGTCCCCGAAGAGACGCTCGGCCAGTTCGGGCGGATCCATCGCCAGCACGAACTCCACGGGTGCGTCTTCGGTCGGTTCGGCCGGCCCGGCAGGAGCCGAGGATGTCGAAAGGCCGGGTGCGCTCGTCATGGAAACCTCATCGGATCGTGTGTGCGGCGGAAGTCGCTGATCTGAAACTAGTTACACGGCGGGCAAAGCGCAAGATCGCTCCCGTCGGACGCGCCGTCCGGGCCTTCGCGGGGAACGGAGGCGTCCTGGCCCTGATGCGTCCGCAACTCCTCCGTTTCCGGCTGAAACGCTGGTGCCTCGCGGAGTTCTCCTCCCTTTCCCGTTGACACGCTGGTGCCTCGCTGAGTTCTCCTCCCGTTCCCGTTGACACGCTGGTGCCTCGCGGAGTTCTCCTCCCGTTCCAACGAAGTCGGAAAGGGAGGAGACGAGCCCCTGGGACGTCGGTCGGGTAGGGGAACGGAGGAGTTCGTTGCCCGTGACGGCCGCATCTCCTCCGAAATGGTCGACTCGACCGCCGTCTACCCTCGGACCACGGCCCCACCATCGAGTCCGCACAGACTGCACAGGACACGCCGTGACAGCGTGCAATCTTTGCGGACTCGATGGTGGGGCGCGATGGTGGGGCGCGAGAACGTCGGGCAGCTGGCAGCGGGCAGTGGGCAGCGGGCAGCTGCCCGCGAACCGCGGCCAGCGGCTTGCGGCCGCGCCCTGCGACCCGCGAGCCCACGAACCGCGCACTGCGAACCGCGCACTGCGAACCGCGAACCGCGAACTGCGAACCGCGAACTGCGAACTGCGAACCGCGAACCGCGGGACCTGCGTCCCGCGACCCGCGACCCGGGAGCCTCGCAGCGCCCTAGGACCGCGGGGCCGCCGTCGAGCCTCGGCGGACGAAGTGGGGCTGCAGCAGGACGCTGGAGGCGGGCCGCAGCCCGAGCGCGATCTCCGCGGCGGCGACGCCGACCTCGAAGAACGGGGGGTGCACCGTCGTCAGGCCGGGTGTCAGGTCGCCGACGATCGGGACGTCGTCGAAGCCCACCACCGACAGGTCCTCCGGAATCCGCACTCCCACCTGGCGCGCGGCGCGGTAGGCGCCCACGGCGATGTTGTCGGTCATGCAGACGATCGCTGTCGCGCCCGTGTCGTCGGCGAGCAGCTGCGCCACGGCGCGTTCGCCGTGGTCCTCGTAGTTGAGGCTCTCGCGGACCAGGCGGGGGTCGACGGCGATCCCGTGGCGCTCGAGGGCCGCGAAGTAGCCGTCCATCCGCTGTTCCGCCGTCGTCATCCCGCGGGGTTCGCCGACGTAGGCGATCCGGCGGTGTCCCGACCGGACCAGCTCGTCGACGGCCATCCCGACACCCGCGCGCTGGTCGTAGTCGACGGCGACGAGGGACGTTCCGGCGACCGGGGGGCGGCCGCAGAGGACCAGTGGGGCGCCGATGTCCGCGAGGTCGCGGGCGTAGGCGGCCACCCGGGCATCGAACGCCGCATCGGATGCCGTGGAGCCGACGAGGAGGGCGGCGGCCACGCGCTGTTCGCGCAGGGTGGCGATGAGCTCCGCCTCACGCTCTTCGGAACCGTTCGTGGTGGACATGAACAGCAGGTGGCCGTTCTCGCCGGCGACGCTCTCGACGCCCGCCGCCAGGGAGGCGAACGTCGGACCGATCATGACCCGGACGATGAAGGCGATCGTCCTCGGTCCCCGGCCCTGCATGGCACGGGCCAGGCCGTTCACCACATAGCCGAGCTCCTGCGCCGACGCGAGCACCCTCGCCCGGGTCGCGTCGTGCACTTTCGTGCTCCCTCCGAACACGCGGGAAGCGGTTGCTGGGGACACGCCGGCGTGCGCCGCGACATCCCGAAGATTGACGGCGCCGACCCTTGCCGGGCCCCGCGATCCCCCTGGGCGGCTGCGTCTCGCCCCTTCGCTGCTCTCCATGCTCGGATGGTACAGCGTTGCTTGACGCGCACGTGGCGGGTGGGTTATGTTGCCCGTTAATGAAACTAGTTCCACGATGGTTGTGGAACACCAGCAAGGAGTTCATGTGCAACGAAGCGCTGCCGTCGCTCTTCCCAAGCGGCGCAAACCGACATCCCGGGGAACCCTCGGCCTGCTGCTGCTGGCCCTTCCCGGAGTGGTGTGGTTCCTGATCTTCGCCTACGGCCCCATGGCCGGGCTGGTGGTGGCGTTCAAAGACTTCAACATCAGCCAGGGCATCTTCGGCAGCGCCTGGAACGGCCTGGACAACTTCAAGTACTTCCTCGCCAGCGGGGATGCGCCGCGGATCGTCTTCAACACCGTCGTCCTGAACACCCTCTTCCTCGGCGCCTCCCTGCTCGCCGGCCTGCTGCTCGCCCTGATGCTCAACGAGATCCGCGGGCACTTCTACCGGCGGTTCATGCAGTCGACCATCTTCTTCCCCTACTTCGTCTCGCCGATCATCATCGCGATCATGCTCCAGGTGGTGCTCTCGGGCGTCGGCGGCCGCGGCGGTCTGCTCAACAACCTCCTCAGTGTCGTCGATCTCCCGCAGGTGAACTGGTACACGGAGCCGGGCGCCTGGCCGTGGATCCTCACCATCGTGAAGGTCTGGCAGCTGGGCGGCTACACGTCGGTCATCTTCCTCGCGGCCATCACCTCCATCCCCGAGGAGGTCTACGAAGCCGCGGCCATCGACGGCGCGAGCCGGGCGCGGATGGCCCTGTCGGTCACGACTCCGCTGCTGCTGCCCACCGTCGGCATCCTCGTGGTGCTCGGCATCGGCCGGATCTTCTTCGGCGACTTCGCGACCATCTACGCGATCGTCGGCGACAACGGCACCCTCTTCCCGACCACCGATGTCATCGACACCTACGTGTTCCGTTCGCTGCGGACCATCGGCGACTTCGGGACGACGGCGGCCATCGGTCTCTTCCAGTCCGTGGTCGGCTTCGTGTTCGTCACCGCGGCGGTGCTCGTGCAGCGCCGCGTCGATCGAGAAAGCAGCATCCTGTGAGCACCACGATCACCGGCCGGACCCAGACGATCACCGACCTCGACGCCGCGGCGGTTCTGGATGACACGCAGAGCACGAGAAGGAGCGCACGGCCCAAGCGCCGCCGTCCCGCCCGGCTCGAGCCGTTCACGCTGTTCAGTTACGTCTGCGTCACCCTGTTCGGGCTGTTCTGCCTCATCCCGCTGTGGATGATCATCGCCGGCTCGTTCACGGATGAGTCCTCGCTGGCGCGCACCGGCTACAGCCTGTGGCCCGCGCCCTTCTCGACCGCCGCGTACCAGATGCTGTTCTCGGGCGGCGCGCTGGTGACCAGCTACGGCGCGTCGCTGTTCATCACGATCGTCGGAACCGCGCTGTCGCTGTCGTGCACGGCATCCCTCGCCTGGGTGATCGCCCGGCGGCTTCCGCGGATCAGCCGGCCGCTGACGATCTTCGCCTACATCCCCATGCTGTTCACCGGAGGTCTCGTCCCGCTCTACCTCCTAGTCACGCAGGTGCTCAGCCTCAACAACAACTGGTTCGCGGTGATCCTGCCCGTCATGCTGGCGCCCTTCCTGATCTTCGTCGCCGTCAGCTTCTTCCGTCAGCTGCCCGAGGAGATCCTCGATTCGGCCCGGATCGACGGCGCCGGCGAGCTGCGGATCTTCTTCCAGATCGTCATCCCGCTGTCGAAGCCCATCCTCGCCGTGCTCGGCCTCTTCTACGCCGTCACGTACTGGAACGAATGGTTCATGGCGCTCCTGTTCATCTCCGACCCGAGCCTGTACCCGCTCCAGCTGACCCTCCAGAACCTGATCGCCAACGTCACCAATGCCGCCAGCCTCCCGGGGGCCACCGTCTCCCAGGCCGCCGCCCCGATCTACCAGCTGCGATTCGCGATGACGGTCCTGACCATCGCGCCCATCCTGCTGGCCTACCCGTTCGCTCAGCGCTTCTTCGTCAAGGGCCTCACCCTCGGCGCGAGCAAAGGCTAGCGAGCACCCCCACCACCCCCAACCAGAGCTGTCCCACAAAGGAGTATTCGGACATGTCAACCAGCACCCTCAATCGGCGCGGGTTCCTCGCCCTCACCGGCGCAGCGGGTATCGGAATCGGCCTCGGCCTCGCCGGCTGCACCCCCACGGGTTCCGCCGCAGGCGCCCTTTCCGGCACCTCGCAGGCGATCCTGCCCTCGACCGCACCGAGTACGTGGAACACGGTCCTCGCCCAGGCGAACAAGGCGCTCCAGAAGGAGCACGGCTTCACCCTGGATGCGCAGTTCATCAACTGGCAGAACTACGGCCAGCAGGCGCTGCTCAAGTTCACGGCCGGCGCCAAGTTCGACACCGCGCTGCAGGCGCTGTGGCTGAACATGGCCCAGCTGCAGCAGAGCCACTCCCTGGCCGATCTCACCAACGAGATCGACAAGTGGCCGAACCTGAAGAAGCAGCTCTCCAGCCAGCTCATCGAGTCGAACAAGTGGAGCGGCAAGCTCTGGGGCATCCCGCAGGTGAACAGCGCCGCGCGCCTGCAGCACTTCAGCATCCGGAAGGACCTGGCCGGCAAGCTCGGGTTCGACGAGATCCAGGACTACGACACGCTGGAGAAGTACTTCTACGACGTGAAGCAGAAGGAGGCCGGCGTCACGCCGTACGGTGTGGCCTCCAACCAGACGTTCGAGCTCGTGCTCGGGACGCCGAGCGGGCTGTTCAACCAGCACTCCTGGCAGAACCCGACCGAGGCGTATGTCGCGCAGTTCGCCGGCTCCGGGCTGTGGTTCGTCTTCGACGAGAAGGCGGCCGAGAACGGCGCCGTGAAGCTCGTCCCGCTGTGGGAGGACGAGGGTGTGCTCGGCGCGTTCGCGAAGATCCGCCAGTACTACCAGGACGGCATCATCAACGGGGATGGCCTCAACGCCGAGAACGCGACCGTCCAGGCGCAGTTCAAGGCCGGCAAGTACGCGGGCACGTGGGCGATCACGGATGGCACGGCCAGCAACATGCTCGTCGCCCTCCGCAAAGCTGTTCCCGGAGCGGATCTGGAAGAGGTGCTTCCTTACGGGAAAGCCTTCACCTCGGTCAAGCCTCTGCAGACCTTCCAGGCGGACAACCTCGTCGTGGTCAACGCGAACGGCGGGAACGTGGAGCGGGCGCTCGCGCTGCAGGACTGGCTCTCCGTCGAGAAGAACCACGACCTGGTCGAGTACGGCATCGAGGGCAAGGACTGGGAGGCGACGTCGGACGGCGGCATCAAGCAGCTGAGCGACTACGCCTTCCCCGGTTTCGCGCTGCTGTGGCGCTCGGGTCTCGAGCGCAAGTCGTCGTTCATGACGGACTCGGAGAAGAAGGTGTTCGCCTGGGCGCAGGACTACGGCAACTTCACCAAGTCGGCGTACGCCTCCTTCATCCCGGACGTCACGCCGGTGAAGCAGGCCGCCGCCCAGATGAACAACGTCATGACCCAGTACGCGAACCCGCTCTACTACGGTGTGGTCGACGTCGCCGGCCAGCTCGACAAGCTGAAGAAGGCTGCCGACTCCGCCGGCGTGAACGCCCTTCGGGCCGAGATGGAGAAGCAGGCGAACGCCTACCTCAAGGCGCAGAAGAAGTAGTCCGCCACCCTTTTCCCGGACTGCAGGGGCCGCACCGAACGGTGCGGCCCCTGCATGGTCTCGCCCACGCAGCAGTGCGCCCTCTACCCTGGGGGACGCACTTCTGCGCGGAAAGGACCCGAACGTGCCCAAGCGCGCTGACACCAGACCGCCGACGCTCACCGATGTGGCACGGCTCGCCGGCGTCTCGGTGCCCACCGCATCCCGGGTCCTGAACGGCGGCGTCCGCGGGGACGCGAGTGGAACCGCCGAGCTGCGCGAGCGGGTCCGTTCGGCGGCACGGACCCTCGGCTACGCGCCGAACCCGGCGGCGCAGACCATCAAGGGAGGCCGCAGCAAGACGATCGCTCTGCTCGTGGGCGACATCGAAGACCAGGGCTCCGCGACCATCATCGCCGGCGTCATGCATGCGGCCGAGCGGCGGGGACTCTCCGTCGCTGTGCGTGCCACGGCCGACGACGCCCGCCGGGAGCGGCGCATCCTCGAGGCGTTCCGCGGAGAACGGCACAGGGGCGTCATCGTGGCGACCGGCCGGACGGTGGATGCGGCACGCGAGGCGGCCA
>Ga0209677_100763_pt1 | contig 16325 bp, 20 predicted proteins | sample AraplaCvi_mCL_r2_2_FD_184285 | JGI IMG/M metagenome (GOLD analysis project Ga0209677, IMG submission 184285) | Arabidopsis root microbial communities from North Carolina, USA - plate scrape CL_Cvi_mCL_r2 (SPAdes) (version 2) | ecosystem: Host-associated > Plants > Roots > Endosphere | place: USA... | reverse complement strand
GACGCCCTAAAGTCGCGACGCCTTAAACTCGATGACGCCTTAAACTCGAGCAAGGTTCTCAAGATGCGGCTGCCCCGTCGGGACAGCCGCTGTCGTCGTGGCGTATCGCGCGTCGCGGATGGAGCGCCGTCGCGCGGAGGTTTTCACGCGGAGAAGGGAATGTTGAGCTGCATCTGCTGCTCGGCGTCCGCCCGGTTTTGCCAGGGATCCTCCTCCGGCTCGGCCGCACAGGCCTTGATCTCGTAATCATTGTCGAGACGCAGGTGAACGGCGGAGCGCCGCGCGTTGGTCGTGACGTCAACCACAAGTCCGCTTTCCCGCGCGAGCCTCCAGACGTCGGCCTCGGTCGGATAGGCCTTGCTCAACTTGGCTTCGTCGCAAAACAGCGCGTAGGGCATTCTGTACGGCTCCGTGGACTCGAAGAATGAACCGAGGATGAACAGGGGTTGCAGCGACAGGCGGGCGGGGCTGGGGCGGGAAATGGGCCTTTTCGGCCCGGTGCGGCCGATTTGAAGCTGCGATCGATACTCCGGCGCGTTCGTCATCAGAGCTTCAAAATCAAAGCCATACAGGCACTTAGGCCCGCTTGTGCCGCTTCGATTGCAAAGCTCGCGGACGCGGCCGCAGGCCAAGATGTGGGCGAACTTTGGAATCGGAGTAGCACGATCCAAATCGTAAACGAGTCCTAAATTTTTGGAAAAAGAATCCCTGGGACTCCCGGCCTAGAATCGCCGGATGGTTAATCCATGGGAACCGATCTCCATACCTTCTGCGGGCGCACGCAGCTCACGCTGGCCTTTGGCTTGCTGGCAGCTTTCGTGGCCAACGTCGCGCTGCTGTTCGCCTGGCTTTGACGGACGCATGCGCCGGCTGCGCCTTACGTGCGGCCAGCGAAGGAGACGGAGAATCGGAACGAGATCCGCGGATTATTTGTCCGAGTGGCGGGCGTCGTTCATCGACGCCCGCAGTCGCTCCAGGGTCGAGCTGAAATATTCCTGACGCTCGCGGTTGAAGCGTTCCTGGTTGGCGCGGAAGGTGGCGATGCGGGCCCGGATCTCGGCCTGCATGTCGCGTTGCAGCCCGAGTTGCGAGGTGATGCTGGTGAAGGGATGGCCGGTGATCGACTCCGGTGGGGCGACTGCCGGCTGGTCCGGCACCGCTGCGTCGGTCGGTGGTGCGGGCGGTTCGATTGGTTCGGCGACGCTTACCTCGAGGTCCGCATCGTGGGGGGCCATCTCGGCAGACATCTCCGCGGTCCGCTCCAGCGCAGGTGGTGCGGCGGATGCGATCGCAGAGGCGGGTGCGAGCTGTGAGAAATCAGTCGGCTTGCCGGTAACCGACTGCACGAACGCCAGGGTCTGGGCAATCAACGCATCGCGTTCTTCCCGCCAGGACATCGTGGCCATCCCCCTTGGTCACAACTGCAGCAAACTCGCGACATGAAATCAAGCTGGAACTCCAGGGACTTCGGCTGCCCCTGAGCACGGACGGTGTGGTCCCCCCGTTGAACTGCCCAATTTGTGGCTGTCTTGCGGCAGCCGGAAGTCCCCTAACGCAGATCGGCAAAAAAGGTTGCAATGCCGTTGGCGCAGCTATCGGTTGCGGTAGAGACATACCTGATGGTGCCGGCTGAGGGGATTGAACCCCCGACCTTCGGTTTACAAAACCGCTGCTCTACCGCTGAGCTAAGCCGGCGAATCGTCAGGATGCACCGCCCGTCAGTTCATCTTGCACGTGAACATGAGAAGGGGGCGGCGCGCCGTTCCTATCAGAACTGGGGATGCGAAGCTACCGCCGTCGGCCGGTCGCGGCCGCGAAGACGACAAAAGGGCGGCCCGGGAGGCCGCCCTTTATTCCAGAGATCGTCATCCAGCTTACTGGCAGGGACGCATACGATCGCCGTCCTTGAATAGCGTGCCGGGCCGGCAGGAGATGCCATTGCGGGCGGCGTAGCTGTTCCAGTCGCCATACCAGCCGTTCTGGCCGCGATCATAATAGCTGGCATCGCCGCGCTCGAGCGCGGCCGGCGGGGGAGCCGCGGCGTAGCGGTTATCATACGCATAGGCGTTGCTGGGCCCGCGGAATGGCGCGGTCGCGATTGCGCCGGCGGTCCCGACCGCCGCGCCTGCGACGCCGGCCGCGGTGCCCACTGCTCCCGCGGCCACGTCCCCCGGCCAGAAGCCGGATTCGCGGCGGTGGCCATTCCAGCCATTGTTGGTCCAGCCGGCATTGGCGTCCTGCTGCTGCATGGTCCGCTGCGCCACGTGGTGACGATGGGCCTTCATCTCCTTGGCCATGGTCGGGCCCGCGAACGCGGTCGCAAGAATTGCAGCCCCGAGGATCGCGATTTTTCTCATTTGTTGCTCCACTATTGCGCCCCCCTGGGTAAGTGCGATCCGTCGCTGCTGTTCCGCGAAGGGCTCGAATGGCCTTCAAACCGATGTGATGAGGCGGGTGACGCGGTCCGCGCGCGTGATCGTTCGCACGCGGGTTCGATAGGCTGGATTCCCGTCCGCAACCGGTGATGGTTTTCGTCGCTTTGCTCGCGTCTGTCGTTCAGTCATGCCGAACACGCTTTGTCCGCGTAGCTTCGATAATCGGCGGCATTAACCGGGATGAATGCTGGAGTCGTTAGGCTTACCGGCAGATTGCGCGCCGCCTTAACCCCTCAGGCCGGCGCGTTCGGTTATTGGTAGGAGGGGCAACCGCCACGTGAAATCCCATGCGCTTCGCAACAGCTTTGGTCATCCTGCTCGGAACGACGCCTGCCGCGTTTGCCGGCGGCTTCGATCTCGTCATTCCGGCGCGGCCCGGCGTGCCGATCATCATCAACGGCATCGATGTCTCCTACGCGGTGGTGGAGGGCGATTACGGGCTCGGCAAAGGCGTTCACCGCCAGCCGACCATCTATGGCGGCCGCTACGTCGATTCGGAGCCCTATGTCGGTCACTACTATCCGAGCCTCGGCAGCCAGCCCGGCTACGGACGAATGGAGATCGAGCCGCCGGCCAACCGCAAGCTGCCCAAGCCTGCCGAAAGCTATCATGACTTCTGGGGCGCTCAGTCGATGATGCAGCCGCCGCAGCCTGAGGTGCCGATGGATCCACCCGCGGTCATCCTCGCGCCGCGAGACGGCGGAGCGCCGCGCGCCTACGGCCGCTAGTGAGGATGCCGTCCAGACCAGCTTCAAACAAAAAGACGACCTGACAGGAGAAAATAATGCGTCAAACCATTCCAGCACTTGCGGCCTTGATCGGCTTCGCCATCGCCGGTAGCGCGCCCGCGATGGCCTGCGGCTACACCCCCTGCGGTGCGCCGGTCTATGCCTATCCGCCGGTCGCGGCCTATCCCTATCAGGCGCCTTATGCTTGCGGTAGCTGCGGCTATGGCTACGGTTACACCTATGAGCGGCTGGCCGAGCCGGACACGCAATACTACTACGTCAACCAGGGGCCGACCTACACCGGCCCGGGCCGCTTCGCGCCGTATCCGACCTATCACGAGAGCGCGCTGATCGGTTATGCCTATCCGCGCCATCACTACTATCACGGAGCCGGCGTCCCTGGCCCCGCGGTCTATGCCCATGGTCGCCACGCCTATCGCTGGGGCCATTCGAGCTACTATCACGGCAGGCGCGTGCTGCGCCGCTATTACTGATCGCGTCTGATCTGAAACGAAAACGCCCGTTCGCAGGATGCGAGCGGGCGTTTTGCTTTAGCTCATGAGGCCAAGCCGGCTGGCGCCGACATAGAGCGCGAGCACAGCGGCGTTGGAGACGTTGAGGCTCTTGATCTCGCCGGGCATGTCGAGCCGGGCCACCACGCTGCAGGTCTCGCGCGTTAATTGCCGCAGGCCCTTGCCCTCGGCGCCGAGCACCAGCGCCAGCGGCTGGCGCAGCTCGATCGCGGCGATGTCGCGATCGCCGGCGCTGTCGAGGCCGACGGTCTGGAAGCCGCGCTCGTTCAGCCGGGTCAGCGCGCGGGCGAGATTCTGCACAGTGATCAGCGGCACCAGCTCCAGCGCGCCGGAGGCGGATTTCGCCAGCACGCCGGTCGCCTCCGGGCTATGGCGCCCGGTGGTCACGATCGCCTTCACCGCGAAGGCCGCGGCCGAGCGCAGGATGGCGCCGACATTGTGCGGATCGGTGATCTGGTCCAGCACCAGGATCATGCCTTCCGCCGCGAGCGTCTCGATGTCGGGCGAGGGCAGGGGATCGGCCTCCGCGAGCAGGCCCTGATGCACGGCATCGGGGCCGAGCCGCTGGTCGATCTGGCTCGGCCGGACGATCTCGGGCGTCACCCGGGCCTCGATCTGCTCTTCGGCGAGCCTGCGGGCGGCGTTTTCGGTCAGATAGAGCTTGCGGATCCGGCGTTTCGGATTGGCCAGCGCCAGCGTCACGGTGTGCCAGCCATAGAGAATCACCGGCCCGTCGCCGCCGGGATCGCGTTCCCAGGCGGGCCGCTGGCGGCCAAAGCCGCGGCTCTTGTCGAAGGATTTGCCGCCTCCACGCCGGAACGGGGGCTTTCGGTCACGCTCGCTCATGGAACGGCTTGTGTCACGGGCGGCGGATTCTGGCAATTTGCCGGTGCGAAAAACGGGAACGGGCGGGCAGAGGCGAGGAATTGGCTGGCGAGAAACAAGGAAAATTCCAATTGCCTTGGTTGACTTTGCCATCCCGGTTCGACCATAAACGCCCCGGCCGCGCAGCCCGCCAGACGGGCCCCGCGGCCTTGCCGTCTCCATGGCCTCTTCTGGTCCGAAAGCCGCCGTTTCGCGGTGGACCATCGACGTCGTGGCAGCCGGGGGAGTGTCCCGAGTGGCAAAGGGAGCTGACTGTAAATCAGCCGCCTCATGGCTTCGCAGGTTCGAGTCCTGCCTCCCCCACCATCCTAAAATCACTACATAAATTTTGATTTTGGGAAAGGCCTTTTGCGGTTTCCATGCGACATCGTGCGACACCGTGCGACACGCTCTGTTCTCGCCAGAAGTTCTCCTACTGTTCCAGCAAGCTGGCGCACCCGGTTCCGAGTATATTGCCGTCGAGTCGCCCGGTCCTTGGGACGGGGCGGATCAGCTATTTCTCGGCAGCCTGACGGCGACGAAACCATGGACAAGCTAGTCGATATCGCTCTCCCCCCTTGGGGGTCCAAGGGGCGCGTGAATCGCGCGGGCGAAGCTTTGCGCAAGCAAGGTCCGTTCGCCAGTGACGATGCCCTAACACTTGAGAATTGGCGCGCCTCTCACAATAGAGTCCTGAATACCTTTCAGGCGATCTTACGCAATCGCACGAAAGGAAAGGGCATCGTGGTAGCTCAGCGGCTTAAGCGTCGCGCGACGATCATAGATAAGCTGCACCGCGAGCCAAAGATGGAATTGGCGCGCATGGACGATGTAGCAGGATGCAGGCTTATCTTTTCGGACCCTGCAGCCCTGCGTGAATTCCGCTCGGTCTTCCTTGGGGCCAAGTTTGCCCATCGCCGCAAGAACGAAATTGACAAATACGATTATATCAAAACTCCGAAGCCATCAGGCTACCGGGGCGTTCATGACGTTTATGAATACAACGTATCTTCAAAGGAGGGTGCACGCTTCAAAGGGCTGATGCTGGAATTGCAGTACCGAACCAAAGCGCAGCATGCTTGGGCAACGGCGGTTGAAGTCGTTACCCAGATGACCGACTTTGAACCTAAGTTCAATCGAGGTGGCGAAGCCGGAATAATTTTCTTCAAGTTTGCGAGTGAGATCATCGCTAGGACGCAGGAGGGGATGACTTCCTGTTACCCAGAAATGACAGACCGCCAGGTTGTCAAAGGCTTCGAGATGGCAGATTCCGAAACCAATATGCTGCGGTTTCTGTACAGTCTTAACGTCCTGCATGATTATTCAGAGGGCGGTCATCTGGTCTTGCAATACGAAAGCGGTGGCGGCTTGAAAATTCACAGCTTCGATAAAGTATCCGCCGCAACAAAGGCGCTGTTCCAATTAGAAGAGGACTATCCAAAGGATAACGTCGTGCTGGTGCAGGCAGACACCTTTGAACAGATCCGAAGCGCCTACAGAAACTACTTCTCCGACGCGACCGAATTCCTGGTTGCGATTGAGGGCGGATGCATGAAGTTGAACGGAGCACTTCCCCATGCCAAAGAGTGAAGAGTCCAGCGAGAAAGAAGCCCAAGAGCGCTTTGAGGCCGCCCTTCGCGCGGGGACCGAGACGACACCAATTCAGACGGCCATCCCTTCTTTGTCCATGAACGCCACCAAACGGTCGATCGCGAGATCCGCTCCGGCGCGGTCGCGTGCCAGGTAGTTCTCGACGATGGTCTTGACCGACGCGTAGGTGTGGCCGGTGACATCGGCGATGCGCTGCAGGTCATTGCCAGCGCGATAGAGCAGGGTGACGCAGGTATCGCGCAGATCCTGGTCGCGCTTCGGATCCCACTCGCCCAGCGCGTTACGGCCGAGCGACGGGCAGGGCGGGATCGTCCAGAGGATGTTGTCGCTCTAAGACACGACCTGGTCGCGGGTGCGCTCGCCGCGCTTGATCGCATCGCCGACGGTCTCGCCCTCGATCCAGCCATGAATGGCGATGGTGCGCACATCGTCGAAGCGGTGGCGATAGGCGTTGGTCTCGTAGGGCGCGCAGGTGCTCTCGTCGACGACGATGGTGTTCGGGCGCTCGCGCACGCCGGTCTTGACCATCAGCTCGGTGACGCGCCGGCGCGCATCGTCGAGCCGCGCCAGCAGCGCCGGCGCCTCCTTGATCTCGACGATCATGTTGGTCTTGCGCTGACGGAAGCGGCGCCGGCCATCGATGATGCCGTCATCGCCGATGGTGAGCCGATCGTTCTGGCGCTGGCCGGTGAACAGGCCGAGCATGACGGCGTCGCCGATCGACGCCCGCCCCATCGCGTCCGCCGCGCGCACCAGAGCTGTCAACTCGTGCACCTCGATCAGCACGCAGCGGCCGTCCGGTCGCGGCAGTTTCAACTGGTGTCTCGGATTGAGGCCGAGCCGCCAGACCGTCGAGCTCTGGCCCCAAGTCCATGCAGCGGAAAAGGCGGCGATAACGTGCAGCGCCATGTGCCAACCCCTGACGTCTCGCACATATTCGAAATGCGCCTTCAGCTCCGGCGTACCGATCGCGGCGATCGGCTTCCCGACGAATGGCTCCTTGCGCCGCGTGTCCGGGACGCGGCCGGCGGGCGCGCCGGCGCGGGCGCGCTCGCGGCGGGCTTTGGCCTCCTGGCGCGTCTCGGGCCGCCAGCGCAGCGCCTCGACGTCCTTGCGGTAACTGTCGATCGTGTTCTCCGCCATCGCGCGCTCGCCACGTTTCAGCGCTTTGGCCCTGTCGGACTCGAGTGCTTGCAGCCAATCGTCCAGCAGGGCCTCGACGCTGCGGGCCTGTGAGCCCTGCGGAATGGTGGCTAGCTTACGACTGCCGGTTTTACGCGCGCGGACGATCTCGCCATAAACGCCGCTGCGGCCGTCGGGTCCATAGAGCCAGGCCGAGACCTCCTCGAAGCTGAACCAGTCACCACCTCCGGGATGGCGCAGATCGCATCCGGGAAAGCCGAGTTCGATCTCGCGGCCGGAGGGGTGGAAGCGTGGCCGGCAGCTGCCATCAGCCTGCGGGCGCCACTTGATGAAGGGCAGCTTGGGCATCGACATCGGGCTGGATCATCCGGTGCGGACGGAGGAGGACGCTAGCAGGGCTGCTGCCGCGGCAACTGTCAAGCCGGCTGACCGCGCCTGGCCTGGTAATAGGCGTGCAGGTCCGCCTGATGCTCCTCGATCGAACCAGGCACAGGCGGCGGCGCCGCGTCGTTGGCGGCAGCCGTATTCGGCCGCGCTGGGTGATGGCGCGTCAGCCACGCATCGAAGCCAGTCCGCTCCCAACGCAGCGGCCGCTCCGAGATCGGCTGCGGCAAGCGCTCGCGGGCGTGCCAGCGTGCGCGCGTGCGGTAAAGCGTATCGAGCGAGATCCCGAGCGCCTCGCAAACATCGCCGGCTGTGTAGGGCCTCCTGATCGTCTGAGACATCGGTCATGCCCCCCGGACGTTCTCGGCGGCGACCCGAATGACCGCAGCGATGGCGGGGCTATCCTCCTGGACGGCGGCCGCGACGCGCGTCAGCACCTGATCGAAATCATCAGGCGCATTGTCGTTCGAGCTGAAGGTGCGCTGGATGAAGATGTCTGCAAGCGCGCGGGCGAGTCTCTCCGACGTGAAGGGGCGCCAGGCGGCTACGATCGCGGCGTGAACGAGCGGAATGGCGCCGGCGTCCTTCATGTCGCCGCCTCGAGCGCCATGTTATCTGCCGACGACGTCCTACGAACCTGCAGTAGCTGCGGCGCATGGCCGATGGCGTTAAGTCGCCAGGAGTATCCGCTCAGGTTCCAATGCCCGCGCTGCTGGGCGGCGGAAGGACCAGATACGAGGCGCGTTGAACCGGTGCTCCGGCGAGACTGGTCGTCCACCGTTGGACCCGCGCGATGAAGGGTTGGATCTTTGGATGAACGGCCCCAGCTGGCTGTCGTATGCATCGATGACTGCGGCGCTGACAGCGTGCGTTCGCGCGACTCGCGCTGCTACTTTTCTTGAGCCTTTCTCCCTAGACTTGCGGCCGTCAGCGGCACGCAGGCGGCTCGATCTTTGACCATGGCGCTCATCAAGACCCTCGCACCATTGGTGCCGAAGTGCGACAGCCGGACGGTGCGGGCCGAGCCTAAACGAGCCGACCCGTTCTATCACGAGCCACGTCACAAACAGTTCAGGGGGATGGTGCTCGCGCGTGCCGGCTACCGCTGCGAGGCGCTGGATGCTCAGGGCAACAGGTGCACCAAGGCTGCACCGGAGCACAGGCTGTTCGCCGACCATATTGACGAGCGCAAGGACGGCGGTGAGTTCTACGACCCGGCCAATGGCCAGTGCCTCTGCGGCTCGCACCACACTTCTAAGACGATGCGCGAGCGCGCGCGGCGCCACGGACTGATTGGAGGGGTGGGGGGCTAAGTTTCAAACGCCCTTGCCCCGCTCCAACCGCATGGGTCCTCATTCAGGGATTTTTTTCTCATGGCCGAAGTTTTTGACCTCTTCGGCGACCCGGTGCCGGCCAATTGGGGCGGGCGCGGTCGGCCCGAACATATCCCGACGCAGCAAAACCGGAATCGTGTCAGCATGTTAGTCGCGCTCGGCTGGAGCAATCCGCGGATCGCGGCTGCGCTCTACGTCACTTTGCCGACCTTGCGGAAGCATTATTTTTCCGAGCTCAAGTTTCGGGCCGTCGCGCGCGATCGTCTCGAAGCCGGCATCGCGATGAAGCTGTGGGAAGGCGTGCAGGCCGGCAGCGTCCCCGCCATCAAGGAGTTCCGATCGTTCATGGATCGCAACGATCGCATGGAGATCGAACGATCGATGGGGGCCAATCCCGCTGCTGGCGAAAACGGCGCCCGCCCTGATCGGGTCGGCAAGAAAGTCGCCGACCGGCAGCGCGCGATCGATGCCGACGCGGACCTGATGGCCGAGCTCGAGCACGAAGTATCGCAGAATGCTGCGGTCCACTGAGGGATTTCCGCGTTTCGCCTGTCCAGACTGGTGGGAGAGAATCCAGGCGGGATTGACGCCAATGGCTGCCGTGCCGCTCAACGAGAAGCGGGCCGCGAAGGCACTGGCGTTCTTCAACCGGCTGAAGCTGCCAGACGTCGCCGGCAACCCTCCACTGTCAAAAGCCTGCGGCGATTGGTTCCGTGACATCCTTTGCGCCTTCCTCGCGAGCGAGGATCCGGGGACCAAGCGTCGGCTCGTCTGGGAGCTGCTCTGCATGGTCCCGAAGAAGAACTCGAAGACGACCTATGTCGCGGCTCTTGGCCTCACCGCGCTGTACATGGAAGAGACGCCCAATCGGCAGATGCTGATCGTGGCGCCGAGCCAGAATATCTCCGAGCGCTGCTTCAACCAGGCGCAAGGCATGATCCGCCTGGACTCCCGCCTCGATGCAATCTTCAAGGTGCAGGACCACCTCAAGTGCATCACGCGCCGCAAGACGGATACCACGCTCGACGTCAAGAGTTTCGACACCTCGATCGTGACGGGCGAGATCCCCGTGCTGACGATCATCGACGAGCTGCACGAAATCGGCAAGAAGGCGAAGGCCGCGGCGGTGATGCAGCAGATCCGTGGTGGCGGCATCACGATACAGGGCGGCCAGGTCTTGATGATCACGACCCAATCGGATGAGCAGCCGACCGGAATCTGGAAGACAGAGTTGACCAAGGCGCGGAACATCCGCGACGGCAAGGGCGGGCCGGCGCCGATCCTGCTGCCGGTTCTCTACGAGTTTCCGCTCGATCTGCAGCGCAACCAGGTCTACTGGCGCGACAAGCGAAATTGGCCGCTGCTGTTGCCGAACATTGGCCGATCGATTGATCCGCAGCGCCTGATCGAGGATTACGAGAACAACGGCAAGGTCAACAAGGAAGCCGAGACCATCTGGGTCTCGCAGCATCTCAATATCGAGATCGGCACCGGACTGAAGACCGATGCGTGGGCCGGAGCGGAATTCTGGGGCGGTTCGGAGGATGAGACGGTCACATTCGAGACCCTGCTTGAGGTCTGCGACGTGATCGTGTTCGGTCTCGACGGTGGTGGCCTTGATGACCTCTATGGCTGTGGCGCGATCGGCCGTCACAGGGTGACGAAAGAGTGGCTCGCCTGGGCGAGAGCCCTGGTGCCATGAAAGCGTGCTGGAGCGACGTCAGTCGATCGCTTCTCGGCTGCTGGACTTCAAGGCTGCAGGCGAACTCACGATTTGCAAGCATGCCGGCGAGGACGTTGCCGAGATCATCGAGCTAATCAAGCTCGTAAAGGATCTCGGCCTGCTCGCGGCGGTGTCGGTTGATCCGGCTGGACTTGGCGAGATGGTCGAGGCACTCGACGCGATCGGCATCACCGTCGAAAACGAGATGCTGATCGGCGCGCCGCAGGGCTTCGGTATGATGACCGCGATCAAGACTGCCGAGCGGCGTCTTGAGAACGGTTGCGTTGCGAAGGAGCAGCGCAAGCACGAGATGTCCATGCGGCATGCGAAGTCGTCGCTGATGGACTGGTGCGTCGGCAACGTCAAGATCGAGCCGACCGCGACCGCTATTCGCGCCACAAAGCAGAACGCCGGCGAGGCCAAGATCGACCCGTGGGCGGCAATCATGAACGCGGTTGCGGTGATGGTGCGCAACCCTGAGGCGCGCGGTGGAAAATCCGGCTGGAATACCGACGACCTCGATGCGCTGATGGCCAAGATCGATGCCGCGGCCGAGGCCATGTAAACGGGAGATGCCGACAGTGGCAAGCAGGTGGTCCATGGCATCGGCAGGCCTGCGTAAGGGAGCGCGTGCGTTCGCTCGCGCGCTGCCACATGTGGTGCTGGACGTTTGCGGCTTCGCCGGCGCCGGCGCGATCGTCTATGGCGCCTGGCTGATCTACGTGCCGGCCGGCTTCCTGGTCGGCGGCGGCCTTCTGATGGCGCTTTCGATCCTGTTCGGCCGCCGACTCGAGGCGCGGGAATGAGCCTGTTCGGTTCGCTGGCGCGCGAGGTCAAAGGCGTCAACGGTCTGACCTGGGGCGAGATCAACGATCTCTGGTCAGGCCTGTTCGGTGGCTATCAGTCGCGCTCCGGTCCCGCGATCAACTGGAAGACGGCGCTTCAGACCACGACCTTTCTCGCCTGCGTGCGACGCATCGCCGAGGCAGTTTCGACCGTCCCGACCAAGGTCTATCAGAAGCCGCGTGGGGCCAAGCGCCAGGAGGCCTACGACCATCCGCTCTACGACCGGCTCAACGACGAGCCGAACGAGTGGCAGGATCCGCTGCAATTCAAGGAGACGATGGCCGTCCATTGTGCGGTCACCAACAATGCATATGCCTTCAAGAACATGGTGCGTGGCAAGCTGGTCGAGCTGATCCCGATCGTGCCGACCCATGTGCAGCCGAAATGGACGCCGGACCGGACGCCATACTACCTGGTGACCGCACCGGACGGCACACAGGAGACGTTCGCGCCGCAAGAGATCCTGCATATTCGCGGGCTTTCGTGGGACGGGCTGAACGGCCTCGATGCGGTGAAGCTGCTGCAGGAGCCGCTCGGCCTTGCTCTGGCGACCGAGCAGACGCACGCGATGTTGCATGCGCATGGTGCGCGGCCGAGCGGCATCATCTCCGTCAACAAGGGCCTGGACGAAAAGGAGCTTGTCCGCCTCGCAGCCTGGGTCAAGAAGCATTACGGCGGCCTCGACAATGTCAGCCGCGTGATGATCCTGGACAACGATGCCAAGTTCACACCCTTCGACATGAAGGGCGTGGACATGCAGCACATCCAGCTGCGCAACCTCGAGGCCGAGCGCATATGTCATGGCATGGGCGTGCTGCCTATCGTCATCGGGTACCCGGCCGAGATGGCGGCTCGCGCCGCGGCCGAGACACTGATCGCGATGCACCTGGTGCATACGATCAGGCCCTGGCATCGCCGCTTCGAGGCTGCCTTCGACCGCCAGTGCTTGACCCGCACCGAGCGGGCTCAGGGCTACTACACCAAGTTCATCGATGGCGAGTTCCTGCGCGCCACCGCGAAGGATCGCGCCGAGTACAATAAGGTCGCTCTCGGGGGCGCCGGTAATCCCGGCTGGGCCACCATCAACGATGTCCGCGACTGGGACGACATGGACGAATACGACGGCGGCGATCACATCTACGCGCCGATCAATTGTGGGCCGATCGGGACGGACGGTATTCCACGGGTGGGTCAAGCGACCCCGGCGTCATCGAACGACAGTCCCGAAGCGTGATTAGGCTCGGCGCGTTCCAGCTGGGCTTATCGAGTGTTCCGGACATCGTCCCTGCGTCTCTCGACCTCCTCTGCGTCCTTGTCGTCGATCTCCATCAGATCATCGCGGCCATTGGCCTTCAGCAGTTCGTCGAGCTTGGCATGTATGGCCTGCGTGTCCCGGTGCTCGGCACGTTGAATCACCAGTGTCATGCCCCAGGTCGCGAGCGTCGCAAACGAATGCCATTCCAGCCCGTTACCCAGAGTGATCCAGGCGATCCCGTAAAGGACGAAGACGACGAATGCAGTTGGCCGTGCGGTCGCGACGCCGAGCGAGGTCAGCCAGCCGGTGAGCTTGGAAGAAGGCATAGTTCGGCAACGTCACGATGGGCACAGGGTTCCCAGTGCTCTGGAAAGCAAAGCGATGTCTGATATTCACCTTAGGCCGGCCAGGCTCAAATCGGCTGCGGGCGCTAGCCGTCTCTCCGTCAGTTTCCAATACAAATTCGTGGAGGATGGCGGCCCTGCCGGCACCTTCGAAGGCTACGGCTCGGTCTTCAACAATGAGGACGATGGCGGTGACCTGATCATGCCCGGTGCCTTTACCGGCGTGCTGCAGCGCCATCAGGCAAAGGCGACGATGCCGAAGATGCTGCTCAACCATGGCAGCATGGGCGGCTTCTTCAGCTCTGACCCGATGGCTGACATGCCGATCGGTGCCTGGAGCACGATGAGCGAGGACACGCATGGCCTGCAATGCAAGGGCCGGCTGATCAATCTCGACACTGAGAGCGGCAAGCGCATCTATGGTGCCATGAAGGAGAAGACGCTCGACGGACTGTCGATCGGCTATCGAGTCGGCGAGTTTACGCGCGGCAGCAAGCCGAACGAGCCGCGGCGCACCATCAAGTCGATCAAGGATCTGCCGGAGGTGTCGCTGGTCACGTTTCCGATGAACGACCTGGCGCGCACAGGTGCTGTGAAGGCGTCCGACATTCGCACGGTCCGTGATTTCGAGGACTTTCTACGCGAGATCGGCGGCTTCTCGCATGCGGCAGCCAAGTCGATCGCAGCGCGCGGCTTCAAGTCCGCCGAAACCGAGCCGCTTGGACTACAGGCGCTTGCCACTTCCCTCCGCGATCTTCGACGCGCGATCTAGAACGTTCACTGATTACCGTCAGGAACGAACCGGAGGGCAAAAGCTCCCGGCTCAATAAGTCGGCCGCTTGATGCTCGAAAGCGGACCCATGATACTCTTGTCCAGCATTGTCGTTCATGACCCATCCGGACCTTGCGGCTTGGGCCGGGTATGTCCGCTCATGGGGCATGACCGGAAGTCAGCAATCAGAGGGCCAATAGGCCGCTTGTGACCCAGAACCGACGTCGTTCAGTGGCTGGCGGCAGGTAAGATGTATCCGTCCAACAAGCCCAATTCGGGCGCAACCATGTTTTTGGATTCTATGGACGCGTTGAAGACAACGACCATGTCAAGCGCGGGAATGATGATGGTTTTTACGTAGACCTTGAGAAGCCGATGTCGTCGTCGATCACCGCGCCCGGCCCAACGGGAACTTTTCCGGGTCTTGGCTGATTGAGATTGTGGAAGACGACCTTGTCGCGCCACACCTTGCGGAGAAAATCCGCGAACACGTCGATTGTCAATTGCTCGCCTGGACAGCGTCGATAGCCGAAGCCGAACGGAGCGAACCCGGCATAATCGCAGACCGGTGCCGGCTTCCCTTCCGACACGGCGAACACTGTACCGAAGCCGCTGTTGGTGATGCCGGTTTTCCGTCCATCACTGACCGGAAGCGTTGTTATGTCAAAGGGGCAACGCGGCAGACCGATCTGCTTGCATTTCGCCTCATCGATCTGGGCGCTGGTCGGCACGCTCAAGTACCGCTGGGGGTCGAACCGCTCAGGCTCATTCCATAGCCGCGAGTCGAAGCTCGTGTCGGTATGGGGCGTATTCATGTAGGAGTGCCGCTCGTAGGGCACGCCGAACTGGGCGAATGGAGAGCCGCCGTAGAAGGACGAGGCACGCGTGTCCGCAATCGCTGAAATGCTGCCGCCGTTCGGCGAGATGGTGCGGAAGAGCTCCATCACCAGAAGTTCAAGGGGCGTGTAGGGCGCTCCGCTCGCATTGTCGGAGTCCCCGCTCATTGTCTTTTGGAAGGCCGCCCGCACCGCTTGGTCCCCTCCATTCTGGTTCAGGCGCGTCATGATGCCAAAGATGGAATTGCCCCATTGGCTCAGCGCTACGAAATTGTGGAAGCACTCAAAGACAACATCCTTCTTGGCGAAATACTTACCGTCGCCCGCATTCTTGAGCCAGTAATAAGCGATTGTCTTGTCGGGATCGGAAACCCTTCCGTTCGCGATGTCGTCCAGCCTCGCATCAATCCATTTCGCAAGGAACGGCCGAAGCGCCCTCACGGTCATATAGTTTTCGTAAACGATCTCCTGCAATGGATTACGAAAGGCGAGCACCGTGTTGAAGGCCTCCCCGATCGCCCGGACTTGAGGCGGTACTGCGTCGCCCTTCACGCCGAGGTGCAGATCCCAATAGATATCCCAAAAATAGTCGAGGTAGTGGCGCATGAAAGGCTTGTCGGCGTGCTTAGGGTCGAGAAGCCTGTCGAAGAATGCGACGACCTTGGCCTTATACTTCGGGGTATAAAGGTCGGGAGTGACGCCGGTGAAATAGATGCGTTTGCGCAGGTTATTGGCGCCGCGATTCTCTAGCCCCTCGAGGAAAACTGTCACGCCATCCGAAGGGGTCGGCTTCCACTCTTCGTAAAGCATCCCCCAAAAGTCCCAAGGGATTGCGTCCTGTTTGGTGAGAGGCAGGTCGATCATGGGGAGGATCGGCCGCTCGCCGGCAAAGATGCTGCCGAGAAAGAACGGGACCACCGCGTTGTCGACGTAGTCGCGGTTGAAGTGGCTTGGGATCGTTGCGCGGAATTTCGCCAAGGCCGCGGAGAGGTCAGGAGCCTGAGCTGCAGCAGGCGCCTGAGTGGAGAGCCCACTTGCAACAAGAGCGGCGGCGCCCGAGAGGAGCGTTCGCCTTTCTATGGAAAACGGAGCTTCTAGGGATTTTGAATCTGCCAAGGTGCCGTCTTCGAGCGGTTGATGCTGAGGCAAGGCGTTAACTCCCTGGTGGCAACTCCTCGCGTGGGTATGACGGTTCTTTACAGACTGGCGCATCCGGAACGAGGCGGCATGAAGATGTCGATTCAATCGGTTTTCGGAAGGTGCGGACATCAGCAAAAACCCTGGGCTGCCTGCGATGAAGTACCGTGGCTTGAGACATGCGGCACCGCCCAGGTCGGCTTGTGGCCCGAAGTTGCTGATGGCCGAGGGGCAGAGCATGTCTGCTCTGCCCTTGTGATTCAGACATCAACTTGTTCGGCAATCGCGAGCGCGTCGTCCACCTCGATGCCGAGATAGCGTACCGTGCTTTCGATCTTGTGTGGCCGAGCAGGAGCTGCACTGCTCGTAAATTCCCGGTG
>Ga0209677_100762_pt1 | contig 16343 bp, 13 predicted proteins | sample AraplaCvi_mCL_r2_2_FD_184285 | JGI IMG/M metagenome (GOLD analysis project Ga0209677, IMG submission 184285) | Arabidopsis root microbial communities from North Carolina, USA - plate scrape CL_Cvi_mCL_r2 (SPAdes) (version 2) | ecosystem: Host-associated > Plants > Roots > Endosphere | place: USA... | reverse complement strand
CCCCGCCCTGCTCCACTTACACCAGTCGCGACTGCACCACCGCGGCCTGGACGAAGGACGCGAACAGCGGATGCGGCTCGAAGGGCCGCGACTTCAGCTCGGGATGGAATTGCACGCCGATGAACCAGGGATGGTCCTCGTACTCGACGATCTCCGGCAGCACGCCGTCGGGCGACAGGCCGGAGAATTTCAACCCATGCTGCTCGAGCCGGTCCTTGTAGGCGGTGTTGACCTCATAGCGGTGACGATGGCGCTCGGAGATTTCGGTGGCGCCGCCATAGACCTCGGAGACCCGGCTGCCGCGCTTGAGCGCTGCAGGATAGGCGCCGAGCCGCATGGTGCCGCCGAGATCGCCGCTCTGCGTGCGCTTCTCCAGCTCATTGCCGCGCAGCCATTCGGTCATGAGGCCGACCAGCGGCTCGGGCGTCGGGCCGAACTCGGTGGAGTTGGCGTCCGCGATGCCGACCAGATTGCGCGCGGCCTCGATCACCGCCATCTGCATGCCGAAGCAGATGCCGAAATACGGCACGTCACGCTCCCTGGCGAACTGCGCCGCGCGGATCTTGCCTTCGGCGCCGCGCTGGCCGAAGCCGCCGGGCACCAGGATGCCGTTGACGTGCTCCAGGAACGGCGCGGGGTCCTCGTTCTCGAACACCTCGCTCTCGATCCAGTCGAGCTTGACGCGGACCTTGTTGGCGATGCCGCCATGCGACAGCGCCTCGATCAGCGATTTGTAGGCGTCCTTCATGCCGGTGTACTTGCCGACGATCGCGATCGTCACATCGCCTTCCGGATTGCGGACCCGCTCGTTGATGGTGTGCCAGCTCACCAGCGCCGGCGGAATCTTCGGCTCGATGCCGAACGCAGCCAGCACCTCGTCGTCGAGGCCGGCGGCATGATAGGCCTCGGGCACCGCATAGATGTTGTCGACGTCGCGCGCCTCGATCACGGCGCTTTCGCGCACGTTGCAGAACAGGCCGAGCTTGCGCCGCTCCTCCTTCGGAATCTCGCGGTCGGTACGACACAAGAGGATGTCCGGCTGGATGCCGATCGAGCGCAGCTCCTTCACCGAGTGCTGGGTCGGCTTGGTCTTCAGTTCGCCGGCGCTCGGGATGTAAGGCAGCAGCGTCAAATGGATATAGATGGCGTGATGGCGCGGCAGGTCGTTGCCGAGCTGACGGATCGCCTCGAAGAACGGCAGGCCCTCGATATCACCGACCGTGCCGCCGATCTCGACCAGCACGAAATCGTAGTCGTCATTGCCCGAAACGACGAAATCCTTGATCGCGTTGGTGACGTGCGGGACCACCTGGATGGTGGCGCCGAGATAGTCGCCGCGCCGCTCCTTGGTCAGGATGTCCTGGTAGATGCGCCCCGTGGTGATGTTGTCCTGCTTGGTCGCCGGACGCCCGGTGAAGCGCTCATAATGGCCGAGATCGAGATCGGTCTCGGCGCCGTCATCGGTCACGAACACTTCGCCGTGCTGATACGGCGACATCGTGCCTGGATCGAGATTGAGATAGGGATCGAGCTTGCGAAGGCGGACCTTGTAGCCCCGAGCCTGCAGCAGTGCGCCGAGCGCCGCCGAAGCCAGACCCTTGCCGAGCGAGGAGACCACGCCGCCGGTGATGAAGATGTACCGCGCCATGGGACTTTACCTTTAATGCCGCCAATCCGATTCGCAAAAACGAATCGTGCGTCGGCCCGGCCGATGCCGCGGGCCTGTGGGTTACTGAGAAATAAGAATGCTATCAGGCAGTTGGTAGGGAATTCGTGATGCAAGGAGATAGCTGCTCCCTGCATGACGCCCCCGCGTTATTGCGATTGCGGGGCCTGCGGAGCCGCTGGCGCCTGCTTCTGCTGCTCGTCGGACTGCTTGAGCTGGTCGAGCAGGCCGCCGCCGGCCGACGGCGCCACCGGCGTTGCGCCACCAGCAGGCTGCGACTGGCCCGGCACATTGTTGAGGATCGAGGTCGGCTTGCGGTCGAGGCTGGCGAGCCACGACAGCGACAGGCTGGTCAAGAAAAAAAGGGCCGCCAGGATCGCCGTGGTGCGCGTCAGCAGGTTCGCGGTGCCGCGGCTCGACATGAAACCGGCGCCCCCGCCCATGCCAAGCCCGCCGCCTTCGGACTTCTGCAGCAGCACCGCGCCGATCAGCACGGACACGATCATGAGGTGAACGACGATGATGACAGTCTGCATGGTGACCTTCCGTCACAAGCCGATGCAGCCGACCACGGGCCGAGCTTCGAGGACTTGCGGGGTTCTCGGAGAAATTTGGGCGGTGTTACACGATCATAGCGGGCATTGTCACCCCCGCAGATAAGGACGTCGCGGCTTCTCACAAGCATCCACGGGCGCGAACGACGCGGCCTTGTCTGAACCCGGATATTCCATTATAATTGACGAATGGATCAAATAATTGACGACCTCGGCCAGCGTCTGGCGCATCGCCTGCGCCGGGAGCGCGAGAGCCGCGGCTGGTCTTTGGCCGAACTCGCGGAGCGTTCCGGCGTCTCGAAAGCGACGATCAGCAAGATCGAGCGGGCTGAGGTCAGTCCAACCGCCGTCATCCTGGTCAGGCTCGCCAGCGCCTTCGACTTGACCCTGGCCGGCCTGATGCTGCGCGCCGAGGGCCATGGCGAGCGCCTGTCCAAGGCCGCCGAGCAGCCGGTGTGGCGTGATCCGGAGACAGGTTATGTGCGCCGCCAGGTGTTCAGCCGCCCCGATCATCCAGTCGAGCTCGTGACCGTCGAGCTGCCGCCGCGCCGCAGCGTGACGCTGCCGACTTCGTCCTATGTCCATATCCGCCAGTTGGTCTGGGTCCAGAGCGGCAGCCTCACCATTACCGAGGGCAGCGAGCGCCACGTGCTCGGCGCGGGCGATTGCCTCGGCTTCGGCCCGCCGATCGACACCACCTTCGCCAATGAAACCAATACGCCCTGCGCCTATGTCGTAGCGCTGGCCCGGAGCTGACGAGAATGTCCGCGATCAGGATCGCCCCGCTGACCGATACTCCCGCGATTCGTAGCGCCTTGAACGATCTCCTGATCGAGACCGTCGCCCATGGCGGCTCGGTCAGCTTCATGCATCCGCTCCCGACCGCGGTCGCCGACCGCTTCTGGAGGAGCTCGCTTGCGGCCGCAGAGCGTGGCGAACGGATCGTGCTCGGCGCCTTCGATGGTGAGGCGTTGGTGGCAACGGTGACGCTGCAGCTCGATTTGCCGCCGAATCAGCCGCACCGCGCCGAGATCGCCAAGATGATGACGAGGTTGAGCCACCGCCATCGTGGCGTCGCGACCGCGCTCATGCGTGCGGCCGAGGCACTCGCCCGCGAGCATGAACGCACTCTGCTGGTATTGGACACCGCGACCGATGGCGGCGCGTCGGAGCTCTATGAGCGGTTGGGTTTCCAGCTTACCGGCATCATCCCGGACTACGCCTTCAAGCCGCATGGCGGCCTCACCGGCACGAAGATCTACTGGAAGCACGTCGTGGCGACGGCTTGATCAGGGCTCACGGTCGGAGAAGCGGCCGATCCGCAGCGGCGCGCTCGCTGCAAACCTCGCCCCGCTTGCGGGGAGAGGTCGGATTGCCTCGAAAGATGCAATCCGGGTGAGGGGGTACAGGTCTCAACACTCGCACCGTTCGTAGGTCTGCCCCTCACCCCGCCCACTCCCCGTAAGAACGGGGAGAGGGAGCGCACCGTCCGTTACGCTAGCATCCCTTCGCAATCGCCAGGAAATCCGCCGCCTTCAGGCTGGCGCCGCCGACCAGCGCGCCGTTGACATTGGCGACCGCCATCAGCTCCGCGGCATTGGACGGCTTCACCGAGCCGCCATAGAGGATGCGCATTCGCGCGCCCTCTTCCTTGAAGCGCTGCACCAGCAGATCACGGATAAACTTATGAACTTGCTCGACATCCTCTGCGGTGGGCGTGAGGCCGGTGCCGATCGCCCAGACCGGTTCATAGGCCACGACGAGGTTGGCGGCCTTTGATGCCGCCGGCAGCGACCGCTGGAGCTGGCCGCCACAGATATCGAGCGTCTGCCCGGCGTCGCGCTGGCTCTGAGTCTCGCCAATGCAGACGATCGCGGTCAGCCCCGCGCGCCAGACCGCCTCGGCCTTCTGATGCACGATCGCGTCGGTTTCGCCATGGTCGGCCCGCCGCTCGGAATGGCCGACGATGATGGCGCTGGCGCCGGCATCGGCGAGCATCTCCGCGGAAATATCGCCGGTATGGGCACCGGAGGGCTTGGTATGGCAGTTCTGGGCCCCGACGGCGACGGCCTTCGTTCCCTTGGCCTTGTCGGCGAACGCCGCGAGCAGGGTCGCGGGCGGACACACCAGCAGGTCGGCCTTGGCCGCGACCTCGGCGCTTCCGGCCAGCATCGCCTCGAATTCAGACCATGAGGCCTTCAGCCCGTTCATCTTCCAATTGCCGGCGATCAGCGGCCGGATGCGATCGGTCATGACGAAAATTCCAGCGGACGTTGTGACAAGGAGCACGATGCGCTAGCAGACCAGGCCGACGAGCACCAGAGCGAGGCTGTGTCCGTTCACCGCTTCGATCCGCCACCCGTTCCCGGGATGCCGCCGAGGTTGCGACCGGGCGACTGCCTCTTTATAAGCCATTTCAACTCGGTGACGCCCTTTCGCGGAATCTGCTTTAAGGCGCGTCCTCCCCTCCTGACGACAGATTGGACCCATGCTTCGAGGATTACGCAAGGCCTCATCAAACTGGCTCGGCAAGACCATCATGGCGGTGGTCATGGGCGTGCTGATCGTCAGCTTCGGGATCTGGGGCATCGCCGATATCTTCCGGGGCTTTGGGCAGTCGACGGTGGCGACCGTCGGCCATACCGAGATCTCGGTGAACGAGTTCCGCCAGATCTATACGGAGCGCCTGCAGCAGATCGGGCGCCAGTTCAACCGTCCGTTGACACAGGATCAAGCGCGGGCCTTCGGCCTCGATCGCTCGGTGCTGCAGCAGACGATTGCGGAAGCCGCATTGGATGAAGAGGCGCGCCGGCTCGGCCTCAACCAGTCCGACGCCGAGACCATGCGCGTGATCCTGAGCGACCCGAATTTCAAGGGTCCGAATGGCACCTTCGACGCAAACCGCTTCCAGGCCATCATCCGCAACTATGGCTTCACCGAGCAGCGCTATCTCGCCGATCAACGCCACGTGTCGCTGCGGCGTCAGATCGCCGGCACCATCGAAGCCGGCCTCGAACCATCCAAGACCCAGCTCGAGGCCTTAACCCGTTTCCAGAACGAGCAGCGCTCGATCGAGTACATCAAGCTGTCGTCGGCCCAGGCCGGCACCATCGATGCGCCCTCGCCCGAGACGCTCGCCGCCTATTTCGAGGAGCACAAGGCGCAGTTCCGGGCGCCCGAATATCGCAAGATCGATTTCGTCGTGGTGACGCCGGAGGAAGTCGGCAAATGGACTGACGTCTCCGACGACGACGCCCGCAAGCTGTTCGATCAGCGCAAGGATCAGCTTGGCACGCAGGAAAAGCGGCAGGTGCAGCAGATCACCTTCCCCACGGTCGACGAGGCCGCGGCCGCGCGCAAGCGCATCGGCTCGGGCGAGGTGACGTTCGACGATCTGGCCAAGGAGCGCAAACTCGCTCCAGCCGACATCGACCTCGGCCTGGTGACGAAATCCGCCATTCTCGATCCAGCGGTCGCCGACGCAGCCTTCGCGCTGCCGACAGGCGAGGTCAGCGAGCCGGTGAAGGGCCAGTTCAGCGTTGCGCTGGTCAAGGTCAGCGCGATCCAGCCGGGGCATCAGCCGACTTATGAGGACATCGCGACCGACCTGAAGAAGGAGATCGCGGCCGAGCGCGCCCGCACCCAGGTCGCGAGCCTGCGCGACAAGATGGAGGACGAGCGCGGCGGCGGCGCCAGCGTCGCCGAAGCAGCCAAGAAGCTCGGGCTCGCCGCCGTTACCCTCGACGCGGTGGACCGGTCGGGCCGCCAGCCCGACGGCCAGCCGGCCGGCAATATCCCGCAAGGTCTCGACGTGGTCGCGCAGGCTTTCAACAGCGATGTCGGCGTCGACAACGAGCCGATCTCCTATCGCGGCGGCTATGTCTGGTTCGAAGTGCTTGGCGTCACCCCGCCACGCGACCGCACCCTCGACGAGGTCAAGGATCAAGTCGCCGTGCGCTGGCGCGAGGACGAGATCGCCGCACGCCTGAGCGCAAAGGCGACCGAGCTGGTGAAGAAGCTGAATGAGGGCGGCAAGCTCGCCGATGAGGCGGCAGCGCTCGGCGTTCAAGTCGAGACCGCGACGAGCTTCCGGCGCGACGCCACGCTCCCGGGCGTGCCCAATGGTGTTGTCACGGCTGCGTTCCGCACGGCCAAGGATAGCGCCAGCCAGACCGAAGCCGCCGGCGGCAGCCAGTGGGTGGTCTTCCGCGTCACCGACATCAATACGCCGGCAGTGGACATGGCGTCGGAAGACGTCAAGAAGCTGAAGGACACGCTGCAGCGTGCGCTCAGCCAAGAGCAGAGCGCGGAGTATGTCGCCAGGCTCGAGAAGGACATCGGCACCACGATCAACGAGGCCGCCGTCGCGCAGGTGGTCGGCAGTAACCAGTAATACGTGAAAGCACGCGATGGACGATCTCAAGTCGATCATTGGCAAAGTCGCCACCGGCGCCACTTTGTCCCGCGAGGAAGCAGCTAGCGCCTTCGACAGCATGATGTCGGGCGAAGCGACGCCCTCGCAGATGGGCGCGCTGGTGATGGCGCTGCGCGTGCGTGGCGAGACCGTCGACGAGATCACCGGCGCGGTGAGCGTCATGCGCGCCAAGATGCTGCGGGTCGATGCGCCGGCCAACGCGGTCGACATCGTCGGCACCGGCGGCGACGGCTCCGGCTCCGTCAACGTCTCCACCTGCGCATCGTTCATCGTCGCGGGCGCCGGCATCCCGGTCGCCAAGCACGGCAACCGCGCGCTGTCCTCGCGCTCCGGCGCCGCCGACGTGCTGGCCGCGCTCGGCGTCAAGATCGACCTCAAGCCCGAGCAGGTCGGCCGTTGCGTGAAAGAGGCCGGCATCGGCTTCATGTTCGCGCCGGCGCATCACCCGGCCATGAAGAATGTCGGCCCGACCCGGGTCGAGCTCGCCACCCGCACCATCTTCAATCTGCTCGGGCCGTTGTCCAATCCCGCCGGCGTCAAGCGCCAGATGGTCGGCGTGTTCTCGCGGCAATGGGTGGAACCGCTGGCCCAGGTGCTGAAAAATCTCGGCTCGGAGGCAGCCTGGGTGGTGCACGGCTCCGACGGCCTCGACGAGATCACGCTGACCGGCCCGACCTTCGTGGCCGCACTCGAGAACGGCGCGATCCGCACCTTCGAGATCGCGCCTGATGAAGCCGACCTGCCCCGCTGCGGCCATGAAGGGCTGAAGGGCGGCGACGCCGAAGCCAACGCGACCGCGTTGATGAGCGTGCTCGAGGGCATGCCGAGCCCCTATCGCGATGTCGCGCTTTTGAACGCCGCGGCGGCGCTGCTGGTCGCCGGTCGTGCTAAGACGCTCAGGGAAGGCGTGGCGATCGGCCGGGATTCGCTCGACAGCGGCGCGGCCGCAGCACGGTTGAAGCAGCTGATTGCCGTCTCCAACAGCTGAAATCAGTGCGGGCGAGCGCGCGACATGTCCGATATCCTGACCAAAATCGAAGCCTACAAGCGCGAAGAGATCGCGGCCGCGAAGCGCGCGCATCCGATGTCGCAGATCGAGGCTCTGGCGCGTAGCGCTACGCCGCCACGCGGATTCGTGCAGGCGATCCGTTCGAAGCACGCCGAGGGCGGCTTCGCGCTGATCGCCGAGGTGAAGAAAGCCTCGCCCTCGAAAGGGTTGATCCGCGCCGACTTCGATCCGCCTGCGCTTGCCAAGGCCTATGAGGCCGGCGGCGCCGCCTGCCTGTCGGTGCTGACAGATGCGCCCTCATTCCAGGGCCATCTCGATTTCATGGTGGCGGCGCGCGCGGCCACCTCATTGCCGGTGCTGCGCAAGGACTTCATGTTCGACACCTATCAGGTGGCCGAGGCCCGCGCGCATGGCGCCGACTGCATCCTGATCATCATGGCCGCGCTCGACGACGGCGCCGCGCGCGACATCGAAGCCGCCGCGATCGTCCACGGCATGGACGTGCTGATCGAGATCCATGATCGCGCCGAGCTCGACCGCGCGCTCAAGCTGCGTTCGCCGATGATCGGGATCAACAACCGCAACCTGCGCACCTTCGAGACCACGCTTGCGACCTCGGAAGCGCTGGCGCCGCTAGTACCAAAGGACCGCCTGCTGGTTGGCGAGAGCGGCATCTTCACCCCGGCCGATCTGGCGCGGCTGTCACGCGTCGACATCAAGACGTTCCTGGTCGGCGAGAGCCTGATGCGACAGGCGGACGTCACTGCCGCAACGCGCGCCCTGCTTGCGCGCAACGACACCTCGGCGAGCGCGGCCGGTTAGAGCAGTATTGAATGGCCGACCGCCCCGCCCTCACCCATATCGACGCGCAAGGCGAGGCGCGCATGGTCGACGTGTCGGACAAGCCTGCCACCGAGCGGATCGCGGTTGCCGAAGGTCGCGTCCTCATGAGCCCCGCGACGTTGGAGCTGATCGTCTCCGGCAACGCCAAGAAGGGCGACGTGCTCGGCACCGCGCGCATCGCCGGCATCATGGCGGCGAAACGGACCTCCGAGCTGATCCCGCTGTGCCATCCGCTCGCGCTGTCGAAGGTGACGATCGACATCACGCCTGATGCGGCGCTGCCCGGCTGCCTCGTCCAGGCCACCGTCAAGGTCACCGGCCCGACCGGCGTCGAGATGGAGGCCCTGACGGCAGTCTCGGTCGCTTGCCTCACCATCTACGACATGATCAAGGCGGTCGAGCGCGGCGTGCGCATCGATGGCATTCATCTGGTCGAGAAGCTCGGCGGCAAGTCCGGCCACTATCGCGCCTAGGTCTCAGACAGACAAACGACCGCTCGAATTAATCGTTTGCTAACTGAACTTCCTAACCTCGCCTCCACGGCAGAAATGTAACCGTGGGTTTGGAGGGAGCGTTCCAGGACAATCTATCCGGGAACGCTGTGGCGAAGCGTTCAGGAGCAATGGCGAGCGACATCAGTTCAACAACGGCTGTGAAAGCCTCGACGGGCCGCGGCGGGCCGATTCTTTGGCTTATCGCGGGCGGATTGATGCTAATCGCGGCCATCGCGATCGGCTCCACGATCATGGCCGACAGCTTCCGCGAACGTGCGTTGAACGGCACCACACGGGAGCTGCAGAACACGGTGCTCCTGCTGGCACGCCATTTCGACCAGCAGCTCGATGATCTCGGTGCTGTCCAGCGCGACCTCGCTACCTATGTGCGGGAAAACGGCCTTGACGCCCGCGCGCTCTTCAAGGAGCGGATGGGAAGCGCCGAAGTCCACGCGATGCTCATGGCCAAAATCGGCGCGCTATCCTATGTCGGCAGCGTCAATATCTTCGACAGCGACGGCAACCTGATCAATTCCACGGCGTCCTGGCCGGTGCCCTCCGTGAATGTGGCGGACCGTGCCTACTTCGCGCGCTTCCGCACCGATCCGAGCGCGCCGCAGGTCTTGATTGAGCCCGTGGTGAGCCGCGTGACCGGGATCGTCACCACCATATTCGCATTGAAGCTGACGGGTCCGAAGGGCGAGTTTCTCGGCGTCATCGCCCGTGGCCTTGAGCCGATCAAAGTCGAGAGCTTTTTCGCATCTGTCGCCCTCGGTCCGGACGCATCGATCTCGATGATGCATCGCGACGGCACGCTGCTCGCACGCTATCCGCGACCTGGCGGGATGGTGGGCCAAAACTATCGCGATGCCCCGATCTTCCGCCAGATCCTCGCCGGCGACGGCAACACGACGGGGATATTTCATAGTCCCGTTGACGGGGTGCACAGAGTTGGCGCGGCGCATCGATTGACGAGCTATCCGTTGATCGTGACTGCCACGACAACGGTTTCGGCTGCACTGGCGGATTGGCGCGAGCAGATGCGCTTTCTGATCGCAGTGGGAACAGCCTCGGTCCTGCTGATTGCAACCATGCTTTACGTCGTCGTTCGACGGCTCTTGCGCGACCATCGGGCCTCGAGCCAACGGCTGACACTCGAGAAGCAGCGGCTCGACAAGGCCGTGAACAACATGACGCAGGGGCTGTTGATGTTCGACGCATCGCAGCGCCTCGTCATCTGCAACCAGCGTTACATCGACATGTACGGCCTGTCGGCCGAGGTGGTGAAGCCCGGCTGCAGCTTCCGCGAGCTGATCGCGCATCGCAAGGCCAGCGGGTCGCTCGCCGGCGACGAGAGCGAATACGCCTCCTCGGTACTGCGCAGCATCGGGCGCCCAAAGGTCAAGGTGATCGAGACGCCCGACGGGCGCTGGGTGCAGATCGTCGACGAGCCGCTCGCCGACGGCGGCTGGCTGGCCACCCATGAAGACATCACCGAGCGCCGGCGCGCCGAGCAGCAGATCACCCACCTTGCGCATTACGACGCGCTGACCGACCTGCCGAACCGGGCGCTGTTCCACGAGCGCCTCAAGCAGGAGCTGGCCGAGCTCGGCCCCGACCGCCGGCTCGCGCTGCACTACATCGATATCGACGAGTTCAAGGGCGTCAACGACTCGCTTGGGCACCTGATCGGCGACGAGCTCCTGAAATCGGTGGCCGCTGGCCTGAGCGATTGCGTCGGCGATGCCGGCTTCGTCGCCCGGCTCGGCGGCGACGAGTTCGCGATCGTGCAGACCGAGGTCAGGTCGCGCGACGATGCAACGCGGCTTGCGGAAACCACCTTCGAAGCGATCCGCGCGCCGCATGAGTGTCACGGCCACCTGATCCCTGCCGACGCCTCGATCGGGATCGCGCTGATCCCGGAGCATGGCACCGTTCTCGACGAGGTCCTGAAGAATGCCGACCTCGCGATGTATGCGGCCAAGGCCGCCGGGCGCCGGACATGGCGCTTCTTCGCGCCCGATATGGACGCCCAGGTCAAGGCCCGCCGCCAGCTCGAGACCGACCTGCGCCAGGCCGTCGCGGACGGCGCGCTGGAGGTCCACTATCAGCCGCTGCTCAGCCTGCTCGACGACCGCATCTCCGGCTGCGAGGCGCTGGTGCGCTGGCGACATCCGGAGCGCGGCCCGATCTCGCCGGCCGAGTTCATCCCGATCGCCGAGGACACCGGGCTGATCAACCAGCTCGGCGAATGGGTGCTTGGCGTCGCCTGCGCCGAGGCCACGACCTGGCCTGATGACATTCGCCTCGCCGTCAACGTCTCGCCGGTGCAGTTCAAGAGCGGCACGCTGGCGCTCAAGATCGCCCAGGCGCTGGCGGCCTCCGGCCTGCCGGCGCGGCGGCTGGAGCTCGAGATCACGGAAGCCGTGCTGATCCGCGACGACGAGACCGCGCTTGCCATCCTGCACCAGCTCCGCGCGCTCGGCGTCAGAATCGCGCTCGACGATTTCGGCACCGGCTATTCCAGCCTCAGCTATCTGCAGCGCTTTCCGTTCGACAAGATCAAGATCGACCGCTGCTTCGTCAACGACATCACCATATCGGGCGGCTCCGCCAGCATCGTCCAGGCCGTGGTCAACATCGCCGCCGTGCGCGACATGACGACCACGGCCGAGGGCGTCGAGACCGAGGCGCAGCGGGCGATGCTGCACACGCTCGGCTGCTCCGAGATGCAGGGCTATCTGTTCAGTCCGGCACGCCCCGCTTCCGAGCTGCGGACGCTGTTCGCCGCCCGCTCCGCCGATCACGTTGCGCTGGCGGAGACGGCCTGAGGGCAGCTGCAACAATAATCCCTAAATACCGCCGCAATTTTACCGGTTCCCGCAATGGGAATCCAAACCTTAATCTCTGATTGCACCGTGGCCAGCTTGCACGCAACCACGGGCCCGTGTTTTATCTTGGCTCGTCAGACCCCAAGGTCTGCGGAACGACACGTACACATCGGTTGAAAACGCGACGGGACGACCTCTCTCAAGGTCGCCCCGTCGGGGGCGTGTCGCCTCCGGCCGGCTCAGTTCGGCACCGCCTCCTTGGACCGGACGTCGGCATTGACGGTGACGCCGCGCAAGAACTTGAACGCCGCGCCGAGCGCCTTGTCGTCCTTCTCCTCCGGCGGCACGTAGGATTGCGAGCCGGTCTGCTCGGCGCCATCGGCCGACAGATGGCCGCGCATCGAGGCCTCGCCGCGGATGTCGGTGCGGTCCTTCATGTCGTCAGGCACGTCCTGCTTGATCTCGAAGTCGGGCGCGATGCCCTGCGCCTGGATCGAGCGGCCGGATGGCGTGTAGTAGCGCGCCGTGGTCAGCGCCAGCGCGCCATTGCCGGTGCCGAGCGGGATGATGGTTTGCACCGAGCCCTTGCCGAACGAGCGCGTGCCGATCAGCGTCGCCCGCTTATGGTCGTGCAGCGCGCCGGCAACGATCTCCGAGGCCGAGGCCGATCCGCCATTGATCAGCACCACCAGCGGCTTGCCCTTGATGAGGTCGCCGCCCTTGGCGGTGAAACGCTGGGTCTCCTCGGGATTGCGGCCGCGGGTCGAGACAATCTCGCCGCGGGCGAGGAAGGCGCTCGACACCGAAACTGCCTGGTCCAGCAGGCCGCCGGGATTGTTGCGGAGATCAACGACGTAGCCGGCGAGCTTGTCCTGCGGAATGTCCTTGGAGATGCCGGCAATCGCCTTGCGCAGGCCGTCGGTGGTCTGCTCGTTAAACGAGGTGATGCGGATATAGCCGATGTCGTTGCCTTCGGTGTGATAGCGCACCGGGCGCACGCGGATGACCTCGCGGGTGATTGCGACATCGAACGGCGCGTCCTTGCCCTTGCGGATGATGGTGAGCTTGGTCTTGGTGTTGACCGAGCCCTTCATCTTGTTGACAGCCTGCTCCAGTGTCAGCCCCTGCACCGCGTCGCCGTCGATCTTGGCGATCAGGTCGCCCGAAAGGATGCCGGCCTTGGCGGCTGGCGTATCGTCGATCGGCGCCACCACCTTGACGAGGCCGTCCTCCATCGTGACCTCGATGCCGAGGCCGCCGAATTCGCCCGACGTCGTCTCCTGCATCTCGCGCCAGGACTTGTCGTTCATGTAGCGCGAATGCGGATCCAGCGAGGTGACCATGCCGTTGATGGCGCCCTCGATCAGCTCGGTGTCATCAGGCTTCTCGACATAGTCGGCACGGACGCGCTCGAACACTTCGCCGAACAAATTGAGCTGCGAATAGGTGTCGGCCACGCCCGCGGCCGCCTTGGCGCGGGCAACCCAATGCTCGCCTTCAGGTCCGGTCACCAGCAGGGTCAGGCAGGCGCCAGTCAACGAGCCCACCAGGAACAACCATTTTTTCCGCATTGCTTCCGTTTCCCGAGCCTGTTGGCGCCCTGATGGATAAATACGAAGCCAGAGATCGAAGCACCAGTCCTATCCCAACCCTGAAGCTCACAATAGCTTTCGGGTTTCTTCAAGGCCTTAGTTGCAGCGGCCGACCAGACCACATGGACCTCTGCTGCCCGATTTCAAGGCAGAATCGCCTGAAATTGCGGGGATTATTCAGCATTTTGCGGCCGCTGCGATCAAGTCCGCATGATCGAAGCCCTGGCCCGGCGGGGCTGCGCCACCCTGCCCGCACCTGCGAATCGCCGCCGCCTCGCCGTAGCAGCCGATGAGAGCCATGCGATTTTGCGATGGCGTGGCCTGATGGGACACGGTAGGCGATAAGAACACACGAAGACCACAAGGTCCGGAGGAAACGATGAGCGAGCGGAAGAACGTCGAGCTTGGCGCCAGCGACGAGAAATTCCAGAACCTGCACGAGTTCATCCGCAAGGCCCGCGCCCAGCTCAACCAGAATGCCTGGGACTACATCGTCGGCGGCGCCGAGACCGAGACCACGCTCCGCCGCAACCGCATGTCGCTCGATGAGATCGCCTTCCGCCCGCGCGTGCTGCGCGACGTCGCCCATGTCGATGCATCGGTCGAGGCGTTCGGCCGCCGGATGCGGCTGCCGGTGGTGCTGGCCCCGGTGGGCGCGCTCGAGATCTTCGATCCCGCAGGCGCCGCGAGCGTGGCGCGCGGCGCCGGCCGGTTCGGTGCCGCGCACATGCTGAGCTCGGTCTCCGAGCCGGGCCTGGAGAAGACGGCCGAGGCCGCCCCCGACGCGATGCGCATGTTCCAGCTCTATGTCCGCGGCGACGACGCCTTCGTCGAGGATTACGTCAGCCGCGCCGTCGAGAACCGCTACACAGCCTTCTGCATCACCGTCGACACCGCCCATTACAGCCGGCGCGAGCGCGATATCGCCAAGCGCTATGTGCGCGAAAGCCGGCTGCGCGCCACCGGCGGCGATCATCAGAAGGGTCTCAGCTGGCGCACCGTCAAGCTGGTCAAGGACAAGTTCAAGATCCCGCTCATCATCAAGGGCATCGCCACCGCCGAGGACGCGCAGATCGCGCTCGACCACGGCGTCGACTGGATCTACGTCTCCAACCATGGCGGCCGCCAGCTCGATCACGGCCGCGGCGCCATGCATGTGTTGCCGGAGATCGTGCAGGCGGTGAAGGACCGCGCCAAAATCATGGTCGACGGCAGCTTCGTGCGCGGCAGCGACATCGTGAAGGCGATCGCCTCCGGCGCCGACCTGGTCGGCATCGGCCGACTGCAATGCTGGGCGCTGGCCGCCGCCGGAGAGAACGGCGTCCTGCGCATGCTGGAGCTTCTGGAGGACGAGGTGGTCCGCACCCTTGGCCTGCTCGGCGTGACCTCGTTCAAAGAGCTCGACGGCTCCTATTTGCATCCGGCCACCGCGACCAACATCCCAAGCGTCTTCAGCGCTTTCCCGCTGGTCGATATCGAGCCGTACCGCTATTGATGCGGCGCGCCGCTTCAAGCGCGCCTGCGAGAGGTTGATGCCGCCATGACCGAGCCAAGCCTTGTCGTAACAAGCCTTGTCGTAACAAGTCTTGCACCCGGCAGCGCCGACGCGCTGCTGTTCGACCTCGGGCGCGTCGTGATCAACGTCGACTTTTCCAAAGCGGTGGCCTGCTGGGCTGGTCACGCCGGCTGCGCGCCTGACGACATCGTCTTGCGCTACGAGCAGGACCAAGTCTATCAGCATCACGAACGCGGGACCATCGAGGACGCCGCATTCTTCGCCAATCTGCGCAAGACGCTGGGCATCACCATCACCGACGATCAGTTCCTGGAAGGCTGGAACGCGATCTTCGCCGGCGAGGTCGAAGGCATCGCCCCCCTGCTCGCGCGTGCCGCCAAGCATCTGCCGCTCTACGCCTTCTCCAACACCAACCGGGCGCATGTCGCGCATTTCTCGACTGCCTATGCCGAGGTGCTGAGCCATTTTCGCGAGATATTCCTGTCGTCGAGCATCGGCCTGCGCAAGCCGGACGCGGAAGCCTACGACCATGTCGTACAGGCGATCGGCGTGCCCGCGGAGCGCATCGTGTTCTTCGATGATCTCGCAGCCAACATCGAAGGCGCCCGCGCCCGCGGGCTTCAGGCAGTGCAAGTGCGCTCGTCGGCCGACGTCGCTGCTGCGCTCGACGCGCTGGGGATTTAGGGTGGATGCATCGGCCAAGTTTGTAGTTGGTACTTCGTTGTCATCGTCCGAAGGCGGACGATCCAGTATTCCAGAGAGGCCAGCGATTGAAACGATAAGCCGCGGCGTACTGGATTGCGGGCAATGACGACTGAGAAATATAAAGCCGTTCCCGCGACGCATCTCGCGTCCGAGTCTTGCCTGTTAGTTCGTCCCTCCTGAAAAGAGAGGGCGCAGGGAATGCCGGGTGCTGGCCGCAACCCATGGCCCGCCTGCAGAAAAGAAAGCAGGCGGCAGTCACCACAGGTCCAGCCGAACAATCCGGCATTCCCTGCGCGATGGTTTAGCAGCTTATACGTACTCTCCCCAGGGACCGGCTCTCTTGCCCCTGTCGCCTGCGCGCTCGTCGCTGTCCGCAGACTTGGCCTCAGCACCGGGAGGCCAGGACCACACGATTTCACCGTCCGCGCTGCGTCGTTCGTCCGTGCACGAAACGTGCACTGCGACACCTCGCGTTCACCGCATCCCACCCCGCGTGTCGTGACGATCGCGATACGCCCCTCTTGCCGAGGCGGGACGTGCGCAAGGAAACACAATTTCCGAAAAAGCGAAAGATGAATTTTTGGACCGAAGGACGTCTAAGCGGCGATCTCGTTGGTCCGACTGCTAAAATGAATTTTTCGGCGCAACGACTTCCGGCCGCCGGAAGAAGCACTGGCGCAACGCGCCTGACCAGGGAA
>Ga0209677_100760_pt1 | contig 16357 bp, 12 predicted proteins | sample AraplaCvi_mCL_r2_2_FD_184285 | JGI IMG/M metagenome (GOLD analysis project Ga0209677, IMG submission 184285) | Arabidopsis root microbial communities from North Carolina, USA - plate scrape CL_Cvi_mCL_r2 (SPAdes) (version 2) | ecosystem: Host-associated > Plants > Roots > Endosphere | place: USA... | reverse complement strand
GTTGCCGTCGGGCTGCGACTGCCAGCCGTGGTAGTTCGTGCCGCGGTAGGCGACGCCCAAGGCAACTCGCCCGGGCGGGGCGGCCTCCGTCAGGGGGTCGTCCAGCTCGGGCGAGGTGGGGGTCTCGGACTCGGGCTGACCGGGCGCGAGGCCCGGGGTGCCGGTGGGGTGCTGGGGAGTGGGTGTCGTCACCCCGCCGAGGTTAACCCAAGGCGTCCAGCATCGTCTGTGCGCGTGCCTTCAGAGGGCCATCGGCCTTGCTGACGACCTCTTCGAGCAGCTCGCGCGCGCCCTCGTGATCGCCGATGCGGCGGAACTCGTCGGCCAGCTCGATCTTGCGGGCCATGGGCTCGCTGTCGCCGTGGTCGATGCCCATGTCCAGCTCGGGCAGCACGGACTCGTGATGCGCGTCGGGAACGGCCGGCTTGTCCAGGTCCAGCGACAGGTCGCCGAAGTCGAAATCGATCGACGGCTCGCCGGCGGCCGGGGCGCGCGCATGCGTCGGCGCGGCGGGCGGTGCCGGCGGGATCGTCGGCACTTCGACGTGGCCCGGCTCGAGGTCGAAGTCGCTGACTTCGAACGGCACCTCGGCAGCCGCCGACTGGTGCGGCTGGCGAGCGGTGTCGCCCGAGTCCATGGTCATCGGCTCGGTGTGACGCGGCGAGTGCGCAGTCGGCGCGGCGTCGCCGGGCTGGACGGTGGGCACTTCATCGTTGTCGAAGTCGATCGGCAGGTCGGTCGACGACGAATCGTGGCGACCATCGCCCTTGACCGGCGGGCGCATCAGCGTCTGCTCGTCGGAATCGTCGCCGAGCGGGTTGAGCGGCATCGGATCGGTGTCGACGATGGCGTACTCGCCGCCTTCGGTGTACAGCGGGTTCGTCGGGTCGATCTGGCGGCCCAGCTCCTGCGCCTTCGTCCAGTCTTCGCCCTGGCCGTTCGTGAGGCCCTGGAGCTGGCGCGCCTGGGTCTCGAACGTCTTCAGGTCGGCGCGCTTGGCATAGACCTCGAGCAGCTTGGTGCGAATGGCCAGGCGATCCGGGTCGGAGCGCTGGGCCTCCTTCAGGATTTCCTCGGCCTGCAGGTCGCGGCCATAGGCCAGGTAGACGTCGGCCTCGGCCACCGGATCGACGTCACCGATGGCATCGAGCTGGCTCAGCGAGTAGTTGAGCGACGAGGACGCCGAGTTGGTGGCGCCGTCGCGCGTGTCCACGCGCTGGCCGCCGCTGGCGCCGAAGAACGAATCGGGCTGGATCTTGCTCTCGATGAACGAGGTCTCGCCCGAGAACTTGTTGCGGTCGCCGCCCGAGCGCTTGCGCCACCAGAAGAAGCCGCCCAGCAGCACCACCAGGGCGCCGATGCCCGGGAGGATGAACGGCGACGAGGTGACCTGGTCGACCAGGCTCTCTTCGGCCGGCGCGGGGGCCGGGGCGACCGGCGGGCGCATCGGCGCCGAGGCGCGAACGGGAGCGGACGGCACGACGGCGGGCGCGACGGCCGGGGCCGACGCGGCGACGACGGGTGCCGAGGCCACGACCGGCGGCGCGACCACCGGCGCCGGTGCGGGCGGCGGCGGCGTGGAAGCGACGGGCGCGGGAACGGGCGCCGGCTTCGGCGCGGGCACCGGGGCCGGCGGCGGGGGCGGCGGCACCGGAGCGGGCTTGGGTGCGGCCACCGGCACGGGCGCGGGCGCCGGAGCGGGCTTGGGGGCGACGACCGGAGCAGGTGCCGGCGCGGTCGGATGGGCGATCGCCACCGTCGGGCCGACGGCCGGCGTGGCGGTCTTGCCGGCCGGGGCCGGCGCGGCCGGCGTGGCCGCGGGCTTGCTGGCCAGGCCCTTCAGCTCGGCCAGGTTGCGGGCGAGTTCGTCGACGCGCTTGGCTTCGGCCGCGCGCTGCGTGGCCTTGGAGTCCTTGGCCTCCGACGGCGTGGCGCCCTGCTTGACCGAGCCGCGCGACAGCGTGAGCTTGTCGGGTGCGGGCGGCGCCGAGGCCGTCTTCTGGTCGTTGACCTTGGCCTCGACCTTGCCCGACGCGGCACGCTTGCCCTCGTCGGTGTGCACGGTGGTGACGCCACCGGCCAGGTGCTGGCGGTAGGCCGCGAAGTCGGCGCTCTGGGCCTGGATGACCTGGTGCGCTTCTTCGGTGGACAGCTGCTTGGCGGTCTCGGCGCTGGGCACGGACAACGTGACGCCGGACTTCATCCGGTTCATGTTGTCGCCGATGAACGCCGACGGGTTGTTGCGGTACAGCGAGACCAGCATCTGGTCCAGCGAGACGCCGCTGGGCTTGTTGGAGGCGGCCAGCGAAGTGAGCGTGTCGCCCGGGTTGACCTTGACGCTGGACTCGCCGCCGCCGGACGCGGGCGCGCGTTCGGCGCGCTCGGCCTTCTCGGCGGGCGCCGGCCTGGTCTTCGGTTCGGGGGCCGGCTTGGGTTCGGGCGCTGGCTTGGGCGCGTGGGCACGCGCGGCCGGCGTCGGGGCGGGCGGCGCGATCGGCGCGGGCGTGGGCGCCGGCGGCGCGATGGCCACCTGCGGCGCGGGAGCCGGAGCGGCCGGACGCGGGGCGGGAGCCGGCGACGCGAACACCGGCGCGGTGGCCGTGGTGCCCGGCTGGGCGGCCGTGTTGCGGCCCGGCGGATCGATCAGCAGCGTGTACGAACGCGTGAGGTGGCCGGTGGCCCAGGTGAAGTCGACGATGACGTCGACGAAGGGTTCCTGCACGACCTTGTCGCTGGACAGCACGAGCACCGGGCGCCCATCGGCGCGGCGCGACAGCGTGACCGTGGCGCCGGTGAGCACCGCGTTGTAGTCGACGCCGGAGGCCTTGAACGCCTCGGGCGACGCCAGGCTCACGCGCAGGGAGGATGCCTCCTCCGCGCTCAGGCTCGTCACCTCGATTTCAGCGCGCAGGGCCTCGCCGAGAACGGATTGCACGTTCACGCGCCCCAGGCCCAGTGCCGAAGCACCGGTCGACAGGAGGATCAGGGCAGCAGCTGCCATGACGTTCAGCGCGCGACCAGTGGTGACCAACGAGCGATTCTTCAATTTGGTATCCCGAATGCAATTAGGCGATCACTGCAAGATCGCCCTGGAATGACAGGTCTCTCGACGAGTTCATCGGTAACTCGCGCGGCCAATAAAGGCCTACGCGCGCTAGGGAAAAGACCATAGCACCAGGCAGAAACGCTGACAAGCTCATCCATGGAGGGCTCGCCCGCGGGAACTGACTGCCGTTTTGGCCTCAACCCATGCCGAATATTCTCGCACTTCGCTGCCGGGTTTAACACCAGCGCAGGCGCGCATTTTGCCGCCTCCGCGCGCGCCGGAAGCGGAGAGTTAACCCCGAAATACTCGAATACGCCACGCACGAGCGTATTTCATGCGGGACCGCAGCCCGGCATTGGTAACAAGATATTTCGTTTGCAGGGTTAGGCATGCGCGCAACGCTCTCCCGAGCGTTGCGCGGCCCAAAACGCCCAGCGGCGTGGATTACTTGTCGAGAAGAATCCGCAGCATGCGACGCAGCGGCTCGGCGGCGCCCCACAGCAATTGGTCACCAATCGTGAAAGCGCCGAGATATTCGGGGCCCATCGCGAGTTTGCGCAGGCGGCCGACGGGAATCGTCATGGTGCCGGTGACGGACACGGGCGTGAGGTCGCGCAGCGTGGCTTCCCGAGTATTGGGAACCACCTTCACCCACTCGTTGTCGGCGGCGATCATGGCCTCGATGTCGGCGAGCGGCACGTCCTTGTTCAACTTGAAAGTGAGCGCCTGGCTGTGGCAGCGCATCGCCCCGACGCGCACGCAGAAACCATCGACGGGCACCGCGCGGGTTCCGAAACCCTCGCCCTGGCCGAGAATCTTGTTGGTCTCGGCCATGCCCTTCCATTCTTCCTTGGAGGTGCCGTTGCCCAGGTCCCTGTCGATCCACGGAATCAGCGACCCGCCCAGCGGCACGCCGAAGTTCTTCGTCTCTTCGGCCGACAACGCGCGCTGCTTCTCGACGACGAGGCGGTCGATCTCGAGGATGGCGCTCTTGGGGTCGTCCAGCAGCGAGCGCACCGACTGGTTGAGCGTGCCGTACTGCGTGAGCAGCTCGCGCATGTGCTGCGCGCCGCCGCCCGAGGCCGCCTGGTAGGTCTGCGTGCTCATCCACTCGACCAGCCCTGCCTTGTACAGCGCGCCCACGCCCATCAGCATGCAGCTGACCGTGCAGTTGCCGCCGATCCAGTTGCGGCCGCCCTTGGCGAGCGCGTCCTTGATGACGGGCATGTTCACCGGATCGAGGACGATGACGGCATCGCTGGCCATGCGCAGCGACGAGGCCGCGTCGATCCAGTGGCCGTTCCAGCCAGCGGCGCGCAGCTTGGGGAACACCTCGGTGGTGTAGTCGCCGCCCTGGCAGGTGATGACGATGTCGCAGCGCTTGAGCGCGTCGATGTCGAACGCGTCCTTCAGCGTGGTTTCGTTCTTGGCCATCGCCGGGGCCTTGCCGCCCACCGCGCTGGTCGAGAAGAACACCGGCTCGATGAGCGCGAAGTCGCCTTCGGCCTGCATCCGATCCATCAGCACGGAGCCAACCATGCCGCGCCAGCCTACGAGTCCTACCAATGCCATGTCGTTCGCCTTGTCGCGTGCCCTGCACGCATATTGAACGTTGATCGATCACCGGTTCCGTTGCCGGAACCTTGCGCTTGTCCTGCTTCCCGCCCCGCGACTCACGTCGCCTGGAATTTCACTTGGAGGAAGCAGGGGCGAAGCGAGTCGGAGCGTCAGCTCGTGGTTTTGGTAATGGCAGTGGTCGCGCGAATGGCCGCGACGACCGCGTCGCCCATCTCGCGCGTGCCCACCGTGCGCGTGCCCGCGGACGCGATGTCCCCGGTCCGCAGGCCCGACTCCAGCACCGAGCTCACCGCGGACTCGATGCGGTCGGCGGCGTCGGCTTGCTGGAGGGTGTAGCGGAGCATCATGGCGGCAGACAATATTGTAGCTAGAGGATTGGCAATGCCCTTGCCGGCGATGTCCGGCGCGCTGCCGTGGCTGGGTTCGTACAGGCCCTTGTTGTTCGCGTCGAGCGACGCCGAGGGCAGCATGCCGATGGAGCCGGTGAGCATGGCCGCCTCGTCCGACAGGATGTCGCCGAACATGTTGCCGGTGACCACGACGTCGAGCTTCTTGGGCGCCTTGACCAGCTGCATCGCGGCGTTGTCGACGTACATGTGGTCGAGCTCGACGTCCGGGTACTGCGCGTGCACGTCGGTGACCACGTCGCGCCAGAACTGGAAGGTCTCGAGCACGTTGGCCTTGTCGACGCTGGTCACGCGCTTGCCGCGCTTGCGCGCCGCCTGGAACGCCACGTGCGCGATGCGCTCGATCTCGGGACGGCTGTAGCGCATCGTGTCGAAGGCTTCGTCGGCGCCCGGGAAGTGACCGTCGACGGCGGTGCGGCGGCCGCGCGGCTGGCCGAAGTAGATGTCGCCGGTGAGCTCGCGGATGATCAGGATGTCCAGTCCCGACACCAGCTCGGGCTTCAGGCTGGACGCGTGCGTGAGCTGCGGATGGCAGATGGCCGGGCGCAGGTTGGCGAACAGCTGCAGGTGCTTGCGCAGGCCCAGGATGGCCTGCTCGGGGCGCAGGTGGCGCTCGAGCTTGTCGTACTTGAAATCGCCGACCGCGCCGAACAGCACGGCGTCGGCGGCCTTGGCCAGGTTCAGCGTGGAGTCGGGCAGCGGATGGCCGTGGTTGGCGTAGGCCGTTCCGCCGACGTCGGCGAACTCGGTCTCGAACGGCAGCTCGAGGGCCTGCAGCACCTTGACGGCTTCGGCGATGATCTCGTGGCCGATGCCGTCGCCGGGGAGGATTGCGATCTTCATGTCAGTGGTTCTCTGGGGAATCGGAAGTGGTGTCGGCGAGCCAGTGCGACAGCGCGTGCTCGCAGGTCTTCATGACGACGTAGGCCAGCATCGCGCCGTAGCCGCTGGCCACGAGACCGGCGAGCTGCCAGGCACCGCCGTCGGCCAGCGCCATCGCGCCGTGGTCCAGGATCAGGTCGGCGTTGGCCCGCAGCAAGTGCAGCAGGTTCAGCGAGGCCATGCCGAACACGAAGAACGCGAGGCCCAGCACGACGAAGGTGAGCCACGGGCGCGTCAGCACGACGCGCTGGAAGTGGCGACGCAGTTGCAGGGCGCGCGGCAAGGGCATGGGGTGTGGGCCGACCAGGCGATGGCGGAAAGCGAGGGATCGCTCCAAGCCTAGCCGCGCTCCCGCTCGGGGGGCAACGACGGGCCGAGCGAGGGGGTCAACCGGTTCCCGAGCCACGGCATCCTCGCGAGCCGTTCGGCCTCGAACGCACGGATCTTGTCGGCATGGCGCAGCGTCAGCCCGATGTCGTCGAAGCCGTTGACCAGGCAGTACTTGCGGAACGGCTGCACGTCGAAGGGGATCTGCGCCCCGTCCGGCTTGGCGACGACCTGGCGCGGCAGGTCGATCGTGAGCTTGTAGCCGACGAACGCGTTGACCTCGTCGAACAGCTGGGCCACCGCGTCTTCCGGCAGCACGATGGGCAGCAGGCCGCTCTTGAAGCAGTTGGTGAAGAAGATGTCGGCGAAGCTGGGCGCGATGACGGCGCGAAAGCCGAACTGGTCGAGCGCCCAGGGCGCGTGCTCGCGGCTCGAGCCGCAGCCGAAGTTGCGCCGCGCGACCAGCACCGACGCACCCTGGTAGCGCGGCTGGTTCAGCACGAAGTCGGGATTGGGCACGCGCGAGGCCGGATCCTGGCCGGGATAGCCCGGATCCTTGTAGCGCCACTCGTCGAACAGGTTGGGCCCGAAGCCCGTGCGCTTGATCGACTTGAGGAACTGCTTGGGAATGATGGCGTCGGTGTCGACATTCTCGCGATCCATCGGGGCGACGAGGCCGGTGTGCAGGGTGAAGGCTTGCATGATTGAAGATTCCTACGAAGTCGAGCTTCCCGCGGCCGCCGCGCTCGGCCGCTCCGGAGCGAGCCCGCAACCCCCTCGGGGGGCGGTCTGCGGTACTCCGCGGATGGGGGTCGTCATGTCGCTTCAGATGAACCGGCGCGCGTCGACGAAATGGCCGTGAAGCGCCGCGGCCGCGGCCATCGCCGGGCTCACCAGGTGGGTGCGACCGCCGGCGCCTTGCCGGCCTTCGAAGTTGCGGTTGCTGGTGGACGCACAGCGCTCGCCCGGTTCGAGCCGGTCGGCGTTCATCGCCAGGCACATCGAGCAGCCCGGCTCGCGCCATTCGAAGCCGGCGGCCCGGAAGACTTCGTCGAGCCCTTCGCGCTCGGCCTGTTCCTTGACGAGGCCCGAACCGGGCACCACCAGCGCCAGGCGCACGTTGCTGGCGATGCGGCCGCCCACCTTGCGCACCACGGCCGCGGCATCGCGCAGGTCCTCGATGCGGCTGTTGGTGCACGAGCCGATGAACACCTTGTCGATGCGGATGTCGGCGATGGCCTTGTTGGGCTCCAGCGCCATGTACGCGAGCGCGCGTTCCATCGCGCCGCGCTTGACGGCGTCCTTCTCGCGCTCGGGATCGGGCACGCGATCCTCGATGGACAGCACCATCTCGGGCGACGTGCCCCAGGTGACCTGCGGGCGCAGCGTGGCGGCGTCGATGTCGACGACGGTGTCGAAATGCGCGCCGGCATCCGAATGCAGGTTGCGCCAGTACGCGACGGCCTGCTCCCACTCCACGCCCACCGGCGAGAACGGACGGCCCTTGACGTACGCGAGGGTGGTGTCGTCGACGGCCACCAGGCCGGCGCGCGCGCCCGCCTCGATGGCCATGTTGCACACGGTCATGCGCCCTTCCATCGTCAGCGCACGGATGGCCGAGCCGCCGAACTCGATGGTGTAGCCGGTCCCCCCGGCGGTACCGATGCGGCCGATGATGGCCAGCACGATGTCCTTGGCGCTGCAGCCGCGCGGCAGCGTGCCTTCGACCCGCACCAGCATGTTCCTGGCCTTCCTGGCCAGCAGCGTCTGCGTGGCGAGCACGTGCTCGACCTCGCTGGTGCCGATGCCATGCGCGAGGGCGCCGAACGCGCCGTGCGTGGACGTATGGCTGTCGCCGCAGACCACGGTCATGCCCGGCAGCGTGGCGCCCTGCTCCGGCCCGATCACGTGCACGATGCCCTGGCGCTTGTCGTTCATCTTGAACTGCGTGATCCCCTGCTTGTCGCAATTGGCATCCAGCGTGTCGACCTGCAGCCGGGAGGTCGGGTCGGCGATGCCCTGGCGGCGATCGGTGGTCGGCACGTTGTGGTCGCTGACGGCGAGGTTGGCCGACAGCCGCCACACCTTGCGGTCGGCGATCTCCAGGCCCTCGAACGCCTGCGGGCTGGTGACCTCGTGCAGCAGGTGTCGATCGATGTACAGCACCGAGGTGCCGTCTTCCTCGGTGTGCAGGACGTGGTCGTCCCAGAGCTTGTCGTAAAGGGTGCGAGGGGTCATGTCGAAACCTTTCAGAGGGCGGAGGCCTCGCGGGCGCGCACGGGCGCGGCGGGCGCCTGCGCGGCCGCGGAGGCCGGCGGGCACAGCGCGTCGACGAAGCGCTGCACGGCGGCCGGCAGCGAATCGCTCACGCGCGTGGCGAGCAGGTAGTCGCGCTGGGCCCACGATTCCTCGAGGGCCAGCACCTTGATGTCGAACAGCTTGGCAAAGCGGTTGGCGCTGTCAGCCGGCAGCACGGCCACGCCCAGTCCGGCGGCGACGAGCTGCGCGATGGCATCGAAGCCGCGCACCTGCAGGCGCGCGTTGAGCGTGCGGCCCCGCTCGAGCGCCGACTTGAGCATCAGCTCGTGCGCAGAGGCTCCCACGTGCAGGCCGACGATGTCGAAGTCGAGCAGCGCGTCGAACGGCACGGCGTCGCGGCGCGCAAGGATGTGGTCGGCCGGCACGATGGCGGCCAGCGTGCCGCGGCTGTAGTGGCGCGCGGCCAGGCGCGCGTCGGTACTCGGACCGACGAAGATGCCGACATCGGCGCGGCCCTCGGCCACGGCCTGCATGACATCGGCGCTGGTCTGGTCCTCCAGGCTGACGCGGATGCCCGGGTGCGCGCGAGCGAACGCGGCGAGGTCGGCGGGCAGGCATTCGGAGATGGCGCCGGCGTTGGCGACGACGCGCAGGTGGCCCTTGATGCCGCGCGAGAACTCCACCACTTCGCTCTCGAGCGCGTGCAGCGACGCGTTGAGGGTGCGAATGTGGCGCACGAGCGCGCGGCCGGCTTCGGTCAGGTCGACGCCGCGGGCGCGGCGATCGAACAGGCCGACGCCCAGGCGAGCCTCGAGATCGGACAGGCGCTTGCTGGCCGCGGCCAGCGCCAGGTGCTCGCGTTCGGCGCCGCGCGTGATGCTGCGCGTCTCGGCGATGGCGAGGACGAGATTGAGGGTGACGAGGTCGAAGCGCATGGAACCGGTCTCTGGCTGACTGCTTGAGGAACTGCAAGGAAGTCAGCTGTGACTGACGCGGCTCAGCCCGATTCGCTGGACTCACACCGGTAAACGTGGGCCCTCGAACGGTCCGGAAGCGCCGGATAGGTGTTCCGATCGCCGAGCCGCTGTCGCAATGATGCGCGAAGGGTCGGCGAAGTGCGCGCGGCTGTGATGAATTCAGCCTTCTTCGCTCACGAATCCTTATATTACTCGTCCCTGGTGTTTCGTGTCCAGTCCTTCGTTTCTGCGGCTAGCCTTGTCGTCTGATACTTCGCGCTCGTCGAAGTCCTTGTCGGGGTGTTTGGGCGCGAAGTGATGCCTCGTTGCGAGGCTGCTTGCCTAAGCTTGGCTCGGGTTTGAAGTGTGGGTTGAACGCTTCGCTGCTGGCCGACTGCCCGCGCTGCGCCCCGGCGGGCACGCAATTGGTTCGACTCCGAACGGTTGTCTGAATTCGGCCTGGACGGCCTCATTCCGAGGGCCTCCGCTGAGATTCGTCCGCGCTGACCGGGGCGGGCCGCGCTCGGCACCTTTTGTGGCCGGGAGCGATGCCCTCGACGCTGCGTTCTGCGTCTCACCAAGTACATGCCCGCCGTGCCGCCGAGGCGTCTTGGCGGTTGGGACAAATACGGGCGTCAGTTTTTATTGAGGCTTTGGCCTCGACGGGCCATCGAGGCCGGGTCGATGCCCGCGGCCCACACCCGTGCGGGCAGCCGGGCTTGACGCGAAGCGGCGGGCCAAGCCGCCGGCGCTCCTTGTCGTGACCGACGAGCCGGCGCCTGCGGCGCCCGGCGCTTGGGCGTGCGTGCGCGAGGGCCAGCGCGTGCGTGTGCGTGTGCGGAGGGCGTGCGCTTGCGTGCCGGGGTGCGTGTTCGTGCGCGCGCCGCAGGCGCGAAGCGCGCCATGCACACGCACGAGACCAACCAACGCGTGCTCCACCGCAAGCGAGGATCGCCGCGGCGATCCTCTCGTCGGTCACGACAAGGACCGCGGGCACGCTGCAGCAAGACTTCGCGTCAGGCCCGCCTCCCCGCCAAAGCGATGGCCGCGGGCCTCGGCGCGGCCTCGATGGCCCGCCGTGGCCAAAGCCTCAATAAAAACTGACGTCCTGTATTTGTCCCAACCGCCCAGGCGTCTCGGCGGCACGGCGGGCATGTACTTGGTGAGACGCAGAACGCAGCGTCGAGGGCGTCGATCCCCGCCACAAAGGGTGTCGAGCGCGGCCAAGCACCGGTCAGCGCGGACGAATCTCAGCGGAGGCCCTCGGAATGAGGCCGTCCAGGCCGAATTCAGACAACCGTTCGGAGTCGAGCCAAGTGCGTGCCCGCCGGGGCGCAGCGCGGGCAGCCGGCCAGCAGCGAAGCGTTCAACCATCACTTCAAACCCGGCCAGCAGCAAAGCGTTCAACCATCACTTCAAAAGCAAAAAGGCCCCGCGTCGAGAAGACGCGAGGCCATGAAGGAGCGGTGGAAGCTCAGGTCGGATCAGGCACGATGACCGATCACGGTCACGCGCTGCACCGCGACGTGTGCCTGGCCGTAGGGTGCCATGACCAGACTGTCCGCCTTCGCATATTGCGCCTTGGCCACGCCGTTCACGCCGGCGAACACGCCCAGGCTCATGAAGGCGGAAAGGGCGAAGGCGACGGCTTGGGTGGTGAAGGTCTTGGTCATGGTGGGCTCCTGAGGGGTTGGTTGCTTGGTTCGGATCGCGTTTCGTGTTCCGATGGATGAACTATCGGAGCCTTCGAACGCGCCGCCAACCGGCTTGCGACGAGCCGCCACCCCACCCGCGCCAACTGCAGATTTCGCCGACGAACCGGCGGGAAGCGCGCCTGCGTGGGCACGACGCCCCGCCCAGGAACGACAAAGCCCGCCGAAGCGGGCCTTGCGATGCGAGCGCGGAACGCTCAGGCGGCCTTGGCCGCGCGCAGCTTGAACGAGAACTCGCGCAGCGCCTCGATGCCCGATTCCTCGGCCTTCTTGCACCAGGCCTGCAGGTCGGCAACGGCCTGCTCGGCGGACACGTTGGTGCGGGTCCACAGCGCGCGCAGCTCCTCGCGCATCGCCACGAACTTGGACAGCTCGGGCGACGTGGCCGCCGCGTCGGCCACCTCGGCCTGCAGGTGGCCGGGGATCTTCTCGACGTCGCGGTGCAGCCAGCGACGCGCCAGGCGCAGCTTGGCGATCTGGGCCTGCTCGGCGCCCTTGGCCTTGAGCGTGGCCAGCTCCGTACCGCAGGCGCGGCGCATTTCGCGAGCGTACTTGGCCATCACTTCGTAGCGGTTGGCGATGATGGCTTCCAGCGTCTCGCTGTCGGCCATGGCACGCACCTGGCCGGTCTTCATCTGCGGGGCGATCTTCTTGACCTTGGCCCAGCCGATCATTTCCATGGCGCGGATGTAGCCCCAGGCGATGTCGAACTCGAACGGCTTGACCGACAGCTTGGCCGACGTCGGGTACGTGTGGTGGTTGTTGTGCAGCTCTTCGCCGCCGATGATGATGCCCCACGGCATCACGTTGCGCGACGCATCGACTGCCTCGAAATTGCGATAGCCCCAGTAGTGGCCGATGCCGTTGATGATGCCGGCGGCGGTGATCGGGATCCACAGCATCTGGACGGCCCAGACCGTGGCGCCGGCGGCACCGAACAGGATCAGGTCGATGATCATCATCAGCGCGACGCCCTGCCACTGGAAGCGGCTGTACACGTTGCGCTCGATCCAGTCGTCCGGCGTGTTGTGGCCGAACTTGGCGATCGTTTCCTTGTTGCGCGACTCGGCGCGGTAGAGCTCGGCGCCGGTCAGCAGCACCGTCTTGATGCCGCGCGTGACCGGGCTGTGCGGGTCGTCGACCGTCTCGCACTTGGCGTGGTGCTTGCGGTGGATGGCGGCCCACTCCTTGGTGACCATGCCGGTGGTCATCCACAGCCAGAAGCGGAAGAAGTGCGACGGGATCGGGCCCAGCTCCAGCGCCCGGTGCGCCTGGCAACGGTGCAGGAAGATCGTGACGGCCGCGATCGTGATGTGGGTCATGACCAGCGTGAAGACGACCTCCTGCCACCACGAGGCGTGCAGCACCCCGTAGGCGAAGAAGTTGACGACCACGTTCACAAGACTTTGAAGCGCTTCCATTGCCTGCCTGTAGGTGCCCGAAAATCCGGGCCAATGAGGAATTGTAGGCGGCCCCCCTGCTTCAGGGCCACCAAATTGCGCCGACAAGGCCGGTCAATCCGGCATTCGGCACCCTCGTGAGAGGTTTCCCCACGTCAAAAGTTCTGCTCGACAGGGTGCCGGCGTGCAATTTATTGGAATTGTCGAGGGAAACAGTGCGGATTGCCGATCACGTCTTCTGCCATGCCGCCGCGAAGAACCCGTCCATGCCGTGGGCATGCGGCCAGCTGCGCATGTAGCCGTTGGCATTCAGCTCGTCCGCGCGCGCGACGCCGGCCGACTTCAGCAGGTCGCCCGCGTCCAGCAGCTGGAACTCCGGATGCGCCGCCGAAAACGCCTCGGCGATCGCCTCGTCCTCGCGCCGCAGCGGGCTGCAGGTCGCGTAGACCAGGCGGCCGCCCGGCTTGAGCAGGCGACAGGCGCTGGCGAGGATCTTGGCCTGCAGTTCGCACAGCTCGTCGATGGCCTTGGCCGACAGGCGCCACTTCAGGTCGGGGTTGCGGCGCAGGGTGCCCAGGCCCGAGCACGGCGCGTCGACGAGCACCCGGTCGATCTTGCCCGACAGCCGCTTGATGCGATCGTCGCGCTCGTTGCTGATCTGCGCCGGATGCACGTTGGACAGCCCGCTGCGCGCGAGGCGCGGCTTGAGCTTGTCGAGCCGGTGGCCGTTGACGTCGAACGCGTACAGCCGGCCGGTGGAGCGCATGGCCGCGCCCAGCGCCAGCGTCTTGCCGCCGGCGCCGGCGCAGAAATCGACCACCATCTCGCCGCGCTTGGGCGCGACCATCGCGGCCAGCAGCTGGCTGCCCTCGTCCTGCACCTCGACATCGCCGCGCAGGAACACGTCGGTCTTCTGCAGGCCCGGCTTGCCCTGCACGCGCAGGCCCCACGGCGAGTACGGCGTGGGCGTCGACTCGATCTCGGCGGCGCGCAGCTGGGCCTGGGCCTTCTCGACGTTGGACTTGAGCATGTTGACGCGCAGGTCCAGCGGCGCGCTGCCCGACATCGAGGCCACGAACTGCCAGAACCCCTCGTCGTCCAGGTCGTTCTTGAGCGCGCCGGCGAGCCAGTCGGGCAGGTTGTGGCGCAGCTTCTCGGAGAAGGTGCTGCGGTCGATCGCGTTGACGTTGCGCAGCCATTGCTGCTCGTGCGCGCCCAGGGCGCCGCGGATCTGCGACTCGGTGCCTTGCCAGGCGAGGATGACGAGGCGCCGCTCCAGCGCTCCGCTGCCGCTCTGGGCCAGGTGCTGGTAGAGCAGGCGCTGGCGCAGCACCGCGTAGGCCGTCTCTGCCAGGGCGTGGCGCTCGCGCGGGCCCAGCTCGCGGTGCTTGCGGAAGAAGTTGGAGACGACGACGTCGGCCGGCATCTCGAGCCTGCCGACCTCGCGAAGCAGTTCGGTGGCGGCGTCGAGCAGGACGTTCGGATGCATGGCAATTGTCTTTCGCGGTTATCGCTGAAATGAAGGCCCGAACGGCGAGCGATGCGCCGCTGGAGCGAGGGTCACGCGCGGGCGCCGGAGCGTCCGTGCGAAGAAAGAAAATCAGGCGAGCCAGCCCTGCGGCTCGCCGGCCAGGTGCGTCACCCGGCCGTCGTCCAGGCGAAGCTCGTCCTTGACGAACCAGCCCACGGCGCGCGGATACAGCACGTGCTCGGCCGCCAGCACGCGCGCGGCCAGCGTCGTCTCGTCGTCGCCCGCCAGGATCGGCACGACGGCCTGCGCCACGATCGGCCCATGGTCGAGCTCGGCGCTGACGAAATGCACCGTCGCCCCGGCCACCTTGCAACCGGCCTCGATCGCCCGCTGGTGCGTCTTCAGGCCGGTGAACGACGGCAGCAGCGACGGGTGGATGTTGAGCATGCGGCCTTCGTAGCGCGCCACGAACGCCGGCGTGAGGATGCGCATGAAGCCGGCCAGCACCACCAGGTCGGGCGCGTGCCCGTCGATGAGGTCGGCCAGCGCCGCGTCGAACGACGGGCGATCCGGGAAGGCCTTGTGGTCGAGCACCTCGGCGGCGATGCCGCGGTCGCGGGCCAGTTGCAGGCCGCCGGCATCGGCGCGGTTGCTGATGACCGCGACCACGCGGCCCGGCCAGTCGTCCGCCTCGGACGCGCGCACGATCGCGCCCAGGTTCGAGCCCTGACCTGAAATCAGGACCGCAATTCTCTTCATACGGCCGACATTGTAAGGGACAACCCGCGCCCGGCGCGCGGCGGGGCCGGGCAGCGCGGAGCGCGATCCCGCTGCCACAATCGCCGCTCCGCCGCCCCCCGCGGCCCGGCGCCCGGCACGGGCACCGCCAACCAGAGAGCTGTCCATGCGAGCCCGCGTCCTGTCCGGCATGCGTCCCACCGGCGCCCTGCACCTCGGCCACTACCACGGCGCCCTGAAGAACTGGGTGCGCCTGCAGCACGACTACGACAGCTTCTTCTTCGTGGCCGACTGGCACGCGCTGACCACGCACTACCAGGATCGCGAGGTCATCGAGAAGAACGTCTACGACATGGTCGTCGACTGGATCGCCGCCGGCCTCGACCCCGACCTGTGCACGATCTTCATCCAGAGCCGCCTGCCCGAGCACGCCGAGCTGTTCACGCTGCTGGCCATGGGCACGCCGCTGGGCTGGCTGGAGCGCGTGCCGACCTACAAGGACCAGATCCAGCACCTGAAGGATCGCGACCTGGCCACCTATGGCTTCCTCGGCTACCCGCTGCTGCAGGCCGCCGACATCCTGATCTACAAGGCGGCCTGGGTGCCGGTCGGCGAGGACCAGGATTCCCACGTCGAGCTCACCCGCGAGGTGGCCCGCCGCTTCAACCACCTGTACGGCCGCTCGCCGCGCTTCGAGGCCGACGTGGCCGCGGCGCTGGCCAGATTGCCGCGTGAAGAGCAGGACGTGCTGGAGCGCCAGCGCCGCCAGTTCGGCCAGGACGGCGACGCCGCCGCCCTCGCCGGTGCCGACGCGCTGATCCGCCAGGCCGAGGCCGGCCCGCACGGTTTCACGACGGAGGACGGCGACCTGCTGCGCGGCCACGTCCGCGGCACCGGCCGCACCGTGCTGCACGAGCCGCAGGCGCTGCACACCGAGGTGACGCGCCTGCCGGGTCTGGACGGCCAGAAGATGAGCAAGAGCTATGGCAACGCCATCGAGATGCGCGAGGAGCCCGCGCAGGTGCAGGACAAGATCCGCAGGATGCCCACCGACCCGCAGCGCGTGCGCCGCAGCGACGCGGGCGACCCGGCGCGCTGCCCGGTGTGGCAGTTCCACAAGGTCTATTCCGACGCCGCCACGCAGCAGTGGGCCAGCACCGGCTGCACCACCGCCGGCATCGGCTGCCTCGATTGCAAGCAGCCCGTCATCGACGCCATCCTGCGCGAACAACAGCCCTGGCGCGACCGCGCCGAGCAGTACCTGGCCAACCCCAAGCACGTGCACTGGATCGTCGAGATGGGCACCGAACGCGCGCGCGTGGTGGCGCGCCAGACGATGAAGGACGTCCGGGAAGTCATGGGCCTCGCCTACTGACGCCTGCGACCCGCAAGCCATGGCTGGAATCCACATCACCGACATCGAGGCCGCCATCAACTGGTGGCGCGCCCAGTTTCCGTCCGTGGACGGCATCACCGCCTGCCCCGAGGTGCTGGCGCTGGCCGAGGTCTACGCGCTGATGGTGTACTACCGCGAGCACGAGGCCGACGAGGACACGCTGCCCCGCGTCGCCCGGGCCGCCA
>Ga0209677_100759_pt1 | contig 16364 bp, 14 predicted proteins | sample AraplaCvi_mCL_r2_2_FD_184285 | JGI IMG/M metagenome (GOLD analysis project Ga0209677, IMG submission 184285) | Arabidopsis root microbial communities from North Carolina, USA - plate scrape CL_Cvi_mCL_r2 (SPAdes) (version 2) | ecosystem: Host-associated > Plants > Roots > Endosphere | place: USA... | reverse complement strand
CTTGCATTGACCCAACAGATCGCCCGCTTTTCGAAAAGACATTCCAGGAATGCCAGGGTGGGAATGTCGTCGCAACCAGCTTCCGGACCGCACCACCAGACGGCCGCTGGCTGCGCGCCAGCGGGCGCGGCGCACGCCTGGACAATTCGACATCCGAGGCGGTGATCGCCGTCCTGCTTGACATAGACGATACGAAGCGCGCGGAGCTGGAGCGTCAACGCCTGCTGAGGCGACTTGGCGAAGCTGAAGAGAACGAACGCAGGCGGATTTCGCGTGAATTGCACGATCAAATCGGACAGACGGTGACTGGGCTATTGCTTGGTCTGAAGAACCTCGAGCAATCGCTTGAGGAAACGCCTTCTCGCGCGGCACGGCTCGAAAAATTGCACTGGCTGCAGGGGCTTGCAAGCGGGATTGGCCGCGATATTCATCAGATCGCCGCGGACTTGCGTCCCACTGCGCTGGACGATCTGGGACTTTACAAGGCCATTGAAGCGTTCTGCTCCGAGTGGAGTCGACGGTTTGGGGTAAATATTGACTTTCAAGTGCTGGGGCATACGGACAGGGTCCCAGCCGAAGTCGAAATTGCATTGTATCGCGCAATCCAGGAAGCGCTAAACAACGTGGTGAAGCACGCGGATGCACGAAATGTGAGCGTCGTATTAGACCGCCGGAATCAAGAACTCCGTGCTATCGTCGAGGACGACGGGAAAGGGTTCGACCCCTTGAAACTTGCCCGTCCTGATCTCAAGGGCTTGAAACTCGGCCTCTCCGTTATAGAAGAGCGATTAGCCCTACTCGGAGGGTCGCTCGCTGTTGAATCCGAGCCAACCCACGGCACCACGCTCTTCATGACGGTACCAGTGGCCGGAAAGGATTCTGGCTCATGAAACGTATCCGGATCACATTGGCAGATGACCATCCCGTCGTGCTGGCGGGCATGAAGGCGCTGCTCGAGCCGATTCAAGACATAACAATCGTCGGTGAAGCGACCGATGGGCAGAGCGCGATCGAAATCATCGACCAAAGGAAGCCCGACATCGCCGTGTTAGACATCTCCCTCCCGATCATCGGCGGAATAGAATTGGCAAAACGAATTTCGGTCGATTTTCCCGATGTCAGATTACTGGCACTAACGGTTCATGAAGATCGCGCCTACGTTCAGCCGATGATGCAGGCGGGAGCACGAGGATATCTGCTCAAGCGTTCCGCAGCCGACGAACTGGTGCGAGCCATCCGAGCCGTCGCTGATGGTGGTCTCTACCTGGATCCGGCGATTGCAGAAAAGGCGCTGCCAACTCCCTCTGGCGACCATGCGCCTTCCGCGAAAGCTGGTCATCTCGATTTGACGCCGCGCGAAACCGAAGTGTTGCGCTTTATCGCACAGGGCTTCAGTAACAAAGAGATCGCCGCCCGCCTGGACGTCAGTGTCAAGACCGTCGAAACGCACAAATCGAGAGGCATTGATAAGCTGGGGCTGTTCACCCGCGCCGACATCGTTCGCTACGGCGTGTCTCAGGGCTGGCTCGATCAAATCCTCAAGGAATGAGCGACGGTAGCCTTCGGGAGCAGTCTCCTGGTGGGCGCGAACCTCGTTCGGATGATTGTGTCCGCACAGATCCGGCTTCTCCGGCGGCACAGCTCTGGACGAAAACGGCCAGCTGATAAAAAAGACCCCAGCTTCGGGGGGAGCTGGGGTCTCTTCGTGATACCGGAACGGGGATCCTGTATCACGGGCAATTTGCTCTCCCTCGCCCGCAGTTGCAATGCGTCAAAGTACGCTTCCGCACATTGCTTGCGTGGGGCCGGCGCCGGGCCTGACTTGAAATACGAGAACGGCTCCAGCGCGCGCGCGCTGGAGCCGTTATCCCTCCCGGAGCATGAATTGGTCGGCCAATGTTTTATGTTGCTTCTAGACCTGTATTACACCGCAGCAACAATGGAAGTCACCAGACACGACTCATCCTTCGTACGCTTCCGCACCAACTCCCTTTGCGCCGAACGTGTCCCTTTCATTTGCGCGCCACCGTACCCTTGCCGTTGAAACCACGTCCACGCCTGCGAATTGGTCTCTCGCCAACCGGCTGATAAGAAGGAGAGACCGAGTGAACGTCAGACATTTCCTATCCATCTCGACTATTGCACTGCTTGCGGGCTTGTCCGGCGCGAGTACGACTCTCGCAGCTCCTGTCATGGCGCAGCCCGTCCTCGGCAACGCTCGCAACGTCGTCGACGTAGATTGGCATGGTCGAGGCTGGCAACACCGGCATCACGACCATGGATGGCGAGGCCGCTACGGTTACCGGCCCTACTACGGCTGGGGACCAGTGGCGGGCGGGCTCGCGGCAGGCACAGCCATCGGAGGCGCGATTGCGAATAGTCGCGCTCAGGCCCTCGAAAATGACGCTTATTGTTCGCAGCGATTCAAATCATATGACCCCCGTTCCGGCACCTACCTCGGATACGACGGCGAGCGGCATCCTTGCCCATAACTGAACTGGCAACTGCGCACTTTGATTGCTCCGACGAGCGCGTAGTCAACCGGGACGGCGAAGCTCGCCGTCCCGGAGAGACAATTTCGAGGATCCGCCAGCGCACCCAATTTCGGACGATGTGCCTGGTGGTGAGGAAAGCCGCGGCCCTATAGTCGTACCAGCGGCATCGTGAGGTCGAGGATAGAACATGCAATCGGATTCAGAGGTGCTGGTGGAGGCTCTTGAGGAAGTCCAACGCATCCTCGCAGCTCATGCAGCTCTCGACCGGAAGCGCGTTCGAGATGACGTTTTGAGCATGATCGAATTCGTCGTCTGCGATCCCGCTGTCAAGAAGGCGACGACACGTCAAAAGATGCGCTCGCGACTTAGACTCGTCGTCTAGGCGAGGGCCGACATATTCATCGATGATACGACATAAGAATTTGGCCGATGTCCCCTACATTTCGACCTGCAGCCCGATCGCCACGACCCTGTCTGTGGGAATATTGTAGAATGCAGTCGCGCGCGTGGCATTTCGCCACATGAAGGCAAACATCCTCGTTTGCCATTGCAGCCAGACGGAAGTCGGCCGGGTCGCAATGACCTCCTCGTGACCAAGAAAGAATGTGGTCTTGGCAGGATCGACTGCGAGACCGAAGCGCTCGCACAGCCGCAGCGCAACCGGTACATTGGGGCTCTGCATGAAGCCGTAGTGCACGCGAACGCGATAAAAGCCGGAAGATAGCTGCTCCACCTCCACACGCTCCGCGCTCGGCACCCACGGTGCGCCTTGGGTGAACACGGTGACCAGCACGACCCGCTCATGCAGAACCTGATTGTGCTCCAGGTGATGCACCAGCAGCGCAGGCGTTTCTGTCGCGCTCGACGTCATGAAAACGGCAGTTCCGGAAATTCGCGGCGGAGGCTGCTTCGATAGCTGCTGCAGGAATTCATGCAGTGGCTCGCGATTTTCATGCGTAAGCTCTCCAAGCCTCCTCAAGCCACCGCGCCAGACGCCCATGATGGAGAACACGATGGCAGCAATCAAAAGTGGATACCAGCCGCCATCAACAAACTTGAAGAGATTTGCTGCAAAGAACGCAAGATCCACCACGAGAAAGAACATCGCGAGTGCGCCAGCAACGACCGGGTTCCATTTCCAGCGGACGGCAACGAAGAACGCAAGGATCGTCGTGATCACCATGTCGGTGGAAACGGCAAGGCCGTACGCAGATGCAAGGCGGTTGGATGATCCGAATATAAGCACAAGCGCAATCGTCAGAGCCATCAGCGTCCAGTTGACCGCCGGAATGTATATCTGTCCAACGTGGTCCTTGTCGGTTTGCAGCACCCTCATGCGCGGCATCTGGCCAAGCTGGATTGCTTGTCGGGTGAGCGAAAAAGCACCGGAGATGACCGCTTGCGATGCAATGACGGTGGCCGCAGTGGCAATGAGCACCAATGGGTAAAGCAGCCACTTCGGCGCCAGGCCATAAAAAGGATGCAAGGCCTTGTTCGCGTCCGCAAGCACAAGCGCCCCCTGTCCAAAATAGTTCAGGACAAGTGCGGGCAACGCAACTGCGAACCATGCGAGCTGGATCGGCCTCCGACCGAAATGGCCCATATCCGCGTAGAGCGTTTCGGCCCCAGTGACCGCGAGAAAAACGGTACCTAGAATGACGAAGCCGGTGGTGCCGTTTTCGACGAGAAAAAGCAGGGCATGCCGGGGATGGATGGCGACCAGTACGCGAGGCTCCTGCAGAAGACCCAGAATCCCTAGGACGGCAAGTACGATGAACCACAGGAGCATGACTGGCCCGAACAAGGCCCCGATCTTCGACGTGCCATGGCGCTGCAGCGCGAACAGGCAGGACAGGACGACTACGGCAACCGGAACAACGTAGCTTTCCAATGCCGGCGCGGCCACCTTCAGCCCCTCTATCGCGCTGAGCACGGAAATTGCAGGTGTAATCGTGCCATCACCATAAAGAAGCGCGGCACCAAAAAGGCCGAGCAACATCAACACCCGCTTCCGAGACCAGGGCGCCGCGCGCCACGGGTTGAGCAAGGCTACCAATGCGATGATACCGCCCTCGCCGCGATTGTCCGCGCGGAGAATAAACAAGAGGTACTTGACCGAGACCACGAGCATCAGCGACCACAGGATCAGCGAAAGAACTCCGAGCACGTTTTCGACGGTCGCCGGAATTCCGTGAAGTCCCTGAAAGCACTGCTTGAACGCGTATAACGGACTTGTCCCAATGTCCCCGTATACGATGCCTAGTGCCGCAAGCGCGATGGCGGGCACCGACCGCCGCGGCTCATCGTGATCGACTGGATTCGGCACGGCTACGTCCGCCGCAACCGTAGACGTGGCGCTCGGTCCGGTTACACTCACAACCCTGGCCCCCGTTTTTCGATCTCCTCGATTTCTAGCACATTGGCCTTGGCCGGGACGGAAAGATTAAACTGGCGGGTAGAGAACTTGGTCCGTCAATGAGCAGCCCCTTCCACGCTCGGGTGGTGCTTTGGCGGTGGGCGGGATTCGGATAAGTGCGGCAAGCGGATACAGAAAGCATATGCTCTGGCCATCCAGGTGCGAACTGAATGCGTCGCGATAGTACCGAAGAGAAGTTGAACTTCGCCGAAGTAACCGCCATAGGCATCGGCGGCATGATCGGCGGCGGAATCTTCGCTGTTCTGGGTCTTGCGATTGCCGTCGCAGGCCACGCCGTTGTGCTGACCCTGGCCGGCGGTGGCGTCATCGCATTCCTGACAGGACTGTCTTATGCCCATCTTGGCCTCGCCTTCCGAGGTGACGGCGGCAGCTTCACCTACATCGAACGGGCCTTCGGTGTCCCGACGGTCGCCGGCATGGCGGGCTGGCTCCTTATTTTCGGTTACATCGGCACGCTTGCTCTCTATGCGACGGCGTTCGGTGATTATGGTTCCGCACTGCTGCGAAGCGTCGGTGCTATGGGGGTGCGCCCTGAATTACTGGCCGCCCTGGTTTTGGGTGTCTTTCTCGTCGTCAACATGGTTGGTGCGAAGATCTCGGGCAGCGTAGAACTTGGCATCGTCGCGATCAAACTTGGCATTCTTGCACTGTTCGCGGCGGTCGGCTTTTTTGGCATCAGGGAAAGTCATTTTGAGCCTCTGCTCGACCATGGCCTGTTCAATCCGCTAGCCGCCGTAGCGCTGATCTTCGTGGCTTACGAGGGATTTGAATTGATACCCAATGCCATCAACGAGATGCGCGACCCCGCGCGCGATCTGCGCCGCTCCATTCTTGTGGCGGTGCTTATCACCATGGCAATTTATGCAGTGGTCGCGATCGTGGCGCTTGGCAATCTAACTCCGAACCAAATTCAACGCGATCAGGAATATGTTCTTGCCGTCGCGGCCGAGCCCAGCCTCGGCCGCGGAGGATTTGTGCTGATCGGTATCGCGGCCCTCCTGTCCACCGCATCCGCCATCAACGCAACGCTCTTCGGTGCAGCTCGTCTGGCCATGGTCATGGCGCAAGATCACGCGCTGCCCCGTGTCTTTTCGATGCGCGAGCGCAAGCGGCCGATCCCCCACGTATCGCTCCTCGTTCTTACGATCATGTCGCTCCTGTTCGCTTTAACCGCCGATCTCGCGGCGATTTCGACACTCGCCAGCACGACGTTTCTGCTCATCTTCGCGGCGGTCAATCTTGCTGCGCTCCGTCTTTCCGGCTCTATCGGTTTGCGGCCCGCCCTGCCGCTGGCTGGCGCACTTCTGGCGATCGCAAGCTGCGGCGTGCCGATAGTCCATTCCTGGTGGGCCGACCGCAGAAGCATCGCCTGGCTTGCAGTATTCTACGGACTGACGATTGCCCTGGAGCTGATCTTGGTCTGGCACCGCGGCAAAGCGCGTGCTGGCGCGACTTGAGAACCCCGATTGCAATAGGGACGTCCGCGTCGTGTGTGCTGAGGTCTGGTGCAATGTGCACGGACCGTCAAACCGGCCCCTAGACTCTAGGATTCGCCACCACGGTTAGACACAAGTCGTACGCCCATCAAGTCGTTTCCTCCCGATTCGAGGTACTGGCGCGCCGCTTCGATCAGGCTTCTCACCGCTTCTTCATCGTATTGGGCGTGGCGAGGATTTAGGTGCAGCGAAGTCTCCACAACCATGAAGTGCGCCACATTGGATCCCTGCGCCTCCACAGAGAATGAGACCAGAGACACATTGGCATTTTTGAACGGCATTTCATTTACCCCTCCGAATCCGAAGTCCATCCGCCTAGCGTCTGGTCTCCCGACAGCCCGCAGAGATCGCTTCGATCGGCGAGCAGAACCATCGATCGCCGTAGCGCGCCTCCATCGTGATGCGTTTGTACCACCGCCCACCGGGCTTGTGGAAGATGCACTGCCCGCTCCAGTTTATATTGCCCTTGATCGCACAGGCCGCAGAAGGGGGATTGGGCCCAAACGCGGATGTCATCAATCGATGTGAGGATTTCTCGTCGATGATCATGCGGCCAAGTACCTTTGCGTGCCAGTTGTGCTGCCGCCAGTCCAGCGGAGCAACGAAGGACCCCGCCCACAGGCCTGAGCGGGATGCCTTCGCGCGCTGCTCGTCAGGAATGTAGGTAGCAAAGCCTGTGGTCGATGCGATCGCCCAGCCGTCCCGCACCATCTGGCCCGCAATGTCCTCCTCGCCCACCCGACATTTCGCAAGCTGACGTCCGTAGACATTCTTGCGGACCGGAATGCATTTCCAGGGCCGCCCTCCCGAAAGCTTTTCGAGATGCTGGCGCGCGTCGACCCCACAATTCCAATCTGCACCGGCATTATCCAGACAGCGTTGGTCCATCTGTGGCGCATCGATGCCCTCAAGCCGAACTTTCGTCGCCTCGAACTGCACGGTGTCGCCGTCAATGATCTCGGGAACCCCAGAAAGCTCACGGACCGCGGCCGCGTCGGCGCCTTGCGGCATCGTGATAAGAACAGCAATAGCGAGAGACATTGCTCGCATCGGTCACCTCTTGTCGGACCAAACTAAACGCCAAGCGATATCCCAGAGTTCGGGACAAAAACGGTCGGTGCTGGAAGCAAGTAACTTTATCAGTACGGTACCGGACCAACTTGGCAAATATCCGAATCACTCCCACGACGAGTCCGGATTAACCTTCGGTAGGCTGTGCCACAAACTCTTGCCGACTTTGGCTGCGACGGCTGGCAACGGGGCGAGAATTACGATGTCGCGAGGACCGCATCTTGTTTGGAAGGCCAATGGAATCGAGATCAAGACTCCAAAAATCTACTGCATGGTTTGCGCGGAACGAACCCCGCATCAACATGAACGGCGAAGCATTGACGGTCGACAGGTCATCCGCAGAGTCTGCCTGACCTGCAACAACGAAGAACCGAAGCTGGCATGACAGGGCTGTGTTAGCGTTCAACCTCCGGGGATGCCGAGTTGCTGATTTACAAATGGCTGGTTTTGAAATTCCGCGCGAGATTCGAGAATTCATTCGGGAGCGGATCGACTCCGTCGCCCAAATGGAAGCTCTCCAACTGATCAGCCAATCGGACTCAAACAGGACGTGGACGATCCTAGAAGTTGCGCAGCGGCTCTACATCAGCCAGACCGAAGCCGCTGAAGCCCTGCATCGGCTTTGCACGCTGGACTTGCTTAGCCACTCCGGCGAGAGCTTTGGGCTGCACGGCCTTCGGCCAGGGGACCGAGCTCGAGTCGACCGGTTGGCGACGCTCTACAAGCGCTACCTCATCGCCGTGACAGAACTCATTCATGAAAAGTCTGGGCGGTCGGCAGCTGACAATCATGGCGTGAAATCGTAGGATGCGGCCTCACTCTGACCGCGCCCGCGCACCATTGGAAGAGGTTCACCATGTCGATTCGATTTGGCGATTTCCTCCGCTACGGGGCGTTCGGACTCATCGTAACCCTACTCGTCGCTTTGATTCTTGCTCCCTTCGCCGGCGGAATCGTCGAGCAGTGGTCGAAGGCAGATGTCGAGGCACGCTCGAGACTTGTCTTCAACGCGATCGAGCCCACACTCGACAGTGCGGTCGAACAGCGGGCGTGGTCGAGCCTGTCGCCGCTGTTCGAGAAGGTCGCGCAGGACAAGCGTATCCTTGCGGTCGGATTTTGCAACGGCTCCGGCGCCTTGATGGCGCAAAGCCGCGAGATGCCTTCTTCCTTCGCGTGCGAGAAGGTCGCACGCTCGGAAAAGGAGAGCTTTTCCAATATCACCACGGGCGGCCGGCAAATCCTTGTGGCTACCTTTCCGATCGCCGCGGACTCCGGCCATTCCTACCTCGTCATCCTGACCGATCTGAGTTTCGTCGGCGCTCGAGCCGGTCAGGTGGTGACCTATATGGTCGCGGCGATCGCTGGCGTGACGCTGACGCTGCTCGTCGGCGGCAGCATCTTCGCACTGCGGATGCTACGAAATTGGATGAACTCTCTCAAACGAGCCGTCGAGGCGGTGCGTCGGGGCAACACAGATATGTGGCCTGCATCGGCCGGATCGGCGGTCGAGCGTGAGATTCGCAAGCTGCTGCGCGAATCCGAGCACGTTCCAGTCGCGAACGAGATCGATTGGACACCAAAATCGCTGCACGAGCTGCTGCGCAACGCACTTCCCGGCGCCGAAGTGCTGGTCGTGTCCAACCGGGAGCCCTACATCCACAACCGAACGGCGAACGGGATCGTCACGCAGACACCAGCAAGCGGCCTGGTCACGGCGCTTGAGCCCATCATGCGGGCCTGCGGTGGCACCTGGATCGCACATGGCAGCGGAAGCGCCGATCGCGACACGGTAGACAAGCACGACAAGATTAGGGTACCCGAGTCCGCGCCAGCCTATACTCTCCGGCGAGTCTGGATCACTGAGGAGGAACAGGACGGCTACTATTATGGCTTCGCCAATGAAGGGCTATGGCCGCTGTGCCATATCGTCTTTGTGCGGCCGACGCTGCGCGCACAGGATTGGCAACTCTACCGGCTGATCAATCAGCGCTTCGCCGATGCGGTCATCGCCGAGTCCCGCACCGAGGATCCTATCGTCCTGGTGCAGGACTATCATTTCGCACTGGTGCCAAAACTGATCCGCGAGCGGCTCCCTAAAGCTACGATCATTTCGTTCTGGCATATCCCGTGGCCGAACGCCGAGACCTTTAGCATCTGTCCGTGGAAGGAGGACATCATTGAGGGCCTCCTGGGCAGCACGATCGTCGGGTTCCATACGCAATTCCACTGCAACAACTTCATCGAATGCGTCGATCGCTTCCTGGAAAGCCGGATAGACCGCGAAATCCAGGGGGTCAGCTTAGGCGGCCACGAAACGCTGATTCGTCCCTACCCGATTTCGATCGATTGGCCGCCCAAGGCGCTTGCCGGAGTTCCGGCCAGCAACGAGTGCAGGGCGCGAACGCGTGCCCAATTCGATCTGCCGGACAATATCAAGATAGTCGTGGGCATCGAGCGGTTCGATTACACCAAGGGCATCCTCGATCGCCTGAGAGCTGTGGATGCGCTGCTGACAAGGGCGCCTGCTTGGAAAGACCGCTTCGTCTTCATCCAGGTGGCCGCACCGACGCGTAGCAAGCTGGACGCCTATTCGAGGCTGCAGACGGAAGCGAAAGCGCTCGCGGAAGAGATAAATGCCCGGCATTCGTGTCGGTTCGGCCCAATTCTGCTGATCGTGAGCCATTATGAACAGGACAAAGTGTTCGAGTTATTCCGGTCCGCCGACGCCTGCATGGTTTCCAGCCTTCATGACGGCATGAATCTCGTGGCGAAGGAATTCGTCGCCTCGCGCGAGGAAAATACCGGAGTCCTGGTGCTCTCGAGCTTTACCGGCGCCTCGCGCGAAATGCTGGAAGCCTTGATCGTGAACCCGTACGACACCGAGGAATTGGCGACAGCCATAGAACAGGCATTGAACATGCCCGTCGAGGAGCAGATCGAACGCATGAAGCTTATGCGGGAGCAGATTCGGGAAAACAACGTCTACCGATGGGCAGCCAGGATGCTGATCGATGCGTCCCGCAGCAGGACGCGCGTGCGTATCATGGGCCTCGCGACTTCCCCGGACGCAACTCAACCGAGCGAGGAGCCGTCAAACCTGTGGCTTCCAGTCGCGAAGCGATCGGGGTCCTCGCGCCGATAATCCCTAGCCCGAAGCCTCGAAGCGCAATTCAGGTCAGGGCATCAGCCGATACTGGACGACATAGACCGCGGCTCCGGCGAGATATCCGGCCAACGCGAGCAAGCTCATCCGCTTAGCATACCACAGGAAGCCGATACCTTCGAGACCCATCGCGGCGACGCCGGCGGCCGATCCCACGATCAGAATTGAACCGCCCGTGCCTGCGCAGTAGGCGAGAAACTCCCACAAGAAACTGTCAGGAGGATGGTCGGCCAAGGGATACATGCCCATGGCTGCGGCGACCAGCGGGACGTTGTCGATGACAGCACTGATAAGACCGAGCGTCAGCACGATGAAATCAAGACGTCCGACGGTCCGGTCAAGCCATGTTGCGAGGGCTTTGAGGATTCCGGCATGCTCCAGGACTGCCACCGCAAGGAGTATGCCAAGGAAGAACACGATGGAAGCGGCGTCGATTCGTTTCAGGGCCTCCGCAGGCGTCAAATGCGTCTTCTCCTCCGCTTCCTTACCGCGATGCACGCTTTCGCAGACGATCCACAATATCCCCAGGCCGAACAGAACGCCCATGAACACCGGCAGGTGCGTCACAGTCTTGAACACAGGCACCATCAGCAGGAGCGCCGCGCCAAGAAAGAACACGAGATTGCGCTCCCACGAACGGGTCGGCGGCGCGTCCGCTTCGGGAGGTGCACGTGAGATCTCCGCGCGGCGTCCGCGCCGCACGAAGCTGACCCAGATCAGTGGAACGAGCAAATTAACGATCGATGGCAGCAGAAGCGCCTTCACGATCGCAATGGCGCTGACCTGCCCGCCGATCCAAAGCATGGTCGTGGTGACGTCGCCCATCGGCGACCACGCGCCGCCGGCATTGGCTGCGATCACGATCATGGCAGCGAACAACAGGCGGTCCTCGCGGTCGGCCAGCATTTTCCTCGTCATGGAGACCATGACGATCGTCGTCGTCAGATTGTCGAGCACCGCACTCAGCAGGAAGCTTATCGAAGTCAGCATCCAAAGAAGCTTCGTCGGGCTCTCAGCTCTCAATCGCGCAGTAACGATATCGAAGCCTCGATGGGCGTCGATCATCTCCACGATCGCCATGGCGCCCATCAGAAAGAAGACGATCTTGGCAGCCGGCGCGATCGATTCGTTGAGTGCATCGTCGACATGGCCGGTCCCCGCTATCGCAAAGAGGATCCATAGCACCGCTGCCCCGACCAGCGCGGAGGCCGCTTTGCTGACGCCAAGGGGGTGCTCCATGGCGATCGCAAGGTAGAGAAGCAGAAAAACGCAGATCAGCACGCTGTTCATGTCAAAGGTGACCCATGGTGATTTTGGATAGCCAGAGAGGTTCGCGCAGCTCGATGGATATCGAGAGCGCATTGGCGAGGGGCGAACCGTCATGGATTCATGACATAAGGACTTACTGAAAGAGAAGTACGACATCAGTTGCGTGCGATACATTGTCACAAACGCGCTTATTGCATGAGGCGCCAATTGTCTCTCGGGATGCTTCGCGTTCCCTTTGCGTTTGCGTCGAGCTGAAGTTCGCTGGGTCGCGTAGACCGATGACCCAAGGATTGAAGGGCTGGAATTCACACCGCCGTCGAGTGTAGACGAATTGATGCCTCGCACTCCGCTCAATCGTCATGCTGCTGACACGCGCGGCTTCTTAGTATGTCCAAGGGGCAGCCTGCGTCTCACTTGAAGGATATATGTCATGCAGAAGCACGCTGTCGCAGCCCTAGTGGCTGCCGGCGATCAAGAAGCTCAACCCGAATGCTTTAGATTGGCGCCACCTTCAACTAGGCAGCAGTCAATTGGTGAAGGTGCGGCCATGTGTAGTCGGGAAGCTGCAGGCTATCAGCAATATCGCGGCCGACGGCGATTCTAGCCAGACCCGGTATCGCAAAAGCCCTGACAACCAGATTGCGGAAGGACAGCCCAATAGCCGTTTTGGGGGCGAACGCGCTCGCAAAGCGCTCGGCGCCGCGTTGCTTGGTGCCGATATAGTCTCGCAACCGCCTCTCATAACCGGCAAACGCCTGCTGATATCGCCCGTCCGCAGCGGCAAGTTCACCGGCAAGCACGTAAGCCGAGATCATCGCTAGCGCCGAGCCCTGTCCGGCGAGGAGCGATGCGCAAAAGGCCGCATCACCAACAAGCGCGACGCGACCACGAGACCAGTTCGGCATTCTGATCTGGCTCACGTTGTCGAAATAGAGTTGATCGGTCCAGTCCAGCTCGGCCAGGATTCTCTCGCATTCCCAACCATCGCGGCCATAGACGTCGCGCAACATCGCCTTTTGCTCTCCTGGCGAAGCCGCGCGGTCAGCATCGGCGCAGGCAAACACCAGCAGGAACAGGGTGCGATCGTTGCCTAGGGTAAAACGTCCAACCATCCGCCCCGGCTGCCCATAGACGATGTAGACATTATCGTCGCGTGGCCGATAACCCTTGGCTTCGAAAGCCGCGACAACGTAGCCGAGTTGCCTCTCGAACGTCGATTGTGGCCCGAAGACGAGCTTGCGAACCGCCGAATGCAAGCCGTCGGCGCCGACCACCAAATCGAACCAGCGCTCGCCTGCACACTTCAGTCCCACGCGGACGCCGTTCTGCCGCTCGTCCAACGTTAGGATTTCGTCACCGAAGATGCTCTCGACAGATCCCGCGATCTTGTCGAACAGGAGCCGCGACAATTCGCTTCGTTGGAGCGTGACATATCGTCCCGCAGTCAGCTCATCGAAAGCCCGGGTGCCGAAGCCAGCAAGGCGTTGACCAGCATCGTCCACAATCCTCATTTCCTGCACGTTATAGCCCATGCGGTTGATTTCCCCGAGCAGCCCCATGCGTTCGGCAATAGTGTAGCCGAGGCCCCAGAAATCGATCACGTATCCGCCGACGCGCAAGCTCACCGATTGCTCGATCAAGGTGGGCTCGAAGCCAGCCGCTTTGAGCCAGAACGCGAGCGTTGGTCCAGCTATTCCCGCACCTGAAATCAACACCGTCCGTGGGCGCATCAAGAGGACTTAGAAGCATTGCTAGCCGAAGCAAGTAGATCGCAGTGCGCCCTCCTCACGACCTTAGTCGTGAGTCTTTCGTCCCCCTACGCACGTGAAACGAAGTCAACGCAACCGCGTTGTTTCATTGGGGGGCTGCTCACCTTCCGTTTCGAAGGCAAACACCAGGAGAAGGACGATGCGCCCTACCCTTTGGCAAGCCGCAACGGCATCAGCCGCTGCTTTGATGATAACGGCCGGCGCGGCGCTGGCGGCAAGCCACTACGATACCGGAGCAACAAACAAGGAGATCAAGATCGGTAATATCATGCCCTATAGCGGTCCGGCTTCCGCTTATGGCGTGATCGGTCGCGTGGAGGAGGCCTACTTCCGCAAAATCAACGACGAAGGCGGAATCGACGGCCGCAAGATCGACTTCATTTCCTACGATGACAGCTACAGCCCACCGAAGACAGTCGAACAGGCGCGCAAGCTGGTCGAGGACGACGGGGTGCTCCTGATCTTCAACTCGCTTGGTACGCCCACGAACACAGCGATACATCACTACATGAACGAAGAGAAGGTGCCGCAACTGTTTGTGGCGACCGGCGCCACGAAATGGAATGACCCAAAGGCGTACCCGTGGACCATGGGATGGCAACCCAGCTACCAGACAGAGGCCGGGATCTACGCCAAATATATCCTGAAGAACAAGCCGAACGCGAAGATCGGCGTCCTCTACCAGAATGATGACTACGGCAAGGATTATCTCAAGGGCCTGGTCGATGGTCTCGGCGACAAGGCCAAAAGCATGATTGTCGCAAAGCAGGCCTATGACGTTTCGGAGCCCGCGATCGACTCGGAGCTCGTCAATCTTCAAGCGTCCGGCGCAGATGTTCTCGTCGATATCACCACCCCGAAATTCGCCGCCCAGTCGATCCGAAGGGCCTATGAGATTGGATGGCACCCGTTGTTCATCCTGAACAATGTCAGCGCTTCCGTGGGAAGCGTCCTCAAGCCTGCGGGCTTTGACGCCTCCCAAGGAATCGTCTCTGCCGCTTACCTGAAGGACGCGACCGATCCCGAATGGAAGAACGACAAGGACATGAAGGAATGGAACGCCTTCATGGACAAGTATGCGCCAAACGCCGACAAATCGGATGCTTCGACGGTTTACGCCTACGAGGTGGCACGGACCATGGTTCAGGTCCTCAAACATTGCGGCAACGACCTGACCCGCGCCAACATCATGAAGCAGGCCGCAGACCTGAAGAACTACAATCCAGGCCTGTTGCTCCCTGGCATCGAGATCAATACGAGCCCGACGAATTTTGCTCCGATCCAGCGGCTGCAGCTCATGCGCTTTGAAGGCACCACCTGGAAGCGATTTGGACCGATCATGAGCGGCGAAGCCGGCAGCGCCTGAGATTGGCCCCGCAAGATGAGGCAATGCCTAACGCTTCCGCGGTCCTCGCCGCGGAAGCTTCTTTTGAAAACATCGGTGCTAGATGTCGAGTGCCTCTTGGACAGCTTCAAATATGTCTTCCGCCTCCCCGTCAATTTTGCCGTCAGCCCAAGCTTGAAACACCCTGGCGTAGAGCAGTCTGTCTGCGCTTGAATTGCCTGTCGGGGTAATCTCATCAGCTTGTTCGTCGACGACCAGAGCCTTGACCTCGATTCCGATTGTGGTGACAACATCGAGGCGTTTGTCGTGCTCGTCAAAGACATTCTGCGAAGCGCCCATTGCACCAGCTCCGTCTCATCCATGGTCAGCCGCCAGCACCCACGCCGGCGAGTGCTCGGACCTGGCGCTCATCTCCGGCAAGGTCGTCTGCCGATCCTTCAAAGACAACGCGACCATCGTCGATGAGGTAGGCCCGATCGGCGATACCGAGTGCGGCGCGGACATTCTGCTCCACGAGCAGGACAGAGATTCCGGACGCGCGAGCATCCCTGATCACCCGGAACACGTCGCGAACGACCAGCGGCGCGAGGCCTTGCGATGGTTCGTCCAGGATTAACAACCTCGGATTCAGCAGCAACGCGCGCGCGATCGATAGCATTTCCTGCTCACCGCCGGAAAGTTGGCGTCCGCTGTTTTGCCGCCGTTGTGCAAGTCGCGGGAATAGCCCGTAGATCCGCTCTACATTCCAGGCACCGCCTCGCTCGAGCGGGACCAGGAGATTTTCCTCCACGGTCAGGTTGGAAAAAATGCGCCGCCCTTCGGGCACGTAACCGACACCCAACGCAGCTATACGGTAAGGTGGCAGGCCGGTCGCAACGTGGCCGAATATCCTGGTGGATCCCTGCCTGGGGTGGAGCAATCCCACCAGTGTCTTGAGCAAGGTGGTCTTGCCGGCGCCATTTCGTCCGAGCAGTGTCACGATCTCGCCTTCACGGACATTGAGGCTGACACCGTGGAGGATGTGGCTCTTGCCATAGAAGCTGTGAAGGCCACTGACGTCGAGTGGATCGGTAGTCATGCGGCCATCCCTAGATAGGCGGTCTGCACTGCATCGTTTGCCGAGATCTGTTCGGGCGAGCCATCGGCGAGCACGCGGCCTTCGGCTAGAACCAGAATTCGGCTGGCGAGCTGAAAGACCACGCGCATGTCGTGTTCGATTAAAAGGATCGTAAGGCCCAGTTTGCGGTGCAATTCGCCGATCAGGCAGACAATTTCCTCCGTCTCCTGCTCGCCCATTCCGGCTGTGGGCTCGTCGAGCA
>Ga0209677_100757_pt1 | contig 16368 bp, 12 predicted proteins | sample AraplaCvi_mCL_r2_2_FD_184285 | JGI IMG/M metagenome (GOLD analysis project Ga0209677, IMG submission 184285) | Arabidopsis root microbial communities from North Carolina, USA - plate scrape CL_Cvi_mCL_r2 (SPAdes) (version 2) | ecosystem: Host-associated > Plants > Roots > Endosphere | place: USA... | reverse complement strand
CGGCGCTACCGCCGCGAACGGCACACGCAGGATCGAGGCGAAGATCGGCACGGTCGTCAGCACCAGCACGAGGCCGACGACATTGCCGAGATACATCGAGGCGATCAGGCCCCAGACGAAATCCTTGTGCTCCACGAATAGCAGCGGCCCGGGGTTGAGGCCCCACACCATCAGCCCGCCGAGCAGGATCGCGGCGGTGCCCGAGCCGGGAATGCCGAGCGCCAGCATCGGCAGCAGCGCCGAGGTGCCGGAGGCATGCGCCGCGGTCTCCGGCGCGAACACGCCCTCGATGCGACCCTTGCCAAAGCTCTCTTGATCCTTGGCGAAGCGCTTGGCGAGATTGTAGCCCATGAAGGAGGCGGCGATGGCGCCGCCCGGCGTGATGCCGAGCCAGCAGCCGATCACCGAGGAGCGCAGCAACGTCATCCAGTATTTCGGCAGGTCCTTCCACACCGATAGCACGGTCCGCAGCGAGATCGAGGCGGCGTGACCTTTCAGCGCCAGCCGCTCCTCCATCGTCAGCAGGATCTCGCTGATGCCGAACAGGCCGATCACGGCGACCAGGAAATTGATGCCACGGAGCAGGTCCATCGAGCCGAAGGTCATGCGGAGCTGGCCGGACACCGTGTCCATGCCGACCGCAGAGAGCAGAAGCCCCAGCGCCATCGAGATCACCGTCTTGTGCTTGTCCTCGCGCCCGAGGCCCACGAAGGAGCAGAAGGTGAGCAGATAGACCGCGAAGAATTCCGGCGGACCGAATTTAAGCGCGAACGAGGAGATCATCGGCGCCAGGAAAGTGATCAGCAGCACCGCGACCAGCGAGCCGACGAAGGACGAGGTGAAGGCGGCGGTAAGCGCCTCCGCCGCCCTGCCCTGCTGCGCCATCGGATAGCCGTCGAAAGTGGTCGCGACCGACCAGGCCTCGCCGGGAATGTTGAACAGGATCGAGGTGATCGCGCCGCCGAACAGCGCGCCCCAGTAGATGCAGGACAGCATCACGATCGCCGAGGTCGGGTCCATCGTGAAGGTCAGCGGCAGCAGGATCGCAACGCCATTCGGGCCACCGAGGCCGGGCAGCACGCCGACGAAGATGCCGAGCACCAGCCCGACCATCATCAAGAGCAGCGTCTTCCAGGTCAGGAGGACGACGAACCCGTGCAGCAAAAGGCCAAAGGCTTCCATTAGGTCATTCCGCTTGCTCCGTCATTGCGAGCGCAGCAAAGCAATCCAGCGCCAAGCAGGAAGTCTGGATTGCTTCGTCGCTTCGCTCCTCGCAATGACGGATGGATATGTCTCACAACGTCAATACCCGAACGCCGCTTCCAGCGGCCCCTTCGGCATGATCACGTCGAACACCAGATCGAAGGTCACGAACATCAGCGCGCTGAACAGGAACGCGGTCAGCAGCGACTTCCACAGAGCGATCTTGCCGACCCAGCGCATGAAGCCCGCAATCAGGAGGAAGCTCGCGACATAGAGCCCGAGGAATTGCGTCGCAATGCAGAACAGCAGCGTCGGCACGAACACCGCCATCACCCTGCGCAGTTGCGCGCGGGTGACAAAGGTCTCCCTCGCCTCCTTGCGCGACAGGAAGGCCGCGCCGATGCCATAGAGGCTGGCGAGCCCAAGGATCACCGAAAGATAGAACGGAAAGTAGCCGGGCTGCGGGCCGGTCGAATCCCAGGACGCGCCGGCGCGCCAATTGTCATAGCCGAGCACGAGGGCCAGGGCGAGAAGGGCGAACGAGACCACGACATCGACCGAGCGGTTCGTGGTCACCGCAGGCGAGTCGTCCTCCGGCGCGGTCGGATCGTCGACGACGATTTCGATATCGGTGTTGGACATATCTCAACCTACACCACTGTCATCGTCCGCCACTGGGTCGGCGCTTCGCGCCGCCCGATGACAGGCTCCCGCGGACGATCCAGTATTCCGAGACAGTAGAGATGATATCGGGCTTCCCGGAATACTGGATGCCCCGCCTGCGCGGTGCATAACAGTCTTCCGATTTCAGCATCACTTCGCGACAAAGCCCGCTTCCGTCATCAGCTGCTTGTTCAGCGCGTCGTCATCTTCCAGGAACTGCAGCATGTCCTTGCCGGTGAGGAAGATCGGCTTCAGCGCCTGCTTTTCCATGTAGTCCTTGTATTCCGGCGTCTGGATCACCTTCTGGAACAGGTCGACGTAATAGGCCTGTTGCTCCGCCGTCACCTTGCCCGGCAGGAACATCGCGCGCAGCATCAGATACTGCACGTCGAGCCCCTGCTCCTTGCAGGTCGGAATGTCGTGCCACGACTGCGTGTCGGTGACCTTGCCGGTGTAGGAGATGCGCTCCTTGTCGAACACGCAGAGCGGACGCACCTGGCCGGCGCGCCAGACCTCGAGATTCTCGGATGGATTGTTGACGTTGGATTCGGTGTGATTGCCGACGAGCTGGGTCGCGGCCTCGCCGCCGGACTTATAGGGCAGATAGGAGAATTTCGCTCCGGTCTTCTTCTCCACGAAAACGGTGAGCACGTGGTCCTCGCGCTTGGAGCCGGTGCCGCCCATCTTGAACGGCGAGCTCGAGGCCCTCGCCGCTGCGATGAACTCCTTCACCGTCTTAGGCCCGGCCGAATTGTCCCACAGCACGAACTGGTCGAGCGCGACCACCGCAACCGGCGTCAGCTCGTGCCAATCGAACGGCAGCTTGGCCGACAGCGGCAGCATGTAGATCAGCGAATAGGCGATCAGGACCTTGTTCGGATCGCCCTCGCTCGACTTCATGTACATCAGGGCTTCGGCACCGGAGGCGCCGCCCTTCAGCGACACCACGACCGGTGCTTTCATCAGATTGTTCTTCTGGATCGCGGCCTGCATCATCCGCGCCATCTGGTCGGACGCACCGCCGGCACCGGCCGCCACCACGATCTCGACCGGCTTGCTCGGCTCCCATCCCGCCAGCGCCGGCGCGCTGCAAAGCATCGCTGCCAGCGCAGCGGTCACCTTGATGATCTCACGCACGTAATTCTCCCCTCTCCCGCCTGCTTGTATCCTACCCCGATACTGCTGGCTTATTCCGGCCAGTTCAAGGCTGGCCTGTGAACTGCTGCCCCGCGAATTCGCACGAGGTTGCAGATGGTCATCAATGCTCGTCTTCTCAGAGGCCCGCGTCGATTTGTCTGCTACTTCCCTTGCCAGTTCGGCGTGCGCTTGTTGAGGAACGCCTCCATGCCCTCGCGGAAATCATCGCTCATATAGGCGCGCAGGATCAGGTCCTCGCCTTCCTCACGCGACAGCGTGCGGCGGATGCGACGCACCGCCTCCTTGGTTACCTCGAGCGTGATCGGCGCGTGGGAGGCGAGCAGCTTTGCAGTCTCCAATGCGCGAGCTTGCAGGGTCTCGACGTCAGGCACGATCTCGCTCAACAGGCCGATGGCAAGCGCTTCCTCTGCTTCAACCAGGCGCGCCTTGAAGATCATGTCCTTGGTGCGGGCCGGCCCAACCAGCGACACCACGCGCGAGATGTTCGACATCGACAGGCAGTTACCGAGCGTACGCGCGATCGGAAAGCCGATCCGCGTCGATGCCGTGCCGATGCGGATGTCGCAGCAGGCGGCGATGCCGGCGCCGCCCCCGGTGCAGGCGCCCGCGATTGCGGCGACGACCGGCACGCGGCATTGCTCGAGCGTGCCGAGCACGCGATCGATCCGCCCCTCGTAGTCGAGTGCATCCTGCGCGGTCTTGAAGGCGCGGAATTGGGAGATGTCGGTGCCGGAGGCGAAGGCCTTATCGCCCGCGCCGGTAATGATCAGCGCCTTGACTGACCGGTCGCCGTTGATGCTCTCGCAGATCGAGGCCATCTGGTCGTACATCGCAAACGTCATGGCGTTGCGCGCCTGCGGACGGTTGAAGACGATCTTCGCGATGCCGTCCTCGATCGTGTAGATCAGGTCCTCGGTGCCGGTCACGGGAGCATTCATGTCAACTTCCTGCGTTTGAACGTGGACGCGACGGCAGGCTTAGAACCAATCGCCATCGCGTTCCACGCCATTGTTTGAGCATCAGGGATGCATCTCAGGCGACCTTCGGCATGACAGCGACCTCGCGCTTCTTCAGGACATCCATCGCCGCCAGCACGCCGCTCGTGCGATGCGGCACGCCTGCGAGCTCCAGCCCCATCTCGACGCCGGACAGGGTGCCCATCAGCATCAGGTCGTTGAAATGGCCGATATGGCCGATGCGGAATACCTTGCCCTTGATCTTGTTGAGGCCGGTGCCGAGCGACATGTCGAAATTCTCCAGCACCACCTTGCGGAAGTTGTCGGCATCATGCCCCTCGGGCATGACAGCACCGGTCAGCGCCGGCGAATGCGCCTGCGGATCCTGGCACTGCGTATCCAGGCCCCAGACCTTCATCGCGGCACGTGTGGCGGCGCTGTGACGGCGGTGGCGGGCGAACACATTCTCATGGCCCTCCTCCTCCAGCATCTTCAGCGCCTCGCGCAAGCCGAAGAGCAGGTTGATCGCCGGCGTGTAGGGGAAGGTGCCGAGCTTGTTGAAGGTGAGCATCTCCTGCCACTCCCAATAGGAGCGCAGACCGGGATTGGCCTTGGCAACGGCCAGCGCCTTCTCCGAGACAGCGTTGAAACCGAGCCCCGGCGGCAGCATCAGGCCCTTCTGCGAGCCCGCGACCGAGATGTCGATGCCCCAGGCGTCGTGCTCGTATTCCATCGAGCCGAGGCCGGAGATGGTGTCGACCATCAGCAGCGCCGGATGCGAGGTGCGGTCGAGCGCCTTGCGCACCTCATGCGGCTGGGTGAGGCAGCCGGTCGAGGTCTCGTTATGCACGACGCAGACCGCCTTGATGGTGTGGGCCTTGTCGGCGGCAAGCCGCTGCTCGATCGCGGCGATGTCGGCCCCACGGCGCCAGTCGCCGGGGACGAAGTCGACGTCGAGCTTGAACTTCTCGGCGATGCCGCGCCAGAGCACGGCGAACTGGCCGGTCTCGGCCATCAGCACCTTGTCGCCGGGCGCCAGCGTGTTGACAATCGCCGCTTCCCAGGCGCCGGTTCCGGACGAAGGATAGATGATGACCGGCTGACGGGTGCGGAACATCCGCTGCATCCCCTCCAGCACGGCAAAGCCGAGCTCGGCGAATTCGGGGCCGCGATGGTCCATGGACGGCATGTCCATGGCCCGCAGCACCCGGTCCGGCACGTTGGTCGGCCCTGGAATCTGGAGAAAATGCCGTCCCGTATGCAAAGTCATAGGCGTCCTTCCCGGTCTTCGGATTGGTTGGCGGCTCGCATAGCACCAATCCGCCGCCTTGGACAACTTGCGGCGGATTGCTCCAATCCCTTTCGACGCCGGGAAGGTGCCCGGCTCAGACGACCGTCATTCGGCTGCCACCACCTTGCCGACCGGCATGGCCTCGACCGTGTCGGTAAAAGGCAGCTCGGGCCGCATCCAGAAGGCCGAGACGGCACCGATCAAGAGCACGACTATCAGCATGATGAACGGCAGGTACCAGTTGCCGGTCGCGTCGATCACCACGCCTGCGACCAGCGGCGAGGCGATCGCCGCACCTGCCGATCCCATGTTCATGATACCTGACGCCGTGCCCGAATATCGCGGTGCAATATCCATCGGCACCGACCACATCGGACCGATCACGAGCTCAGAGAAGAAGAAGCCGGCCGACAGGCACAGTGCGACAATGGTCATGTCGTGGACGAACAGGATCGGAACCAACGAAGCCAGCGCGCCGACAAAGCCCGTCACCGTGACGCTCAGCCGCGCAAAGCGTACGCTGCCGGTGCGCTTGAACAGCGCGTCCGAGGCGATGCCCCCGACGCTGTCGCCGATCACGCCGGCGAAAAACACGCCGGAGGCGAACAGGGCCGATTTCTTCAGATCGAGGCCGTAGTTGTTCTTGAAGAACAGCGGCAGCCAGTTGAGGTAAAGCCAGAGCCCCCAGCCGTAACAGAAATAAGTCAGGGTCACCGGCCACATCCGGCGCAGCAGCGGCCCCCATGGCACCGGCGGCTTGGCGCCGGCGGGGCGCGGCGGCAGCGTGGCAAGCTCCGCCTCGGTGATGTGGCGATGCTCCTTCGGCTCATTGCGGAAATACCAGACCCAGACGATGCCCCAGAGCAGGCTGACGAAGCCCAGCACCACGAAGGAGCCGCGCCAGGTCAGCCACGCCATCAGCGCCGCCACCAGCGGCGGTGTCACCGAGTTGCCAAGCCGCGAGAAGGCGTGGGTTAGGCCTTGCGCAAAGCCGCGGCTGCTCTCCGGCGTCCAGTACTGCATCGCGCGCGTTGCGGTCGGAAAGGTTGCGCCCTCGCCGAAGCCGAGCGCAAAACGCGCCAGGAACAGCATCGGCAGGCTGTTGACGAAGCCGGTGGCAATCGTCGACAGCGCCCATATCATGCCGCACCAGAACAGCGTCTTGCGCGGACCGAATGTGTCGCCGACCCAGCCGCCGGCCACCTGGAACAGCAGGTAAGGATAGGCGAAGGCGGAGAAGACGAAGCCGAGTTGAGTGTTAGAGAGCGAGAGGTCCTGCTGGATCCCGCTCGCGGCCGTGCTGATATTGACCCGGTCGATATAGGTGATGAAGTACATCACGCACAGCATCGCGAGCACGACGTGCGTGGCCTTGAAGCGCGGTCCCATTTTCACTCCCGACTTTCGGAATGTTGTTGAAGGCATTGGTTCATCAAACGAAAACGCGGCACCGGTGACCGGCGCCGCGCTTTGAGATCGATCAGGTCCCGACCACCTTGAGGTGCGAGGCCGCATTGCCTTGCGGGTGCTCTTCCAGCACCTTCATCGCGGCATCGACGCCGCCGGCGCGATGCGGCACGCCCGCGGCCACGAAGCCCATCTCGACACCGGAGAGCGCGCCGATCAGGGTCAGCTCGTTGCACTCGCCGAGATGGCCAATGCGGAACACCTTGCCGGCGACCTTCGACAGGCCGGAGCCGAGCGACATGTTGTAGTTCTCCAGCACCACCTTGCGGTACTGGTCGGCGTCATAGCCGGGAGGCATCTGCACCGCAGTGAGCACCGGCGAAAAATCCTTCGGCTCCTGGCACAGCACCTCCAGGCCCCAATGATTGACCGCGGCGCGGGTGGCGGCCGCCAGCCGCTGGTGCCGCGCGAACACCTCGTCGAGCCCCTCTTCAAGCAGCATCGCAATGGCTTCACGCAGGCCATAAAGCAGGTTGGTCGCCGGCGTATAGGGGAAGAAGCCGTTCGCATTCGGCTTGAGCATCTCCTCCCAATCCCAGAAAGAGCGCGGCAGCTTGTTGGTCTTGGCGGCGGCGCGCGCTTTGTCGGAGATCGCGTTGAAGCCGAGGCCCGGCGGCAGCATGAAACCCTTCTGCGAGCAGCTCACGGCGACGTCGACCTTCCACTCGTCGAAGCGGAAGTCGGCCGAGCCGAGGCCGGAGATAGTATCGACCATCAATAGCGCCGGATGCTTGGCGCGATCGATCGCGGCGCGGACCTCGCCGATCCGGCTGGTGGCGCCGGTCGAGGTCTCGTTGTGCACGACCATCACGGCCTTGAGCTGATGCTCTTTATCCTGGGTGAGCTTCTCTTCGATCACAGCCGGATCGACGCCGCGGCGCCAGTCACCCGGCACGAAATCGACCTCGATGCCCCAGCGCGCGGCCATCTGGCGCCAGAGGGTGGCGAAGTGGCCGGTCTCGACCATCAGCACCTTGTCGCCCGGCGACAGCGTGTTGACGATCGCAGCCTCCCAGGCGCCGGTACCGGAGGACGGGTAGATGATGACAGGGTTGGCGGTCTTGAAGATTTTCTGCGAGCCCGAGAGCACAGCCTTGCCGAGCTCGGCGAATTCGGCGCTGCGGTGGTCGATAACCGGCATGTCCATGGCCCGCAGCACCCGATCGGGCACCGGGCTTGGACCCGGGATCTGCAGAAAATGGCGTCCTTGGTGGCGGGTCACAGGCAATCTCCCTCGAGGCAGCGTCTTGGTAGGCCAGAATTGCATTCAATTTCGTTCACGACAAGGCAAGAATGCATTCAATTTTGCCATCGACGCGGGTTGCAACGGCCGCTAGAGTTTCCTGATGAACTCAACGATTCCAAACAACGCGCCGGCGGTATCCACGGGAGCGGACGGCAAGGATGCGCCCGGGCGCGACGAGGTCTCGCTGCATGACGAGATCCTGGCGCGGCTGCGCGATTACATCGTCGAGGGCAATATCCCTGACGGCGCGCGCATTTCGGAGCGGCAACTCTGTGAGATGCTGAAGATTTCCCGCACGCCCTTGCGCGAAGCCCTGAAGGTGCTGGCGGCTGAAGGGTTGCTTGAGCTGCTGCCGAACCGCGGCGCCCGGGTGCGCCCGCTGAATGCTGACGATATTCGTGAGCTGTTCGACCTGATGGGCGGCCTCGAAGGCCTTGCAGGCCGGCTCGCCTGCGAGCGGATTTCAGATGAAGAGATCCGGAAAATCGAGCAATTGCATCACGATATGTACGGCTTCTACATGCGCCGCGAGATGCAGGGTTATTTCCGGATGAACCAGCTCATCCATCATGCCATCGTCGAAGCCGCCGGCAATGCGGCGCTGCGCACGACTTACGAAAGCCTGGCCGGCCGCATCCGGCGGGTGCGCTTCTCGGCCAATTTCGCCCATCAGCGGGAGCGCTGGAGCGAGGCGATGCGCGAGCACGAGATCATTCTGGAAGCGCTGCGCCGCCGCGCCGGTAGTGAGCTCAGCGACATCCTGTTCCAGCATTTGCGCAACAAGGGTACAGCCGCGATTTCCTATCTCGCCGAGCCCGATGCTGCCGCCGCCCCGTCGACGTCGCCGCGGCTCGCCGGGGTCGGCTGATACCGGCGCCGCACCTTCGTTGTGCGCTAGACTTGCATGCAAAATTTATTTACGTCTAGCCGTAAATGAATGACATCGGGCCGGGTTGGCGTCCCCTGACCCGATAGGGCCGACCGAGGAATCCCATGTCTCAAGCGCAAGCCGGCGCGTCGCGGCTCGAACAGAAGCTCCGCGCCGAGATCACGGGCGACGTCTTCTTCGACCGCTTCAATCGCGGCCGCTATGCCACCGACGCCTCCTTCTACCAGATCATCCCGGCTGGCGTGGTGGTGCCGCGCACCATCGACGAGGCGCTGCGGGCGCTTGCGATCGCCCGCAACGACGGCCGCATCGTCACCCCGCGCGGCGGCGGCACCTCGCAATGCGGCCAGACCGTCAATGAAGGCATCGTCGTCGACTTCTCGAAACACCTGAACCGGATCCACTCGCTCGACGTCGAGAGCCGGACCTGCGTGGTCGAGCCCGGCATCGTGCTCGACGACCTCAACCGCCAGCTCAAGAAGCATGGGCTGTGGTTTCCGGTTGACGTCTCCACGGCCTCCCGCGCCACCATCGGCGGCATGGCGGGCAACAATTCCTGCGGCGGACGATCTTTGCGCTATGGGACGATGCGCGACAACACCATCGCGATCGATGCCGCGCTCGCAAACGGCACGCAGCTGCATTTCGGCGAGGTCGCGCGCGACCTCAGCGACGTGAACGCGCCCGACAGCGGGCGCGCCTTGTTCCGTGACATGCTCGCACTCGGCGAGCGCGAGGCCGCCGAGATCGCCGAAAGATTTCCGAAAGTGCAGCGCCGCGTCGGCGGCTACAATATCGATGCGCTGACCCCGCGGAATGCCGCCAATAACATGGCGCATCTCCTGGTCGGCTCGGAAGGCACGCTCGCCTTCTCGACGAAGATCGAGCTCAAGCTGTGGCCGCTGATCCGCAACAAGGTGCTCGGCGTCTGCCATTTCGGCAGCTTCTATGAGGCGATGGATGCCGCCCAGCATCTGGTGAAGCTGAAGCCGATCGCGGTCGAGCTGGTCGACCGCACCATGATCGCGCTGGGACGCGAGATCGCGATGTTCCAGCCGATCATTGGCGCCGCCGTGCGCGGCGATCCCGATGCCATTCTGGTGGTCGAATTCGCCGAGGAAGACCAGGACCAGAACCTCGGCAAGCTGAAACAGCTGACCGAGCTGATGGGCGATCTCGGCTTCTCCTGGACCAACGAACCGCCCAAATGGGGCGGCGTCGTGCAGATCGTTGATTCCGCCCTGCAGAGTGGCGTGGCCGAATTCCGCGCCGCCGGCCTCAACGTCATGATGTCGATGAAGCAGGAGGGCAAGCCGGTCTCCTTCGTCGAGGACTGCGCGGTGCCGCTGCCGCATCTCGCCGACTACACCGCACGGCTCAACGACGTGTTCGCCAAGCACGGCACCCGTGGCACCATGTATGCGCACGCCTCCGAAGGCTGCCTGCATGTGCGCCCGGTCCTGAACCTGAAGCTGGAGAAGGACGTGCGCGCGATGCGCGCGATCGCGGAGGAAGCCTTCGCGCTGGTGCGCGAATACAAGGGCTCGCATTCCGGCGAGCATGGCGACGGCATCGTCCGCTCCGAATTTCACGCCCAAATGTTCGGCGAGCGCATCGTCGAAGACTTCCGCGAGATCAAGCACCGCTTCGATCCGGACAATGTGCTCAATCCCGGCCGCATCGTCGATCCGCCCAAGATGGACGACCGTTCGCTGTTCCGCTATCCGCCGGACTACCGCGTCGGCGACATCAAGACCGTGCTCGACTGGTCGGCCTATCCCGGCCAGGGGGGCGGATTCCAGGGCGCAGTCGAGATGTGCAACAACAACGGCACCTGCCGCAAGCTCGAGGGCGGCGTGATGTGTCCGTCCTATCGCGCCACGCGCAACGAGAAAGATGCCACGCGCGGCAGGGCGAATACGCTGCGGCTCGCGATATCCGGCCAGCTCGGCCCCGATGCGCTGTCGTCGGACGAGATGATGGAGACGCTGAAGCTGTGCGTCTCCTGCAAGGCCTGCCGGCGCGAATGCCCTGTTGGCGTCGACATGGCCAAGATGAAGATCGAGGTGTTGGCGGCGCGCGCCAGGACCCACGGCCTCACGTTGCGGGATCGCCTGGTGGGGTATCTCCCGCGCTATGCCGGCTTCGCTGCGACCTTCGCGCCGCTGATGAACCTGCGCAATCACAGCGCGCTGCTGCGCAAGCTGATGGAGCGCGTCGCCGGCATCAGCGCCAAGCGCAAGCTGCCGGCGTTCCGCAGTGACACCTTCCGTGTCGATGTCGAGTCGATGGGTCCCGAGGACGGCCGCGAGGTCGTGCTGTTTGCAGATACCTTCAACCGCATCTATGAGCGCGAGAACCTCGACGCCGCCTTGCGCGTGCTGCTCGCCGGCGGTTACCGCGTCTACATCCCGAGACCTGCGGACGGCGGCCGGCCACTGTGCTGCGGCCGCACCTTCCTCTCCGCGGGTCTGGTGGATCAGGCCGAGAGCGAGCTCAATCGTCTGGTCGAAACCTACGCACCATTTGCCGCGCGCGGCGTGCCCATCATTGGCCTCGAGCCGAGCTGCCTGCTCACCCTGCGCGACGAGCTGCTGTCGCTGCGCTCCTGCGCGCAGGCCAAGAGCGTCAGCGCGCATGCACTGCTGCTCGAGGAGTTTCTGGCGCGCGAGGCCGAGAGCGGCCGGCTGCAATTGCCGCTCGCGCCGCTGCCCGGCAAGGCGCTGCTGCACGGTCACTGCCATCAGAAATCGTTTGCCGCGTTCAAGCCGGTCGAGCAGGTGCTGCGGCTGATTCCCGAGCTTGCCGTCGAGACCGTCGAGTCCTCCTGCTGCGGCATGGCCGGCGCGTTCGGCTACGGCACTGAGACCTATGAGGCCTCGATGGCGATGGCTGAGGCCTCGCTGCTGCCGGCCGTGCGCAAGGCCGATGTGACCACCTTCATCGTCGCCGACGGCACCTCCTGCCGCCACCAGATCCAGGACGGCACCGCGCGTGGCGCCATGCATGCCGCGCAGCTCCTGGCGATGAGCCTCGACCGCGGACCCTCCTCCTCTCAGAACTTCATTGCCGATCGCAAAGGACACCGACCATGACCGACCTCACGCTCGACACCGCCCGCAAGATCCTCGATGCCGCGCTCGCCAAGGCGGTCGAGAAGAAGCTGAAGCCGCTCGTCATCACCGTTCTCGACGCGCGCGGCGCCGTGAAGGTCACGGCAGCGCAGGACGGCACCAGCCTGATGCGTGCCGAAGTCGCCCACGGCAAGGCCTATGGCGCGTTGGCGCTCGGCCTGGGTTCGCGCGCGCTGTTCCAGCGCGCGCAGGAGCAGGCTTATTTCATCGACGCGGTGAATACGCTGGCGCAGGGCCGCATGGTGCCGGTGCCCGGCGGCGTCCTGATCATGGATGGCGCCAAGGTGCTGGGCGCCATCGGCGTCTCCGGCGATACCTCCGACAATGACGAGATCTGCGCCATCGCGGGCATCGAGGCCGCCGGCCTGAAGCCGAACGCAGGCTGAGCACAGACGCCCGCGACGGAGCTTACCAAAGCTTCACCGGCACGGCAGCCTGCGCGGGAAACATCGATGGCCGGCCAACGTTAATAGACGGGGCATCCGGAGACTGGAACATGCCGCGTCGAAAGCAACCCCGCACCGTCATCATCACCGGCGCCTCCGCTGGCGTCGGGCGAGCCGTCGCCAAGCGCTTTGCTGACGCCGGCGACCGTGTCGGGCTCATTGCCCGCGACCCATCCGCGCTGCAGGACGTGCAGCGCGAGCTTCAGGGCCGCTCGGCGCGGGTTGAATTCGAGGCGGTCGACGTTGCCGATGCACAGGCCCTGTTCGCGGCCGCCGAGCGGCTGCAACAGCGGCTCGGCCCGGTCGACATCTGGATCAACGATGCGATGGAGACGGTGTTCTCGACGGTGGCCGACATCACGCCGGATGAATTCCGCCGCGTCACCGAGGTCACCTATCTCGGCTTCGTCTATGGCACGATGGCCGCGCTGGCCTCGATGCGGCGGCGCGGCCGCGGCCGGATCATCCAGATCGGCTCGGCACTCGCTTATCGCGGCATTCCGCTGCAGTCAGCCTATTGCGGCGCCAAGCACGCGATCCGAGGCTTCACGGATTCGCTGCGCACCGAGCTGATCAATGAGCGGTCGGCAATCTCGATCAGCATGGTGGACCTGCCGGCGGTGAACACCCCGCAATTCGACTGGGCGCGCGCGCATATCCCGCATACGCCGCGCCCGATGGGCCAGCCGGTCGAGCCCGAAGTGATCGCCGACGCGATTTATCGCGTCGCGCGCGGCCCGTTCCGCGAATATTGGATCGGCTGGCAGACCCTGCTTACCATTCTCGGCAATGCCGTCGCACCCGCTTTTCTCGATCGCTATCTGGCGCGCAAGGCCGTCACCGGGCAGCAGACCGATGTGCCCCTGGTGCCCGACCACATCGACAATCTCGATCGGCCCGTCACGCGGCTGCATCGGACCCGCGGCTCCTTCAGCAACGAGTCCGCGCAGCGCGCCATGCTGATTCCCGGTGACGTGGCGCGCGCGGCAACCGTCGTGCTCGGAGCCGTGCTGTTCTTCGCAATCGGCGCAGCGACCGCGAATGCCAGGCAGCGAAGATGGCAGTGATACGCGCGGACCAGGCTTGTCAGCCCAGCTCGAAGCTCGTGACGCCGAACACCCGCTCAATCCGCAGCGGCGGGATCGGCCCGGTATACATGCGCGCGGTTTCGAACACCGGCGCAAGTCCGAGATCTCGAGCCAGCGCGACCGCAGCGCGATTGATGGCGGGCGCGTCGAGGAAGACCTCGGCATCGCCGATCTCGGCCAACAGTGCTGACAGCACCGCTTCGGCAGCGGCGCGATCATCGGCGACCAGCGGCCCGATCTTGTAGCCGGTCCGACACGGACGGACGACTCCCCAGCCGACAAGCTCGCCGTTGCGCATCAACGCGCGTCCGACATGCCCAGGGGCGCAGATCCAGCTCTTCAGGAAAGCACTGCGCCGCGCTGGAAACACAGTGGCGTCGGACGCCTCGACGACGGCGAACGGAATTTTGGTCAGCGGGACGATACCGGCTTGCCGGCTTCTCGGAGCTTTGGCGACGCCGCCAAAGCGGAGATTGGCATAGGCATAGCTGAAGCCGGATTTTCTGTAATTCTCCTGCTGCGCGACGACGCCATCGAGTCCGACCACGCGGGTGCCCGCATGCGCCATCGCCGCATTCCAGATCTGCAGACCGTAGCCACGGCCGCGCAGGTCCGGGCGCACGATGTAGAAACCGAGAAAGGCAAAGCGCTCATCGTAATTGACGCAGGAGATGATCGCGACCGGCTCGCCATCGCGCTCGGCGACAAGAAAGCCCTCCGGATCGACGGTGGCGAAACAGGCGGCATCGGCCAACCCGGGATTCCAGCCTTCGGCGGCCGCCCAATCGATCGCAAGTGCGATCTCGTCCAGCCGCATCGGTCGAATGCACAGACCGTCACTCTCGGAATGTCCGACAGATCGCGTCATGCCCTGAGCTCCGAACAGAGGATGCGGCCATCATGATGCTCTTGCAGCGCAAGGACAACCTCGGCAGGTGGGTGCGGGCTTGCATTCCGGCCGCGACTTCAGCTTGATAGCTCGAGTTCAGCAACCTCCGCCGGGATAGCATGGCCGAACCCGATCGCCTCCAGCGCGCCAATGCGTCTCCCCTTCCGGGCCCCGCCGCCGACCGCCTGATCGCGATCGACATCCTGCGTGGCCTCGCGCTGTTCGGCGTCATGGCGATCAATGTCGTGTTCGAGTTTCGAGTCTCGATTTTTCGTCAGTTCTTGCCGTCGTTCGGGACGATGTCACGGCTCGACGGAACAACATTCATCGTCGGATCGTGGCCGAGACTGTCTGCCTTCCTGATGACGCTGTTCGGCGATTCACCATTCAATCGCGGCGTTGAAGCCCTTCTCGATCGGGCCATCTCGATGAAGGCCTTCGCGTTGTTCTCGCTGCTGTTTGGCATCGGTCTTGCGATGCAATTCGAGCGATTGGATCCGGGCCGGCGCACCATTCTGTTGCTGCGTCGGTTGCTCGTCCTGCTCCTGTTCGGGCTCGTCCACCTGATATTGATATGGAATGGCGACATCCTCACCGAATATGCGCTCGCCGGTCTGCTGGTATTGCCCGTGCTGTTCGCTCCGCGCTGGCTCCTCGCAATAAGCAGCTTCGCTTTGCTCGGTCTTTACTTTACCGGCTTGCTGACCTGGCTAGTGCCGTTGCCCGAAGCGGCCTGGCTGGCCCGTCGGGTGTCGGAGGCGACGCTGACCTATGGCAGTGGCAGCTTCAGCGACATCCTGGCATTCCGCATCCATGAGATCGGCGCGATCGCGCCGCTGCATCTGTGGATCTTCCCGCGCACGCTTGGCCTGTTCCTGCTTGGCGCCTTCATTTGGAGAAGCGGCGTACTGCGGCGCACAGGCGAGCCATCCGGATGGTTCTTCGTCGCCGGCCTTGCCGCCCTGATCGCGAGCATCGATGCCGGCCCCTCGCTTGCGCCTGTCACGCTCGCGCTTGGTTATGGTGCAATCATCATCGGCGCCGCCAGCACCTCGCTCGGCGCAAGGACGCTTCGCTGGGCTGCACCGCTCGGCCGGATGGCCTTCACCAACTATCTGATGCAATCTCTGATCTTCAGCGCGGCATTCTACGGTTATGGCTTTGGCCTGTTCGGCAAGCTCAGCGTATCGGCCGCACTCGGCTTGGGCATCATGGTCTACATCGCGCAGGTTTTTGCCAGCCGGTGGTGGCTGACGCACTTCAATTTCGGTCCGGTCGAATGGCTATGGCGAACATTGATGTACGGCCAGATGCAGCCGATGCGGCGCACACCGGCCGACATGAGCGTTCGCGCGGCCGTCGTGTGATCTCGGTGTGGCGATTCGCCGCTGACGGCACGCCGGGACACGCCTGACAGGCGCGGGCCGGGAACGGTAACGTTTAAGAGCAGCTTCACACGAGCTTGCTAGCTCGCAGCGACCGGTCACGCCACGCTCTCCGCTGTCGTCCCGGACAAGCGAGCGTAGCGAGCGCGATCCGGGATCCATAACCACAGGGCGTCACGTGACGCGAGCAGGAACTACCAGTATGCGCAGCAACGTCGGCCTGTGGTTATGGGTCCCCGCTTTCGCGGGGACGACACTGAATGGGCCGTAAGAGCGCAGTAAGATAACGACTGTCGCTACTTCCCCGTCCACACCGGCTTGCGCTTCTCGGCGAACGCCTTCAGGCCTTCCTTGGCGTCCTCGGTCATCGCCAGCAGGGCGATCTGGCTCTCCAGATAGGCGATGCTCTCGTCGAACGACATCGCGCCGATGGCGCGCATGGCATATTTGCCGCGGCGGATCGCGGTCGGTGACTTGTCGGTGATGCGGCCGATCAGCCAGTCGATCTTGGCGTCGAGCTCGGCGGCCGGCACCACGTAGTTGAGCAGGCCTG
>Ga0209677_100756_pt1 | contig 16370 bp, 12 predicted proteins | sample AraplaCvi_mCL_r2_2_FD_184285 | JGI IMG/M metagenome (GOLD analysis project Ga0209677, IMG submission 184285) | Arabidopsis root microbial communities from North Carolina, USA - plate scrape CL_Cvi_mCL_r2 (SPAdes) (version 2) | ecosystem: Host-associated > Plants > Roots > Endosphere | place: USA... | reverse complement strand
TTTGACGTAGTCCCTGTCCCAATGAAGCGGGCTTCACCGCACGCGTCACGCTGATCCGGTCGTCAGGGCAAGATGTCATCCATTTTCCATCAAGGACGCACCGCTGCTGCGATCGCCGCGCTGGTGCTGTTGTCGTCGCAAGCGTTGCCTCAGCAGGCCAAGTCGCAGGTCCTGGCGCAGGTCCTGGCGCAAGCCGATGAAGATCCCGAGGTGCGCATCGAGCGGCTGGAGAACCAGCTCCGTCAGCTCACCGGCCAGAATGAGGAACTGCAATACAAGAACCGCCAGCTCGAGGAGCGGCTGCGGCAGCTCGGGGGTGGTCAGGGCGGGGCGCCAGCTGGCCAGCCGCCGGTTGCGGCGGCACAGCCCGGCGGCGGTTACGGGCAGGGCGCGCAGCCGGCTTACAACCCGCCGCCGCAACAGCCGCAATATGGCGGCCAGCCGCAGCAGAACTATCCCCAGCAGGCGTATCCGCAGCAGGGCTATGGTCAGCCGCAAGGCGGTGCGCCCGCGCCGATCGTGCAGGAGCAGGCCGCAGGCGGCGGCGGTCGCGGCCGCGGCGACGCCTTCGATCCCGGCCAGAACCCGAATGCACCCGGTGCGCCGCGCGCCCTCGGTGGCGGCCAGATGCCGATGCAGGGAGGCGGTGGTGCGCCGACGAACCTCGCCAACACCGGCGGCGCCCGTTATCCGCAGGGCGGGCCGCCGCCTGCAGCGCCGGCTCCGGGTGGGGGCGCGGGCGGGCTCGATACCCTGCCGCCGACGGCGACGCCGCGCGACGAATACGACCTCGGCATCGGCTACATGCAGCGCAAGGACTATGCGCTCGCCGAGCAGACCATGCGCAACTTCACCAAGAAATACCCCGGCGATGCGCTGGTCGGCGACGCGCAATATTGGCTCGGCGAGAGCTTCTTCCAGCGCCAGCAATATCGCGAGGCGGCTGAGACCTTCCTTGCGGTGACCACCAAATACGAGAAGGCAGGCAAGGCGCCGGACGCGCTGCTGCGGCTCGGCCAGTCGCTCGCCGCGCTTAAGGAAAAAGAGGCCGCCTGTGCTGCCTTCGGCGAGGTGACGCGGAAATATCCGCGCGCCTCCGCCGGCGTCAAAGCCACCGTCGACCGCGAGCAGAAGCGCGTGAAGTGCTGAGGGCCGCGCGTGATGCGCGTCGGTGTCGATTGGGCCGCGACGTCGCGTCAATCACCGCTGTCGTCCCGGCCTTGCGCCGGGACCCATAAGCTCAGTCGGGCGTGATAGGCTCAAGCTGTCGCTCCAGCATGTTTCAACAATTTCCGTCGGTGATTATTGGTCCCGGCGTTCGCCGGGACGACAGCAGAGTTTGTGGTCCGCACCTCCGGCGCCTAATCTGCTGCGCATGGCACGTGACAAAAAGGCTCGGGACAAAGCCCCAGACGACGATCGCCCGATCTCGGCCGGGGATGCTGCGCGGCTGTTCGCGGGATTTGCGGATGCTCCCGCGCTGGTGCTCGCGGTGTCGGGCGGGCCGGATTCGATGGCGCTGATGTGGCTCGCCGCGCGATGGCGCAAGGTCCAGGCAAAAGCGCCGCAGCTCGTCGCGGTGACGGTCGATCACGGCCTGCGCCCCGAGGCGGCACGCGAGGCCCGCGCGGTCAAGCAGGTCGCGCGAAGCCTCGATCTGCCGCATCGGACGCTGCGCTGGCATGGCGACAAGCCGACGTCAGGCGTACCGGAGGCCGCGCGCGCGATGCGCTACCACCTGCTCGCCAAGGCGGCGAAGGCCGCCGGCGCAAGCCACATCCTCACCGCGCATACCCGCGACGATCAGGCCGAGACGCTCTTGATGCGTCTGCTTCGCGGCAGCGGCATCGCCGGACTGGCGGCCATGGCCGCGGTCAGCGAACGCGAAGGGCTGCTGCTCGCCCGACCCCTGCTGGATGTGCCCAAAGCGCGGTTGATCGCGACGCTCAAGGCCGTGCGGCTCGATTTCGCCGACGACCCGACCAACCGCGACACGACGTTTACCCGGCCGCGGCTGCGCGCGCTGATGCCGACGCTGGCCGCCGAAGGCGGCGATGCCCGCAACCTGGCGCGGCTGGCGGCGCGCCTCGCCCGTGCCAATGCCGCGATCGAGGTGCTGGCTGACGGCGCCGAGCGCTATCTGGCGCTGATCGGGCAGAAATCTTCGGATGCCATTCAGCAGGGTGAGGTTTATGATGCGCGCGCCTTCGCACGGCTGCCGGACGAGGTGCGGCTGCGGCTCCTGATGCGGGCGATCGATCGTTTCGGCACCGAGGGTCCGGTGGAACTGGGCAAGGCGGAGATCCTGCTCGCAGCGCTGGATCAAACCTTGGATCAGACCCTGGTCCGGACTTTTGCGGGAACGGCCGGTGGTGGCGCAGCGGCGCAGGGCAGGTTAAAACAGACCTTGGCTGGCGCATTGGTCAGCGTCGGCAAAGGCTGGATCCGCATCACGCCGGCACCGCCGCGCCGCTTACGGCGGAGCTGATGGTTCGACCGGGGCGAGACCGGACGACGGAGGCTTTCGCCGCCCCTTAACCACCTGCAAGGACGCAGCTTTCCGGCGCCACTTTTTGCGCGGGAATCAGACCAGGATGCGCTAAATAGTCCCGCGTGGTTCCCTTGGCATTGATGCGGGCGGCACCTAGATTACAAACGGTCGGCCGGGGGATTCCCTCGTGGCTACCTGGACATAAAGTCCGTAAAGGTCGAAGGACAGACGGCCGCGATCCGCGCGACCACGAAGGAAAATCGATGAACGCCAATCTGCGCAATTTCGCCCTTTGGGTCATTATTGTCCTGTTGCTGTTGGCGCTGTTCACGCTCTTCCAGAACCCAGGTCAGCGCGCCTCCTCGACAGATATTTCATTCTCGCAGCTCTTGACCGAGGTCGATCAGGGCCACGTCCGCGACGTGCAGATCCAGGGACCGGAGATCCACGGCACCTTCACCAACGGCACCTCGTTCCAGACCTACGCGCCGAACGATCCGAGCCTGGTGAAGCGCCTGTACGACGCCAAGGTGCAGATCACCGCGAAGCCGCCGGGCGACAACGTGCCGTGGTTCGTGTCGCTGCTGGTTTCCTGGCTGCCGTTCATTGCGCTGATCGGCGTGTGGATTTTCCTGTCGCGCCAGATGCAGGGCGGTGCAGGCAAGGCGATGGGCTTCGGCAAGTCGCGCGCGAAGATGCTCACGGAGGCGCATGGCCGCGTCACCTTCGAGGACGTCGCCGGCGTCGACGAGGCCAAGCAGGACTTGCAGGAGATCGTCGAATTCCTGCGCGACCCCGGCAAATTCCAGCGGCTCGGCGGCCGCATTCCCCGCGGCGTGCTCCTGGTCGGTCCTCCCGGCACCGGCAAGACGCTGATTGCCCGCGCGGTCGCGGGCGAAGCCAACGTGCCGTTCTTCACCATCTCGGGCTCCGACTTCGTTGAGATGTTCGTCGGTGTCGGCGCAAGCCGCGTCCGCGACATGTTCGAGCAGGCCAAGAAGAACGCGCCGTGCATCATCTTCATCGACGAGATCGACGCGGTCGGCCGTCATCGCGGCGCCGGCCTTGGCGGCGGCAATGACGAGCGCGAGCAGACCTTGAACCAGTTGCTGGTCGAGATGGACGGCTTCGAGGCCAATGAGGGCGTGATCCTGATCGCCGCCACCAACCGGCCCGACGTGCTCGATCCCGCCTTGATGCGACCCGGCCGCTTTGATCGTCAGGTCGTGGTGTCGAACCCCGACATCATGGGTCGCGAGCAGATCCTGAAGGTTCACGTCCGCAAGGTGCCGTTGGCGCCGGACGTCAACCTCAAGACCATCGCGCGCGGCACGCCCGGCTTCTCAGGCGCCGATCTGATGAACCTCGTCAACGAGGCCGCGTTGACCGCGGCGCGCCGCAACAAGCGCATGGTGACGCAGGCTGAGTTCGAAGAGGCCAAGGACAAGGTGATGATGGGCGCCGAGCGCCGCTCGATGGTGATGACGGAGGAGGACAAGCTCCTCACCGCCTATCACGAGGCCGGCCACGCCATCGTCGCGCTCAACGTGCCGAGCCATGACCCGATCCACAAGGCCACCATCATCCCGCGCGGTCGCGCGCTCGGCATGGTGCAATCGCTGCCCGAGAGCGATCGCCACTCGCACACCCGCGAATGGTGCGTCTCCAAGCTCGCGATGGCGTTCGGCGGCCGCGAGGCCGAAGTGCAGAAGTTCGGTGCCGAGAAGGTGACGAACGGAGCGACCGGCGACATCCAGCAGGCGACGGGCCTCGCGCGCGCCATGGTGATGGAATGGGGCATGTCGGACAAGCTTGGCCGCGTGCGCTACCAGAGCAATGAGCAGGAGGTGTTCCTCGGTCATTCGGTGGCGCGCTCCACCAACATCTCCGACGACACCGCGCGCCTGATCGACTCCGAGATCCGCAGCCTGATCGAGGCTGGCGAGCAGGAAGCGCGCCGCATCATCACCGAGAAGCGCGAAGACTGGGAGGCGATCGCCCAGGCGCTGCTCGAATACGAGACGCTGACCGGCGATGAGATCATCGACCTGCTCAAGGGCAAGAAGCCCAACCGAGAGTCGGTGATCGAGCCCTCGACGCCGCGGGCCTCTGCGGTGCCACCTGCGGGGCGGCCGCGCCCGCGTCCCGATCCGGATCCCGGCCTCGAGCCGCAGCCGCAGGCGTAGCTCTACACGACGTGGCCGGTTATTCCGGCAAACCGCTCACGCAAAAGCTCGGCATCATGCCGGGCTTTCGCATTTTTGTGACCGGCAATCCCGCGGCCTATGATGACATCGTCGGTGGACTGCCGCTCGGAGCGACATTGGTTGCGCGGCCCGCGGCCCCGCTCGTGGTGCACCTGTTTGTCGTCGAGGCGAAGGTGCTCGACAAGAAGCTCCGGAATTGCCGCGAGGCGATCACGCCCCAAGGCATGATCTGGGTATCGTGGCCGAAGAAGTCTTCGGGCGTGGCGAGTGATCTCAGTGACGTCGTGGTGCGAGGCATTGCGCTCCCGCTTGGCCTCGTCGACGTCAAGGTCTGCGCGATCGACGACACGTGGTCCGGTCTGAAATTCGTCATTCCAAGGGACCAGCGGCCGAAGTGCTGACGGCGGCTCGCCGGGAGCCCGCGTTTGTCGGGCGAGAGTATCCGACGAAGGGCGCTGGGCGGCGGAGGGGCGCCTCTTAAACCTTCCTCAAGCCAATCCGCCTATTGCTGCTTTCCGAGTGCGCCTTTCAGCGCCGGACGAGATCCGCATGGCCGATAGCTTTCCCGCCTCTCGAACCAAGCCGCAGGCGAACGCCGTCCCCGGCGCGCTGTTCGCGGTCAGCTTCGCGCTGTTGTGCATCAACGCGACGTTCTTTCCGGCGTCGTTGTTCTCCGGCGGCTGGATCTGGCAGAAGGACGGGCTCGGCATCCCCACGGACTTCGTCAATGTCTGGGCCGCCGGCAAGCTCGCCCTGCAAGGCCACCCGGCGCTGGCCTGGGACTGGGACGTCCAGCGCAGGATCGAGCTCGATGTGCTCAAGCAGGATTGGCCCGGCGGCTATTTCGCCTGGCACTATCCGCCACCCTTCCTGTTCGTGGCGGCGTTCCTCGCGCAGTTTCCCTATACGGTTGCTTTTGTTGGCTGGGTCTATGCGAGCTTCGTGCCTTACATCATCGTGATGCGCGCGATCGTCGGCCGCGCGTTCGGCTTCGTGCTGGCGGCCGGTTTCCCGATCGTGTTCACGAACGCGCTGGTCGGACAGAACGGATTCCTCACCGCGGCGCTGGTCGGCGGCACGCTCTATCTGCTGCCGGTTCGCCCGGTGCTCGCCGGCATCTGCCTCGGCTTGCTGACCTACAAGCCGCAATACGGCTTGCTGTTTCCGATCGTACTGATCGCGAGCGCGCGCTGGACCACCTTCGTCTCGGCCGGCATCACGGCAGTCGTGCTTGCGGCCGTGTCCTTGCTCGCCTTCGGCCTCGAGAGCTGGCAGGCGTTCTTCCATTGGCTGCCGCACTTCTCGCAGGCGTTCCTGGTCGAGGGCAAGGCGACCTGGTGGAAGCTGCAGAGCCTCTATTCGCTGGTCCGCTATCTCGGCGGCAGCGAGCAGCTCGGCTGGGCCTTCCAATGGGTGCTCACGGCCGCGGTGGCGGTGGTGCTGGTGCTGCTGTGGCGCAGCCCGATACGCTACGGCCTCAAGGCCGCCGCGCTCGCAGTCGGCACGTTGCTGACCACGCCCTATCTCTTCATGTACGACATCATGGTGCTGGCGATCGCGGCCGCCTTCCTGGTGCGGATCGGCCTCAACGAGGGCTTTCGCCGCTACGAATTGCCGGCGCTCGGCGGCGCGCTGCTGCTGCCCGTCGTGTTCGTGCTGTCAGGCATTCCCGTCGGCTTTGCCGCCAACCTGATCGTCGCCGGCCTGATCCTGCGTCGCGCCGGATCCTGGTGGCGGCGGGAGCCGGCCGCTTCAGGGGCAATGGCCGCTGCCTGACGCGCACTGCCATCCTCTCATACCTTTTGACGAGCGCACCATTTGCGGCTTGTCATCCGACCTGAATAGTTGTTCAGTTCTTCCGTGGTGACCCGTCGCGTGGTCGCCCAAAAACATTGAACATGTGTGCGTCCTGGCACGTGTCCGGACGGGACTCCGCCGGGATGAGAAACGCATCATGGTGTATCGGCGAACCCATCAGGTGGTGAAGCGGCTCGCTGCGCGTCGCAGCGCCATCCTCGCTGCCGCCCGGGAGACCGCCGCCGAAGGCGGCATGGCCGCGGTGCAGATCGCGCCGGTCGCGATCCGCGCCAATGTCGCTGCCGGAACGGTGTACCGCTATTTCCCCTCCAAGGCCGATTTGATCTCCGAGCTGATCGCCGAGGTGTCGCGCGACGAGCTCGCCGCGATCCGCCGCGCTGCCGACGCCGCGCCAGGCCCGTCATCGGCGCTGGCGGCGGCGGTCTCGACCGTCGCCGTGCACGTGCTGTCGCAGCGCAAGCTCGCCTGGGGCATCCTGGCCGAGCCGGTCGATGTCGACGTCACGGCCTCTCGCGTGGCGAGCCGCCGTGAGATCGCCGGCGAGATCGCGACGCGCATCGATGCCGCGGTCCGCGCCGGTCATCTGCCGGCGCAGGACACGCAGCTCACCGCAACCGCATTGCTCGGCGCGCTGCACGAGGCCCTCGTCGGGCCGCTCGCACCGGACAATCTCGAGGATTCCGGCAAGCTGCGCGACACCGTGCAGGCCGTCACGCTGCTCGCCTTGCGTGCAGTCGGCGTGATGGACGCCCGCGCCCGCGGGCTCGTGGTGCAGGCCGTGCTGCCCGTGAAGAGCCTGGTCGGGGCTTAGCGGATCGGGCGCCGGTCCTTAAAGAAGATTTCACGGCTGATGCGCATCCTGAACGCCGGCTCATTTTCTGATTGCAGCACTAGGCCCGCAATCATGACGCAGGCGTATCTCTTCCATGGTCATCGCACGCAAAATTCCTGCGATGCCGGTCGTGAACTTGGTCGTGGTCTCGGGCGTGATCTTGGCCGCAGCGCTCGCCGGTGCGCTCTATGCGTTCCATGCCGGTGAGGACGTCAACTGGGACTGGCAGAACTACCACGACTATGCCGGCTTCGCGCTGCTCCATGGGCGGTTCGACGTCGACGTCGCGCCCGGCGGCTTCCAGAGCTACCTCAATCCCCTGGTCTATCTGTTGCCGTATCTCGCCCGCCATGGTCTCAGCGCGCCGTGGTGGGGCATCGTGCTCGGTGCGCTGCATGGCCTCAATCTCGCGCTGATCTATTGGACCGCGCGCAATCTGCTGGGACGGACCGAAAGCCCGGTCGGGCCGCTCGCGGCTGTCGTGATCGCGGCGTCCGGTCCGATGACGCTGTCGGAGGTCGGCACCAGCTTTGCCGATATCCTGACCGCGCTGCCGATCGTCGCCGGTGTCGCACTGCTGTTCGCGGGCGACGACCAAGGACAAAAGCCGGGGCGGGCACCCGCGCAGGCGCGCAGGCTCGTGATAGCAGGTCTTCTGATCGGCGCGGCCACCGGGTTGAAGCTCACCAACGCCGTGTTTCTGATCGGCGCCGGCATCTCGCTGCTGCTGATGATGCGGCCGCTGCCGGCGCTGCTGTGCTTCGGCATGGGCAGCGGCCTCGGCATGCTCGCCACCGGCGGCGCCTGGGCGTTCAGGCTGTGGCGCGACTTCGGCAGTCCGCTATTTCCGTTCTACAACACGATCTTCCATGCGAACGAGGCGCCGGTCGAATCGATCGTCGACACCCGCTTCATGCCGCACGGCCTGCTCGATGCGCTGGCCTATCCCTTCTATTGGCTGGTCGGCAAGCATCCGTCATCGGAATGGTCGTTCCGCGATCCGCGCTTTGCACTGGTCATCGTGCTGATGCTGCTGGTGCTCGGCGCCAGCATCTGGCGCCGGCGCGAGCTGCTCGGCCGGAAGGATCGCCGGCTCCTGTTCTTCTTCTGGGGCAGCTACATCCCGTGGCTCGTGGCCTTCGCGATCCAGCGCTACGCGATCGTGCTGGAGTTGCTGTCGGCGCCGCTGATCGTCCTCCTGCTGACGCGCCTGATCGAGGCGTGGCACGGCGAGAGCGATGCGCAAAGGACCACATCGTCGCGCAGGCTGCAACTCGCGACCATCGCGGTCGCGCTCGCAACCACGCTGTGGTCGGAGCCGACCGACTGGATGCGCCGTCCCTGGTCCGATCCGTACAGGCCGCAGCTTGCAGAGGCCCTGCAGATCCCGGCGACATTCCTGCTGCTGCAGAAGCCGCTCGGCTACGTCGTGCCGCTGCTGCCTGAAGGGTCGCGCGCCTATCAGATCTCGGACGTCGTGCTGCCGGTGGTGCCGGGCGGCGTGCTGGATCGCCGGATTCGCGCAGGCCTGGCGCAGCCGCTGCCGGGCGGTCTCTGGGCGCTGTATTTCGCGGAAAGCCTCGAAGGCAATCCGCTGCGGCTCGATCTACTCGATACCTACGATCTCAAGATCGATCCGGATCGCGCCTGCCTGCGCATTCCCGGCGCCGACCGCATCGACGTCACGGCGTGTCAGCTGATTCCGCTCGCGTCCAAAGCGTCCACCGCCGAGCTGAACCCGGCCGCACCGCGTAACTAATTACATGTTCGCGTCGCCGGATGGGCCGACATAGGCGATGCGCACCATGTTGGTGGTGCCGGGCGTGCCGAGCGGCACGCCCGCGACGATCAGCACGCGCTGGCCTGCACGTACGAAGCCGTCACGAAATGCGATCGAGCCGGCGCGGTTCACCATGTCGTCCTGGTCGCGGGCATCCTCCGCGACCACGCAATGCACGCCCCAGACCACCGACAGCTTGCGTCCCGTCGCGACATTGGGCGTGATCGCAACCACTGGCGTGCTCGGCCGCTCGCGGGCCACCCGGATCGCGGTCGAGCCCGACGAGGTCCAGCAGATGATGACCGGCAGATCCAGTGTCTTGGCGATCTGCCGCGCCGCATCCGCGATCGCGTCGCCTGCAGTCGCCTCCGGCTCGGGACGTTGGGCGGCGATGACAGAGCGATAGGTCGGGTCGCGCTCAACCTCCTCGCCGATCTTGTTCATAGTCGAGACCGCCTCGACCGGATATTTGCCGGCCGCCGATTCCGCCGACAGCATGATCGCGTCGGCGCCTTCATAGACGGCGGTCGCGACGTCGGAGACTTCCGCGCGCGTCGGCACCGGCGCCTGGATCATCGACTCCAGCATCTGGGTTGCAACGACCACGGGCTTGCCGGCGCGCCGTGCCATCCGCGTCATCTGTTTCTGCAGGCCGGGCACCCGCTCCAGCGGCATCTCGACGCCGAGATCGCCGCGCGCGACCATCAGCGCGTCGGCCGCCTCGATGATGTCGCCGAGGCGATCGATCGCCTGCGGCTTCTCGATCTTGGCCATCACGGCGGCGCGACCGCGGATGATCTTCTTTGCGTCCAGCACGTCGTCGGCGCGCTGCACGAAGGACAGCGCGATCCAGTCGACGCCGGTGTTGAGCGCGGCGTCGAGATCGGCGCGATCCTTCGGCGTCATCGCCGAGACCGGCAGGTCGGTATCGGGCAGGCTGACGCCCTTGCGGTCGGACATCCGGCCGCCGACCACGATGCGCGTCACCGCGCACGTCGGCGAGGTCTCCTCCGCGATCAGCTTCACCTTGCCGTCGTCGAGCAGCAGCGTATGGCCGGGCCGGAGTGCAGCGAGGATTTCCGGGTGCGGAAGATAGACGCGGTTTGCGTCGCCAGGCGTCTGATCGTTGTCGAGCGTGAAGCTCTGGCCGTTCTGCAGCTGGACCGCGCCGCCGGCGAAGGCGCCGAGCCTGAGCTTCGGGCCCTGCAAATCGACCAGGATGCCGATCGGCCGGCCATAGCTCGACTCGACATTGCGAATGGTCGCCACCAACTCGCGCATCTTGTCATGCGGAGTGTGGCTCATGTTGATGCGGAAGATGTCCGCCCCTGCCTCGAACAGGCGACGGATCATCGCGCTGTCGGACGAGGCCGGACCCAAAGTTGCGAGGATCTTGATCCGGCGCAGCCGTCTCATGGCTTCTGCCCGGGCGCAGGCGGAGGCGTCAGGCCCGGCGCTGCACTCGGTGGAGGTGGCGGAGCGCCCGGTGGCGGCGCTCCCTGCGGGGCCGGCAGGCCCGGCAGATTGCCGCCCGGGCCGACCGGCCCCGGAATCCCCGGCACCCGCTGCTGCGACGGCTGCTCATTGGCCTCCGTGAGCTGCACGGTCCAGGCGCGCTGGTCGCCGGTATCGACCTCGAAGAAGCCGGTGCGGTCGAAGCCGCGCGCCAAGCAATTCTCGGTGCCCTTGATGGTGAATTCCTTGTCGCGCGAGCACATGAAGGCCTGGCCGGACCATTCGCCGCCGCGGTCGTAGTCGAGGGCGTAGATGTAGTAGTAGCGCGCGACCAGCGTGCCTTTCAGCAGGGTCTCGCAACTCCGCGAGGACACGTTCCACCACCCTTCCGTGGTCCAGCCTTCGGCGTCCTTGTAACCGAGCGCAATGCCGACGCGGCTGGAGGTGTTGTTGCAGAGGCGGAAATCGGCCGCTGCGGGGCTGGTCCAGAGCGCGGCCAAGCACAGCGTCAGCGCTGCGAGCAGGCCAAGATGAGGACGGAGCGATCCGGCGTGGCGGAGGAGTGAGGTTCTGGAGATCATTTCACGAACGAGTTCGGTGGATGTGTCGCGTCGCCGGGCGGCGACTGTCGGAGACGGCATCTTCATGCAATTGGGCTGTTGCGGACGAGTCGAGTTCGAATGAGCCCCTTCATTCCTTTGCGCGGAACAATGGCAAAGTCGGCGGACAGACACCATTATAGCAGAAATCGGGAACAACGGGATAATGGACGAGATAGCCATGGACAGCACCACCCGGACGGAACTGGAAGCCGCCACCTTCCGCAGGCTCGTCGAGCATCTGCGCAGCCGCAGCGACGTCCAGAACATCGACCTGATGAATCTGGCCGGATTTTGCCGCAACTGCCTCTCGAACTGGCTGAAGGATGCGGCCGACGCCAACGGCACGCCGATGTCCAAGGACGAAAGCCGCGAGGCGATCTACGGCATGCCGTATGAAGAGTGGAAGGCGAAATATCAGCGCGAGGCGACGCCTGCGCAGATCGAGACGATGAAGAAGACCCACCCCGGCCATTGAGCGCCGCGAAGCCCTCGGAACAAGGCTAACGAAGTGTTGGGCGCTTCCGTTCTGTTTACCCTGACCGGTTAGGGATTGGGTAAACCGGATTCGCCGCTGCGCGAATCCGTCTGTCTCGGATAGGCAACGAAAAACGCAAGCGGCGTGACTGCCTTTTGTGGGCTGCGCGACCTGCAGCCACAACAAGATGTGGGCACGCTGTGGATGAGGGTGATGTTGCCTTGACGCAGGGCGCGCCAAACTTGAGGGTTTTCCTCAACGGACGCGCGCGTTGCGTTGACGGCGCCTTCATCGAGCCCACACCAGTTCCATTAGGAGTCATAGATGGCCACCTCCGCCGCCATGAAGGAAGACGAGTCGCCCGCGACGCGCTTTGCCGTAGACCAGCTCAAGTCGATCATCGAACGGATCGAGCGGCTCGAGGAGGAAAAGAAGGCCATCTCCGAGGACATCAAGGACGTCTATGCGGAGAGCAAGGGCAACGGCTTCGACGTCAAGGCGCTGCGCACCATCATCCGGCTGCGCAAGCAGGATCCGAACGAGCGCCAGGAGGAGGAGAGCATCCTCGAGACCTACATGAACGCGCTGGGGATGATCTAAGCGGCCCACGGCCGGATCGCACGGTATCCGAGCGTGCAGCCGCGAGGCCAATCGGCTTGCGGCACGTCACGACAGCCCGACAAGACGCACTGTAAAGCGCTCCCAGGCGATAACGCCATGGGAGCGTTTTTCGTTACGATGGATGGCGCCGAGGTGCGATGCTCAGTGCAGTGCGGCCGCGCGAACCACGAACGTTCGCGTTTCCAGCTTGATCGCCGCCGGCCCGGTGAACTGGTCATAGGTCAGCCCCGGAGTGGCATCGCCGGAGAAGCTGATCGCAATCGCGCTTTGCGGCTTGACGAAATAGCTGCGCATCACGCTGAGATCGGTGTCACCAAGCATCGTGACCGACATCGCGCGCGAGGCGCTCGGCGCCAGCATCATCACCCGCATCCAGGTCGTGTCGCTGACCTTGGCGATCGAAATGCGGTTGGCTGTGGTGACAAGGCCGTCCTGAGTCGGCACGCCCTTGGTTTCGACCGTATTGACCTCGGTCGAGGGCGCCAGGTTGCGAGACGACGGACGGCTGCGAGGCGGGACCGGAGCCGGGGCTGCCGTGACGTTGGCACGATCGGCTGACGAGGATGCGAGCGGCACAAACGCCATCGCGTTCATCACCGACGTGCTTCCGGTCGATTGCGGGTCCGACATTGCCGCCCGGCGCGCCGTGATCGCAGCCACCTGCTCCGGCGTCGCCTGCTTCGGTGTTGCGGGATTGTCGCCCCAGAAGCCACGAGCGTTGATGATGTCGGAGACGCTCTGCGGGCCGGAGCCTGAAGCCGCCGCGGCCGGCTCGGGCTTGCCGGCGGCAGCGTCAGGCGCCTGCTTCTGTTTCGCCGGTTGAGCCAGCTGCGAGTCGGCCGAGGCAAGCTGCAGGGCGCTGGCGAGCTTGCCGCGCGCGGTGGACGGCTTGTCGGTGGCCTTGTCTGAGCTCTTGGTGTCGTTCGCCTTGGCCGCGCCGCCGGCGGAGGCGACCTGGATGGGCTTGGCGTCGCTCTCGGCCGCGCTCTCGTCGTCGTCCTCGCTGGGCTTGCCGTGGAACAGGCGGGCCAGCAGGCTCGGCATGCTGACGGTCGCGGCGCTATCGCCATTGCCGCGCTTCTCGATCTCGGCACGTGCGAGCTCATAGCCCTTCAGCGGCACCCCATCGGTGGGAATGTGGACGGTGCGGCCATCCGGGAACACCTTGGCCAGCTGGTCATGCGTCATCCGCGGCCAGTGGCGGATGTTGCCGGTGTCGAGATGGACGAAGGGCGAACCGGAGGTCGGGTAGAAGCCGACGCCGCCGCGCTGCAGCCGCAGACCGGCAAAGCGGATCTGCTCGAGCGGCACGCCAGGGATGTAGAAGTCCATCGCGTGGCCAAGCATGTGCTGGCTGTGGCGCGCCACGCCGGAATGCGCCGAGCGATGGCGCAGCATCGCGTTGGTGCCTGGCGAACGATAGGAGGAGACGATCTGGATCGGCTGCTTGGCGTCGACGTCGCGATAGACTTCCCAGAGGATATCGAACAGGCGACGGTCCATCACCGTCTCGTCCTGGGTCCGCCAGTCGCGCAAATAATGATTGAGCTGCTTCAGCGCGTCATCGTCGTAGCGGCCCTCGCGCTTGAAAGTGATCGTGAGGTCTTCGCCGGAATGGGTGTGGTGGAAGGAAAGGGTGCGGGTCTCGTTCGATGCGGAGGCGTCATGGACCGATCCGGCGCCCATCAACAGCAGCACCGACGTCAGGCCGAGATGGCATCCGGCCAACCATCCGCTCCGGCCCAGAAGTCCGTTGCTAAAGGCTTGGCTGCTCAAGACCCTGTTGCTGAAGATCTTGTTGTCAAAGATCTTGTTGTCAAAGATCTTGGGCAGCGATTGCCAGTGGCGCACGATAACAGACAGCAAGATGCAGCCCACCCGTCGACGAGCGTTTACTCAAATACCCTCTTGCGGCCCGTCCCGGCGAAAGAGAGAGCAAACGCGTTTTAAGGCGGGATGGTTAAAGGAGATTCACCGGCCCGCCCCCCAAGTCAGTCTTAACTATAATCTCTTGAGTGTGGCGAAAAAGTGCCAAGGAATCATCGTTATCCGGAGTAGTTAACAAACAATGACCCCGCCTCAGCGTTGAGGCGGGGTCATTGATATCACTGGATAATTCCGGAAGTCTGCCAGAGCGACTCGTTAGCGGGTGAAGATGCGGCGCTGCTGCATCCGGCGGCCGATCGGAGCCGGCGGAGGTGTCGGGTTGCCGCCGCCGAACAGGCGCTCGAAGAAATTCATTCCAGACGAGGAGCTGTTGTCGCTGGCGATGCTGACCGAGCTCGGCAACGGTCCGGTCGGGCGCGAATAGCTCGGCTGGGCGTGGGCGACGTAGTTCTCCAGATCCTTGCCCTTGTTGCCGTTCTTGAGCATGGCGATCATCTCGGCGTCGCGGCCGTAGATGTCCTTGCGGATTTCCAGCTTGCCTGCGTCGTCCACGAACGCGGTCTGATAGGTGATGTTGACCGGGATCGGAGTCGGAAATTTGAGGTCGATCTCGCTCGAGCCATACATGCTGCGGATCTTTTCCGGCGTGTAGTGGTCGTTCGGCTGCGTGATGTTGAGCAGCACCGAGGCGTATTGGTCAGGATTCTGCACGCGCATGCAGCCGTGGCTGAAGGCGCGCTCGGCCTTGGCGAACAGGTACTTGTCCGGCGTGTCGTGCTGATAGACCAGGAACTTGTTCGGGAAGTTGAAGCGGACGCGGCCGAGCGCGTTGCCTTCGCCCGGCGGCTGCGAAATGTGCACTGAGCCGTCGCGGTTGCGTTCGAGCCTCAGGCCCATGCGCGCGAGCACGTCGGGATCCTGCTGCAGCGCCGGCAGGTACTCGCCGTAGACGATAGAGGGCGGCACGTTCCAGGTCGGGTTGACCGTGATGTATTTCATGGTTTCGGTGAGCAGCGGGGTCGCGTGGATGCCCGGCTTGCCGACCACGACACGCGTGGTCCAAACCTGCGCGCCGTGCTGCATGACCTTCAGCGTATAGTCGGGGATATTCAGGATCACATAGGCATTGCCGATTCCGGGCGCGCCGAGATCGCGCGGCAGCCAGCGCCAGCGCTCCATGTTGACCAGCACCGTGTCGATCTGCTTGTCGCGCTTGGGCGTGTTGAGCGCCTTGATGGTGCGATCGTCCAGCACACCGGTCGGCTTCAGGTCGACGCTGTCCTGGAATTTGCGCACCGCGGCCGCGACCTTGGCATCGTAACGATCGTCGCTCGGGTTTTCGACGCCGAGCTTGGCGCGGAGCTGCGGCACCCGCGGGTCCGACATCTGGGCTTCGGCTTCGGGCGCATTCTTGGCCCGGGCCGGGGTGTATTTCAGCACCGCGCCGTCATCGATCTTGATGGCCGCGCCGCCGGTCTCGCCGCGCAGCTCGGCCAGCTTGGCCTTCAGCTCCTTGTAGAGCTTCTGCGGCGGGTTGTAGCTCTCCAGCGCCACTGATGCGTCGGTGGCGCTGGTGATCTTGGCAAGCACCTCGTTCGGATCGATCGGGTGCTCGGGATACTGAATGTCGGCCGATACCTGCGACCAGTGCATGCGGCCGCTCTGCGCCTGGCGCGCATAGTCGAGCATGCTCGCGGTCAGTTTCAGGTCAGCTTCCGCCAGCGCGTCAGGCGTCGTGGCAGCGGCGAAATCCGGCGCCGGATAATCGGCCGGGTTGAGGCCGTCGGCGGCCGCGTCATTGAGGCGCGCGATCACGCCCTTGGCGGCCGCCGTCGGGCTGCCGCCCTGGGTCCAGATCGGGGCGTAGTCATGCGCGGTGTAGAATTTCTCAACCGCAGCACGTTCGTTCTTGCGGTCGAAATAGCGCGCGCCCTTGGTGCCCATGAGATCGCGCAGGCGATCGGCGACCGGCTGGTCCGCCGCCGGCACGTTGCTAGCGGCCTTGGCCGGCTCGGTGACGGGGGCCGCCGCGGCGGTGGCCGGTGCGGATGGCGCTGCGGCCGGCGTGGTCGCGACATCGGCGGGCGCCGTGATGGCCGGCGCTGCGGGAGCCGTCGCGGTATCCTTGGTGTTGTCCTTGGTCGCGTCCTGCGCCGGAGCGGCCGTGGTGATGGGCTTGTCGGATGCCTTGGCGGTGTCCGT